>OJHB01000127.1_pt1 | contig 15972 bp, 11 predicted proteins | sample 1594961 | NCBI WGS metagenome assembly OJHB01 (sample SAMN05416704, study PRJEB24817) | seawater metagenome | isolation source: Sea water | place: Canada:Atlantic | collected 2013-07 | reverse complement strand
ACGAGATAGGAGTCCGTCTCGTGGGCTCGGAGATGTGTATAAGAGACAGGATCTAGTGAAAAAATTAAAAAAAGAAGAAGTTAATGAGTTTCATTTTTATACACTAAATAAATATGAATTAACCTTTGCAGTATGTTCGCGATTACTATCACTGCAAAATAATTTAAATCAAAACAATCAAACCAAAGGAGAAGCAAGAGCATGATACAAGTAGCATCTATTGGATACCCAAGAATCGGTCCTAAAAGAGAACTAAAAAAAGCATTAGAACAATTTTGGAAAGGTGACATTCAAGAACAAGATTTGCATAATGTTGCAAAAAATTTAAGAAAGCAAAATTGGCAAACTCAAAAAGAGTGCGGTGTAGACTTAATATCTTCTAATGATTTTTCATTTTACGATCAGGTGTTAGATGCAATTTGCTTATTAGGTGCAGTTCCGAAAAGATACAAATGGGATGGCAATGAAGTAAACCTAAAAACTTACTTTGCCATGGCGCGTGGGTCACAAACATCAGAGCTGGATGTGCCTGCATTGGAAATGACGAAATGGTTTGATACGAATTACCACTACTTGGTACCTGAGCTATCCAAAGACCAATCATTTAAAATAAGTTCTAATAAACCTTTCGCAGAATATGAAGAAGCGAAACAGGCAGGTTTTAATACCAAGCCTGTTATTTTAGGTCCATTGTCTTTCTTGTTGTTAGGAAAAGGAATTGATGGCTTAAATACTATTGATCTATTAGACAAAATTTTACCCGTTTACAAAGAGGTGGTTAAAAAATTTGCTGATCTAGGAGCAGAATGGATTCAAATTGATGAGCCTATATTAGTAAAAGATTTAGATTCTAATGTGGTGTCTAAAATCAAAAACACTCTGAACGAGCTTAAACAAGCTGCGGGTTCAAGTAAGATTTTACTTACCACTTACTTTGAAGACCTAAATGAAGACGTTAAGGAAGAAGTGTTTGCAAGTGATGTGGATGTAATTCATTTAGATTTGGTTCGCGGTACTAAAAATAAAGGTTATGTCAAAAACTCCAAGAAACAACTGTCATTAGGTTTGGTAGATGGAAGAAACGTATGGAAAACAAATTTACAAGAGAAAATTGACTTTGTTAAAGACAATGTTTCTGGCGATGTGATTATTGCTTCTTCTTGCCCCCTACTTCACTCTCCTTATGATTTGGAGCTTGAACAGAAGGTTCCAGCTGAAATTAAAAGATGGTTATCGTTTGCAAAACAAAAATTGCAAGAGCTAAGTGTGATTAAGGGTCGCGTTAATGAAGGAAGTCATAAGACGGAGTTAGAGAACAATACTGCTGATGTTCAAGATAGAAAAACTTCTAAATTGATTCATGATGATGCTGTGAAAAATAGAATAAAAACAATCAATCAATCGATTGTAAACAGAAAATCATCCTATCCAGAAAGAGCAGTGGTTCAAAAAGAAATTTTTGCTTTACCTAAATACCCAACTACAACCATTGGGTCTTTTCCTCAGACAACCGATGTAAGACAAGCAAGAGCTAAATTTAAACGTGGTGAGCTGGATGAGCAAAGCTACGACAAGTTCTTAGAAGAAAAAACTATTGATACGATTAAAAAACAAGAAGAGATTGGTATCGATGTTATTGTTCATGGTGAATTTGAACGTAATGACATGGTGGAATATTTTGGTGAACAGCTAAAAGGATTTACCTTTACTTCTAGTGGCTTCGTACAAAGCTATGGCTCTCGTTGTGTGAAACCACCAATTATTTTTGGAAACGTGTCTAGACCAAAACCTATGACTGTACGTTGGTCTAAATTTGCACAAGAGCAAACAAAACAAATTGTAAAAGGAATGCTTACAGGGCCGATCACTATTTTGCAGTGGTCTTTTGTGAGAGATGACCAACCAAGAAAATTTACAGCACAAGAAATTGGCTTTGCCATTCGTGATGAAGTGGAAGATCTTGAAAAAAATGGTATTCGAATGATTCAAATCGATGAGCCTGCTCTTAGAGAGGGGTTGCCTTTAAAGAAAAAGGACTGGAAAGAATACCTTACATGGTCTGTAGATTGTTTTAAGATATCTGCTGCAGTAGTGAAGGATGAAACTCAAATTCATACACATATGTGTTACGCAGAATTTGAAGATATCATCGATTCTATCGCCGCTTTAGACGCGGATGTTATTTCTATTGAAACATCTAGGTCTAGAATGGAGCTCTTAACTACATTTGAAAAGTTTAAATATCCAAATGAAGTAGGTCCTGGAGTTTACGATATTCACTCTCCTAGAGTTCCATCGAAAGATGAAATGAAAGAGTTGATTCAAAAAGCATCTAAATTAATTGATCCATCCAGAGTTTGGGTCAATCCTGACTGTGGTTTAAAGACTAGAGGATGGCCCGAAACTATTGATGCATTAACTAAAATGGTTGATGCTGCGAAAGAACTGAGGGCAGAATAATTGAAAAAAAAATTTAAGTTAGATACCAATCTAGTTAGGGGTGGCCTAACTAGATCTAACTTTAAAGAAACATCTGAAGCTATTTTTCTCAATTCGGGATTTGTCTATGATTCAGCCGAGCAAGCAGAAGCTATTTTTCTAGGAAAGAAAAAAGGATTTCAATACTCTAGGTACGCCAATCCAACAGTAGAAATGTTTGAAAAAAGGTTGGCTTTATTAGATGGTTCAGAAGCATGCTTTGCAACAGCAAGCGGAATGGCTGCTGTATTTGGCTCGATGATGTGTCAATTAAAAGCTGGGGATCATGTAGTTTCTGCTTCAGCATTATTTGGTTCCTGTAGATATATACTAAATGACATACTTCCTAAATTTGGGATTGAAGTATCTTTTATTGATGGAAAAAATATTAAAGAATGGAACAAAAGTATTCAAAAAAATACTAAGATTTTCTTCTTTGAATCTCCTTCTAACCCATGCTTGGAAATTATTGATATTAAACAAGTTTGTAATCTTGCTAAAAAAAATAAAATAACAACTATTGTAGATAATATTTTTGCATCACCAGTGTTACAACAACCAGTCAAATTTGGTGCAGATGTTGTTATTTATTCTGGCACCAAGCATATTGATGGACAGGGAAGAGCTATGGGTGGGGCTGTCTGTTCAACAAATAAATTTAAAGAAAATATTCTAAAACCTTTCTTGAGACATACCGGTCCTTGTATTAGTCCTTTTAATGCATGGGTTCTTCTTAAGAGTTTAGAAACAATAAAAATACGTGTCCTTTCTCAATCCGACAATGCATTACAAATTGCGAGATTTTTAGAAAAACATAAAAAAATTAAGCAAGTGTACTATCCTGGTCTTAAGTCTTTTCCTCAATACGCTCTGGCAAAAAAACAACAAAGTGCCGGGGGGACCATGATTGCCTTTAAAGTTAAGGGCGGGAAGAAAGATGCTTTTAAAATTATCAACAAATTAAATATTTTTGATATCTCTAACAATTTAGGAGACTCAAAATCTCTTGTAACTCATCCAACTACCACAACACACAAAGTTCTAGGAGAAGAGGCAAGACTGTCTCTTGGCATCACCCCTAATCTAATTAGGTTATCTATTGGACTGGAAGATATTAATGATCTTAAAGAAGATTTGTCCAATTCTTTAAAGTAGTCTTATATTAGTCACATTTTTAGTCTGAGTTTGCCTTAATTTAATATTAATTAAGTATCAAACAACAAGAGGAACAATATGAATCTAATACAACCAGCAAAAATTAACACCGTAGAAATTAAAAAAGAAAAATCTTTTTTTTCAAGAACTGTTTCATTTATAGTGACTGCTAACTTGCTAGTCTTAGGAATGATTTATTTTACTATCTACAATAGTTAAGATTTGGTTATAATTTTTACTACCCAAAAATAAATAGAACGTGGTAAAATTCTTAAGGCTTTAAATAAAATCATCATAGGCAAAGGAAAGGTAATTTCATACTTTTCTTTTTGCAAGCCTTCATAAATAATATTAGCAGCTTTCTCACTCGTCATTAGAAACGGCATATCAAAGGTATTTTTCTCCGTTAATCTAGACTGAACAAATCCAGGGTTAATAATGCTAACTTTGATATTGTGTTTATCGCAATCAATTTTGATAGATTCTGCATAATTCATCATGGCTGCTTTACTTGGTCCATAAGAAGAAGAATTGGGCAATCCGCCAAAGCCCGCAAGAGAAGCAACAATTCCAAGCTGTCCATGATTTTGATTTTTTAAATGAGGAAGTAAAATTGAAAAAACGTTAATCATGCCCATAAAGTTTACGTCCATAGTTTTTTGAAAAAGACTCACATCAATTTTAAAAGTGTCATGTGGCTCATAATACCCCGAACAGTAAATAACCTTATCTATTGTTGAATTGTTTTTTATAATATTGGACAATTTGTTCTTACAATCATCCAGAATAGTTACGTCTAAATTTTCGGTATATACTTTGGCTTTGCCGCTAAAAAATTCCTGCTTAATTTCTTCTAACTTGCTCTGCGTTCTTCCTAGTAAAATGAGATTATCACAGGTATTAAGATATTTTTTAGCTAGTTCGTAGCCAATACCAAAAGTTGCTCCTATTATTAAAACATTCATAATATTTATTAAAAAGTAAGTAATATAGTGATATAAAATATCTCTTATGGCATCAAGAATTGAATCAGATAGTTTTGGTAAAATTAAAGTTCCTGGTGACAAGTATTGGGGAGCTGGAACTCAAAGATCATTACAATTTTTTAAAATAGGTAAAGTCAACGTTCCAATTGAGTTAATTCACTCTATTGCTATGGTTAAAAAAGCTGCAGCAATCGTCAACGCAAAATATAAAGATATTACCCCGCAGGTTTCAAGGGCTATTATTAAAGCATCAGAAGAAGTCATTTCTGGAAAATTAGATGATAATTTTCCACTTAGGGTCTGGCAAACTGGTTCCGGAACACAAACTAATATGAATGTTAATGAGGTTATTGCTAACCGAGCAATTGAAATGCTTGGTGGAAAAATGGGAAGTAAAAAACCAGTTCATCCTAATGATCATGTTAATAAAGCTCAATCTACCAATGATACCTTTCCTACTGCCATGCACATCGCGATTGCGATTCAAGCTAACAAAAAACTTATACCAGCTATTAGCTTGTTGGAAAAAGCTTTGGCTAAAAAAACTAAAGAATTTAAAGATATAGTCAAAATAGGAAGAACCCATTTACAAGACGCTACTCCTTTAACACTGGGCCAGGAATTTTCTGGCTATCATATGCAAGTTTCAAAATCATTAACTAGAATTAAAAGAGCATTACTTGAAATTTATCCTCTAGCACAAGGAGGTACTGCCGTTGGAACTGGTATTAATTCAAGAAAAGGTTGGGACAAAACAATAGCTGCAGAAATTAAAAAGATAACTAAACTTCCTTTCCATACTGCCAAAAACAAATTTGAAGCATTGGCAGCACATGATTCAATTGTAAATTTTTCAGGAACTCTCAATACAACAGCCGTTGCATTAATGAAGATTGCAAATGACATACGATTTTTGGGATCAGGTCCAAGAGCAGGATATGGAGAATTGTCTCTTCCTGAAAACGAACCGGGCTCTTCTATCATGCCAGGTAAAATTAATCCTACTCAATGTGAGGCAGTTACCATGGTTTGCGTAAAGGTGATTGGAAACCACAATGGAATTACTATGGCAGGATCACATGGTCATTTTGAATTAAATGTTTTTAAACCATTAATTGCACACAACATTCTTCAGTCTATTGACCTCATCGCAGATTCTGTTCAATGCTTTGTTAATTTTTGCGTCAAAGGAATTAAGCCAAATAAAAAAAGAATTGAGCAATTGTTGAATGAATCATTAATGTTAGTAACGGCTCTGGCTCCTAAAATTGGATACGACAACGCAAGTAAGATTGCCAAAACAGCTCATAAAAATGGAACTAATTTAAAAGAAGAAACCTTAAAAACAGGATTGATAAATGAAAAAGATTATATGAAGATTATGAATCCTAAAAAGATGACTCACCCAAAATAATTAATATAATTTAAAGTAATTTTTAAGATCAAACGTTTTTGCAAGATCACCAAAAAAAATAGTCTTTAATCTTTGATTTAGATCCACAATTTGAGGCTGACTATACTCCTTGTCAGAAAAAAAACTTTCTATAGTAAATTTAGAATTTTTCAAACTAAGGGCACCCTTGGCTTTCATGGAATAACTGTTAGTTGTCGGTTTGGATTCGCATGTTTGGAAACAGAATTTTTTAAGCTGTTTAGTTTTAAAGGCACTGTCAAAAAATAAAAGAAGATCTTTGTTTTCTTGAACAAATCTACCAGACAAAACTAAAGAATTTTTGTCAGAGCTGAATTGAATTTGATTCAAAACAATATCTCCTCCGTTTAAAGAAATGTCTAAATCTATATTGTCAAAATAATTTCGATCCAAAAATACATTTTGAAAATTAATTTTAAAATTACCATTCATTAATGATGCTATCTGAAATATTTCTTTATTAAAAAAAGAAACCCAATCCGATTCGGATGCCCTTGAAAAATTAGATCTTCCAAATTTTAAATCCGCGTTAATAAATGCCAAGCCATTATTTTTCTGCAAACTTACTTTTCCTATACCATTGTAAATGGCAGATGATATTTTGGCATTATTCAATTCTAACTTACTATTAGCGAGTAATATATCTGACTTAATGTAAGTGTTGCGAAAGCCGGGAAATAACAATTTCTCAGAAAACTTAATTTTAACAAAACCATTATTATTAGTTAAGTCTCGTCTTACATGCTCTAAAGATAGCTTTATTTCCGGGATGGAAATCTCTAATTTATTATTTTTATACTTCAAATCATATAGAAGATTGGAGAATGTCCCATGCAGTTTGGCAGTAACTAAATTTTGAGAATTAAATAAAAATACCCCATTATTACTATCGAATTCTATTTCTGAAAGCTTATTAACAATCTTAATGTCCATGTTTTCAAAGCTAATTTTTTCAAATTGTGATTTATTTTGAATATAGGATTTAAAAAAATTTTCAGATACAGAAAGGGAACCATTTGCTATAGAAAATTTTTTAAATGAAAATTTTTTTTTGAATAATTCAAAAGGATTAACATTTAAGTAGAGATTTTCTATATTGCCATCTAAAGTATTGCCTTCCCCTGCATCGAAACTAATATTTTTAAGTCTTAATTTGGGCCCTAGAGTAAATGTATACGCAATGTCGCCTTCAATTCTAATATTTGTATTAAGCGCTGTAGATAATTTATTCTCAAGGTCACTTTTGTAATCATTTATATTGAGGGCTAACGGAGCAGCAAAAATAACAACCAAAAATATAACCATTAAAGTTGCTACTTTTAAAAAAAATTTACTAGCTGAAAATTCTTTTTTCATTTTTTCTTGTTGTATTTAATTTTTAATAATTTAATTAATGAACATGAGTGCCACAGGTCCAAATTACTTAAATACTTTAAATAATCAACAAAAAGAGGCTGTTTTACATACTGATGGGCCTCTGCTTATTCTTGCAGGTGCTGGCTCTGGTAAAACAAAAGTACTGACTACGAGAGTAACTCATTTAATTCAAAGTAAAAAATGTTTCAGCAATCAAATACTCTGCGTAACCTTTACCAATAAAGCAGCAAACGAAATGAGGGAAAGAGTTCAGGGTTTGGTGGTGGGTAATGCTAATTCAGTACCATGGCTTGGAACTTTTCACTCTATTAGTAACAAAATTCTTAGAAAACATGCAGAAGCCGTTGGGTTAAAGCCAAGTTTTACTATTTTAGATACTCTGGACCAATTAAAACTAATTAAAAATATTTTAGCTGCAGAAAACATTGATATCAAAAAAAACCCTCCTAAACTTATTGCTCACTTAATTGATCATTGGAAAAATAAAGCTCTTACTCCTTCTGAAATAAAAACCAGTCCATCAGACTACTCTAAAATTAATGCTTTAAAAATTTACAGGATTTATCAAGAGCGTCTTAAGATGATGAACTGTGTTGATTTTGGAGATCTTATTCTACACTGCGTTACTATTTTTAAAAATTTTAAAGAAATACGTGAGTCCTTTAAAAGAAACTTTAAATACATTCTGGTTGATGAGTTTCAAGATACCAATTTTATACAGAACCTATGGCTTAATTATATAACTGGAGATACTAAAAATATTTGTGTGGTGGGAGATGATGATCAATCCATTTACAGCTGGAGGGGTGCGGAGGTTAAAAATATATTAGATTTTGAAAAAAATTATTCTAATACTAAAACAATTAAGCTTGAACAGAACTATAGATCAACTAAAAATATTCTAAACACTGCCTCCTCTTTAATATCCAACAATGATGATAGACTAGGAAAGAAAATTTGGTCTGATTTTAGCGATGGTGAAAAAGTATGGATTAATTCCTATAGTGATGGTCGTGATGAAGCAAGTGGCACTTCTGATATAATTGAAAAAGAACTTGCAAAACAGTTTTCATTGAATAATATTTCTATTTTAGTCAGGGCATCTTTTCAAACTAGAGAATTTGAAGAAAGATTTATTAGAATAGGACTTCCATATCGTGTTATTGGAGGAGTAAAATTTTATGAAAGAGCAGAGATTAAAGACGCACTCTGCTATCTAAGACTAATTCATCAAAAAAATGACGATTTAGCTTTTGAAAGAATTGTAAACACACCGAAAAGATCTATTGGAGATACTACATTAAAGAAAATTCATGAATTTTCTAGAAATTCTAATCAAAATCTTTTTGACACTTCAGTTTCTCTTTTGGATGGGGATGAATTAAAGCCTAAGACTAAAGAAAGCCTAAAGCTATTAATAAACAAATTAAACCAATGGACAAAACTTTCTGAAAAATTGGATCATGTAGAGTTGCTAGAAAGAGTTTTGGATGAATCTGGTTATACTAAAATGCTGATTGATGAAAAAAGCCCCGAGGCTGAAGCAAGATTAGAAAATTTAAAAGAATTAAGATCTTCTATGAAAAACTATTCTAATCTCATAGAATTTTTAGAAAATATTTCACTACAAACTGCTATCGATGAGGAGTGGGATGGAGAAAAAATAAACCTTATGACAATTCATGCTGCAAAAGGTCTTGAATTTGAATGTATTTTTTTGCCAGGCTGGGAGGAAGGTATGTTTCCACATCAAAAGTCTATTGAAGAAAAGGGAGATGTGGCAGTTCAAGAAGAAAGAAGGTTGGCTTATGTTGCAATAACTAGGGCCAAACAAAGATTGTTCATTTCCTTTGCTAATAATAGGAAATTTTTTGGTAACAAAAATGATAATAACGACTGGATGCCTTCTATGCCCTCCAGATTTATTGATGAGTTAGATAAAAAATATTTAAAAATAAATGAAATTGCAGAAGATCCTCATCAAGATTTTGAATTTAGCCAAGATTCTGATTTTTCAACAACACCCAAAAGTCCTGGCTGGGATCGGTATACAAAAGCTAAGGAAAAGACCAAAACTATTAATTACACTAATAATTTAACAGACTTTAAAATAGGACAAAGCGTTCATCACGAAACATTTGGAAATGGCAAAATTATTCACATAGATGGAAATAAATTATTAATAAACTTTAAAGACTCTGGAGAAAAAAAAGTAATTGATAAATACTTAAAAAAAATTGAAAATGAATAACCTGAATAAGCTTAAAAACCTATTGATCAAAAAAAATATTGATGCCTATCTAGTTCCTAAAAATGATTGTTTTTTTAATGAGTTTATAAAAACTAGTAATGACAGATTAAGATATGTTAGCAATTTTACTGGGTCTGCAGGAACCGCCCTTATTTTCAAAAAAAAAAATTATCTTTTTGTAGATGGAAGATACACTCTTCAGGCAAAGCAGGAGAGTGGTCGTCTTTTCAATATTGTAGATATAAGTAAAGTAAATATCTTAAACTTTCTTAAAAAAAATCATGCTAATATTAAAATAGGCTTCGATCCAAACCTTTTTAAATTTCAAGTAATTAAAAATATTCTGAAAGAAAAAATAAATTTAGTTTCTATTGAAAAAAATTTAATTGATCAGGTCTGGAAGGCTAAAAAAAAAGAAATTTACAAAAATGCTTTCATCCTTGAAAATCAATATTCCGGCATAAGCCACATAAACAAAATTAAAAATCTTAAAAACTTACTAGATATAAATGAAAAGAACTCTTTTTTTATTTCCTCTAATGAAAATGTGTGCTGGCTTTTAAATATTCGAGGTGAGGATTCTTTTTATTCACCTCTTCTGAATGCATTTGCATTAATTCAGCAAAATAAAATTACAGTTTTCTGCGATTTAAAAAAGGTAGGTAATAAATTAATTAAGAGTTTTAAAAAAGACGTTCAATTTTCTGACATCAAATCATTGAAAGAAAGGTTAATGAAAACTAAAATTTTATCAGTTAAGATTGACCCCACTATAACCTCCTATGGATTAATCAAATTTTTACAATCCAGCAAGATTAAATGTAAATTTATTCAAGATCCTATTTTTCGTCTAAAATCTAAAAAAAATAAAATTGAAATACAAAATCTAAAAATTGCACATATGTTTGATGGGGTGGCATTAGTAAAATTGTTTTTTTGGATAAATCAATTTAAAAACAAAAAAGAAATAAATGAAATTAGCTCTCAGAAACAACTTGAAAATTTTAGAAAAGAAAATTCTTTTTATTTGGGACCAAGCTTTCCACCAATTTCAGGTTTTAATAAAAATGCTGCAATTATCCATTACAATGCAACTAACAAAACAAACCTATCGTTAACAGGAACTGGAATTTATCTTCTTGATACAGGTGGACAATACCTGTGGGGAACTACTGATGTAACAAGAACAATTTCCATAGGAAAACCAAGCTTATATAAAAAAAATATCTATACGAGGGTATTAAAAGGACATTTAGCATTAAAAAATTTTCAATTAAAAAATAACACCACTGGTGCACAACTTGATCGAGCTGCTAGAAAATATTTAAAGCAGATAGGATTGGATTACCCACACAGTACCGGTCATGGTGTTGGCTATTATCTCAACGTACATGAAAATCCTCCATCCATATCTAAGAAGAGCATGGATAGATTTGCTGTGGGTCAAGTTGTGTCTAATGAGCCTGGATACTACCTGGAAAGACAGTTTGGAATGAGGATTGAAAATTTGATTTATGTTAACAAAATAAAAAAACAATTATTATTTGAAGATTTAACTTTAGTTCCATATGATAAAAATTTAATTAATAAAAAGTTACTTTCCAAAGTAGAGATTGGGTATTTGAACACTTATCACAAAGAAGTATTTGAAAAACTTAATTCTTTTTTTAAGTTAAAAGAATTAAGTTTTTTAAAAAAAATATGCTCACCTCTTTAGTAGCTCATGCCATTTTTTTTCAGAAATAATTTCTACCTGCAGATCTTTTGCTTTTTGTACTTTATTATTAGTAGGTTTGGAGTCTCCTACTACTAAATAATTTAGTTTTTTACTAATGCTACCTAGTACCTTACCACCTTGAGATTCAGCTAAAGTCTTTGCCTCAGATCTACTCATTTTGGAAAAGCCACCTGTGAACATTAAAGTTTTATTTGTAAATATTCCTGAAGTTATATTTTCAAAATTACTTATTTGCAAACATTCGACTAAGTCATTAATTACTTTTATGTTTTTTTTATTAGAAAAAAAAATTTCAAGAGCTTTGATTTGCGTTTCTCCTATCCCGTCAATCTCTATTAGATTGTTTAGCTCTGCTTTTATTAAACTTGGGGCAAATAGTTTTTTAAATTTTGTAATGCTTTTGAAGTAACTGGCTAAAATTTTAGCATTCTCTTGCCCTATATGTCGAATTCCAATTGCATATATAAACTTTGTTAAGCTTAATGTTTTGCTTTTTTCTATTGATTTGATCAAGTTGTTACACGATAACTCTCCCCAACCTTCCAATTCTTTAATGGCTTTATAGTCTAGTTTAAAGATATCTGACGGGACTTTAATTAATTTTAAATTCCAAAAATTATCTACTACCTTTTTTCCAAAACCGTCAATATTGAGAGCATCTTTGGAAATAAGATGTTTTAGTTTTTCTTTGGCCATGTAAGAACACTCGTAGCCAACATCAGGACACCTTCTTACTGCATCTATTTTTTTGCTAATCTCGTTATACTCTTTGATTGTATCGTTACCACATGGACATTTTGCAGGAAAATTATATGCTTCTGTTTTTCTTCCTCGCTTAGATAAATCAACATAGACTACCTGCGGGATAACATCGCCCGCTCTTTGAATACAAACAGTGTCACCAATTCGTATATCTTTTCTAATAATCTCATCCTCATTATGCAAAGTTGCATTAGAAACCATAACACCTCCCACATTAATGGGGTCTACTTTAGCAACAGGAGTCAAGGCTCCTGTCCTTCCAACTTGAATTTCAATATCATTGATTTTGGTAAAGGCTTTTTCTGCAGAAAATTTATGAGCAATAGCCCATCTCGGACTATTAGACAAATTTCCCAGTCTTTTCTGTAGCTCAAAATCATTAATTTTGTAAACAATTCCATCAATATCATAATCCAGACCTGATCTTAATTGCTCAAGATCATTGTAATTTTTTTCCAATTCTTTAATATTTTTAATAATTCTAGATAATGGATTAGTTTTAAAATTAGAATATTTCAAAAATTCCAAAAATTCATATTGAGATTGAAAATGTGAGTAATTTGATTGAATTGTGGAATATGCAAAAAATTTCAAAGGAATGGCTGCAGTTTTTTTGAAATCTTTTTGTCTTAAGGATCCTCCAGCTGCATTTCTAGGATTGGCAAAATTATTTTCGATATTTTTAAAATCTTTTTTTCCTATGTACACCTCTCCGCGTATTTCCATTAGTTTAGGAAAATTTTTATAGATAATTTTTTTTGGAATATCTGGAATGGTCATTAAATTTTCAGTTATTTCTTCGCCATATTCACCATCACCTCTGGAAAGTCCCTGAACTAAAATACCATTTTGATACAATAAAGAGGCTGAAATTCCATCAATTTTGGGTTCAGCAACTAAAGTAATATCTTGTCCTGCTTCATAATTTAGATAATTTCTAATTTTTTTATAAAAGCCATTCATATCCTCAATGCTAAATGCATTTCCTAAAGAAAGCATTTTTTCCGTATGCTTAACTTTTGAAAATTTTTTTGATGGAGCAAACCCTACCTTGTTACTGACAAATTTATATTGAGGATTTTTTTTTTCAAACTCTAATAGTCTCTTTTTAATTTCGTCGTATTGTGCATCTGTTATCTTTGGAGAATCAGTTTCGTAATAATTATGGTCATACTGGTTCAATAATTTTAATTTTTTTTTGTAATCATCTATACTGCTAATCATATAATATTATTGCAGTTTTATTATTTTTTTCAATTTTTCTTTTAAACTTTTTTTTTGCTTTTCTCTTATGGTGGGAAGGTTTTTATTTTCAACAATATTGTAAGATTTTTTGTACCAATCACTATCATTATAATTATATCCTAAAATCGAAGCATATTTTCTAGCAGCCGGAATATTTCCAAGTTTATAATGAATTTCAACCAGCCTATGTAAAGCTTCTTCAATATAAACTGTTGTTTCGTGGTATTTTAGAACTTTATTTAATCTTACTAATGCTGGACCCCATTTTTCTCTTTCGGTATAATATCTCGCTATATACATTTCTTTACCTGCTAGCTGATCCTGTATTAAATCTAATTTAAATTTCGAATCTTCTGCATACCTAGAATTTGGATAATTTAATATAATTTTTTTAAATTGTCTCTCTGTCAATAATGTATTTTCTTGGGATAAAGCGATGATATTTATTTGCTCAAAAAGACACATGGCAATCAAATACTCAACATAATCCATATTTTTATTTCCTGCATAACGCATTTTAAATTTTTTTAATATTTCTAAAGACTCAACATATCTAGAGACTTCATAATAAATATATCCTCTCATTAATAATGATTTAGATGCCCATTCTGTGTTGAAGGAGTAATTTTTCTCAACTTCTTCGAAAAGCTCTACGGCATCTTGGTATTTATTATTTTTATAATTTAGAAGAGCTTCGGTATATAACCGCTCTAATGGGATAGTAGTTTTGGGTTCTACAAAGATAGTTTTATTTTTTGATGAACAGCCATATGCAAAAATTAAACTGAAAATTAAAAGGTATTTGTAAAAAAAATTTTGAAACATAATAGATTTAAGAATAGCCTATAATTTATACTAAATTCTAATACTAGACTACTACTTGAATTTCTTCCGAATTAAATGATTTTTCTTTAAAATTTACTGATAAGTCTGAACTTTCAATTGTATAATTTTTTTTATCTTTAAATATTTTTTTTAACAAAATACCTGTCAATTCATGACCGCCTTGATTGCATGTTATTTTACCATTAATAAACTGATTTGATAAATACAGATCTCCAAGGCAGTCTAAAGTTTTGTGTTTTACAAATTCATTTTTGCATCTAAGCCCACCCTGATTCAAAATTTTATTTCCAGAGATAATAATAGCATTATCCAAAGAACCTCCCTTGGCCAAACCCATAGCAAAAATTTTTTCTAAATCTTCCTGATGGCAAAAAGTTCTGGTATGAGCAATATCTAGAACATTTTTTCTAACATCCTTAGACCTAAAATTTTGCTTTTTAATAAAGTGGTCTTTGTATTCGAGTGTATAATCTATTTCTAAAGAATTGGTTTGAGAAGGTTCATACCTGATAAATCTATCTTTATCGCCTACTTCAAAAGTTTTTTTTATAATTAAATGAGAGACTTTACTCTTCTGATTCAAGAGACCTTTATTTAAAATTTCATCAATAAAAATTTTTGAACTTCCATCCATTATAGGAATTTCCGGTCCATTTATTTCAATTAACAAATTGGTAATTCCAAGCGCATAAAATGAAAACATTAAATGCTCAATAGTGCTTACACTTACTCCATATTGATTAGAAATTTTTGTGCATAGACTGGATGGAACAATATTTTTCCAGCACGCTTTGATGACTGAATTTTTTTTAAGATCTGTTCTTAAGAATATAATTCCGGTATTTTCCTCACTTGGAATAAGAGCAATTTTAACTAAAGCACCTGAATGTAAGGCAATTCCCTCTAATACTAATTTTTTTTTTATTGTTTTTTGATGTAGGTCCACAAACAACTAATATGTTTAAAAAAATATAAGATCGATTCAAGAAATATTACAGTTCAAATCTACTGATTATTAATTTAACAGTGAATATATTTTTTCAAAAAAACCTTTTTTTTTATTAGAAAAAAAAGGAATTTCCTTGGGATATGGGTTAATAATCAAATTAATTACAGATATACATACATCAAAATTATCTAAGATATCTTTCTTAATTTTAGGTTGAAATTTTTCAATTGAAAGACTTTTGCAATGCAATTTTTCCTTAAGAACAGTTTGAAATCCATCTATTTTAGATCCTTCACCCGTAATTAAAATTTTATTAAAATTTATATTTTTTGATCTTAAAAATATTAAATCTTTATTAATTAAATCAATAATCTCTTCAACCCTCGCATTCACAACTCTATTTAAAATATTATTAGAGATTTTTTTATATGACTTGAATCCAGATTCTTCCGTTTCAACAAATTCTTGTATTTTATCACTATTTACAATTAAACAGGAACTATGATCTTTTTTTAAGTTTTCAGAAATTTCAAAACTTAGATTTAATGCTTTTGATATATCATTTGTAATATGCCAAGAACCGACAGGAATAGAGGATGCATATATAAAGCTATCATTCCTAAAAATACTTACAGATGTTTTGTCGTGTCCAAAATCTATGGTCATACTCATATCTGCAAGCGGATTGTCTGTATAAGATAATAACTGTCTCTTATACACATCTGACGCTGCCGACGAATAGAGAGGTGTAGA
>OJHB01000120.1_pt1 | contig 16509 bp, 17 predicted proteins | sample 1594961 | NCBI WGS metagenome assembly OJHB01 (sample SAMN05416704, study PRJEB24817) | seawater metagenome | isolation source: Sea water | place: Canada:Atlantic | collected 2013-07 | reverse complement strand
TGTATAAGAGACAGATATTGTTGAGGATGAAGAAGAAATTGAAGAAACTGTCATAGAGTCAACAGAAACAGATCAAGATGAAGAGATCGAGGTTGAAGACATTGTTATTGAAGAGGTTTATGAAGATGTGGAAGTTCCGTTTTCAGTAATTGAAAATGTGCCTGAATATCCAGGATGTGAGAAAGGTTCTAATGCTGAAAAACGTAAATGTATGTCTGCCAAAATTGCCAAATTTGTTCAACGAAAGTTTAACACGGACTTAGCAGGTGATTTGGGTTTATCAGGAAGACAACGAATAAATGTCATATTTAAAATTGATAAAAGTGGAAATGTAGTTGGTGTTCGCTCAAGAGCTCCCCATCCACGCTTAGAAAAAGAAGCAGCACGTGTTATTAATATGCTTCCTAAAATGAAGCCCGGTCGTCAGCGAGGAAAAGCGGTGATTGTTCCTTATTCACTGCCAATTACGTTTCAGGTTCAAGATTGATTAATGACCTTATTAAAATAAAAATCCCCGCAATTGCGGGGATTTTTATTTTAATACTTAAGATATAAGTACTTTTTTTCGTAGTCGATAATCGCATTTCCAGTTTTTAAAATATCAGCACCAATAATACCATCTACAGCAGAAGCTTTTAAGGATTCAAACACATCATTTACATTACTCAAATCTATTAATACTAACTTATACGTTTTACAGCTCCAACCTCCAATTTTTATAGAATTATCTTTTGAGACTAGCGTCGTTAGCTTGTTTGGTCCAGCTCCTGACGCCTTAATCAATGAAGTTTCTGATTTTAGTTTAAATTTTCTTTCCAGATTTAAGTCTACAAAAGTAGACGAGGCGCCAGTATCTAGAACAAAATCGCCTCTAACTCCATTTATTTTTGATATAATCTTAAAGTGGTTCGACGCAATAGTATGCATCTTTATCTTAAAATAAGATTTATTTTTTAGAAAATCAGATAAAGAGTGCATCGTTGAACTCATAGTAAATTATTTTTACAAATATACTATTCAAAATCTTACTTTTGTACTATGATAATTACAGATACACATACGCACCTCTATAGTGAGCAATTTGACGATGATAGAGTTGAAGTTATTGAGCGTGCCTTGGCTGCAGGCGTCACACGTTTTTTTATTCCTGCTATTGATTCTTCCTATACAAAGTCGATGTATGCCCTGGAATCGAGATATCCGAATAACATGTTTTTAATGACAGGGGTGCACCCCACTCATGTTAAAGATGATTATTTAGAGGAATTAGCTCACATCAAAGAGCAATTAAATTCACGTGAGTTTGTTGCTATTGGAGAAATTGGGATAGATCTCTATTGGGATCGAAGTACTCTCAAGCTACAGCAAGAAATGTTTAGGTTACAAATACAGTTGGCGAAGCAGTACAAGTTACCTATTGTGATTCATTGTAGGGATGCATTTGAAGAGGTGTTTCAGATTTTAGAAGAAGAAAAAGGGCCTGAATTGTTTGGAATATTTCATTGTTTTACGGGGACTTTGGAGCAAGCACAAAAAGTGATATCCTTCAATATGAAGTTAGGGATTGGAGGGGTCGTAACCTTTAAAAACGGTAAAATAAATCAATTTTTAAAACAGATCAGTTTGGATCATATTGTTTTGGAGACAGACGCTCCCTACTTAGCCCCTGTGCCCTGCAGAGGCCAGCGAAATGAAAGTAGCTACATATTGAATGTTTTAGAAAAACTTTCTGATATTTATTCAATGTCATCCCTTGAAATTGCATCAATCACGACTAAAAACTCTAAATCTATCTTTAAAAAATAAGAAAATGAAGCCTCAAATTTTATTAATTTATACTGGGGGAACGATTGGGATGATTAAAGACCCATTAACCGCCTCCTTACATGCATTTGATTTTGCCTCTCTTTTAGAAAAGATTCCAGAACTCCAGTTATTAGATTGTTCTATAGACACCGTTTCCTTTAAGACACCAATAGATTCATCTAACATAAATCGATCTCATTGGGTAGAAATTGCCACTATTATTGAGAATAATTATGCTACACACGATGGTTTTGTTGTATTGCATGGGAGTGATACCATGAGTTATTCGGCATCAGCGCTCAGCTTTATGCTAGAGAATCTTTCTAAACCAGTCATCTTTACGGGATCCCAATTACCTATTGGTGATTTGCGAACAGATGCTAAAGAAAATTTAATAACGGCCATCCAAATTGCGGCATTACAGAACAATAATAAAGCGGTCATTACAGAAGTTGGGTTGTATTTTGAATACAAATTATACAGGGGCAACCGAACCACTAAAATCAATGCAGATTACTTTGAAGCTTTCGCCTCATTAAACTTTCCAGCGCTACTCACTTCTGGAGTCCATTTGAAGGTCAAGCACGAATTATTACTAAAAAACTATTCAAAAGCATCCTTGTGTGTTCACAAAGAACTGGACACTAACGTGGTGTTAGTGAAGTTGTTCCCGGGAATTTCAGAAACAGTATTGAAGTCCATTTTAGAAATCCCAAAACTTAAAGCGGTTGTAGTTGAAACCTATGGCAGTGGAAATGCGACTACAGATGATTGGTTTCTAAAGACAATTGAAGCTGCCTTAGCTAAGGAAATCTATATAGTTAATGTTACACAGTGTGCCGGCGGAAGTGTTCAAATGGATCAATACCATACTGGGAAGTTGCTTAAGCAGTTAGGTGTTATATCTGGAAAAGATATGACGACAGAATCTGCTCTCACAAAACTAATGTATATGTTGGGGCTTAAAATTTCAAGAAAAATGTTTAAAACTGTTTTTGAAACCGACCTTCGAGGTGAAATATCTTAAAATTAGCACTTAAAAATTTTAAAAATCAAACAATTTTCTCTTTATTTGACCTGCCAATAGGCAATAAACTAGAGAGGTGGCCGAGTGGCTTAAGGCGCACGCTTGGAAAGCGTGTATACGGCAACGTATCGAGGGTTCGAATCCCTTCCTCTCTGCAACTTACAGAGAAGATTTTAATTGAGAGAATACCGTTTTAAATTCACTCACATATTTTAATTGTGATGATAGCAACGAAATAAAATATCACTTGCAGGAGATTATTACAAAAGTATTTGTGTAAATAAACTTCATATGTTAATATTTTAATGACTTTTCGCAATTTTATTTCCGTAACTACATTTTTTTTATATCTTTAACACCTTAACAAACAATAATATTTTAATAAACTAAGAATAGAACAATGAAAAGATTATTTCCAATTCTAGCTATCGCTTTCATGATGGCATTCGGGTCAGTTAGTGCGACTTCAAACACAGCCTTAAACACTATTGTAACTACAGTTGCAACCCCAATACAAGACGATGCCGCTTCAGCTAACACTGAGTCTTTAGGGTTTCATCAAGAACTTAAAAAACGATTTATTGAGGGTGGCCCTGGTTTTATGGGGATCGTATTATTGTGTCTTATATTAGGACTTGCAATTGCGATTGAAAGAATTATCTTCTTAAACCTTTCAACTACAAATTCAAAAAAACTAACGGAAGACGTGGAGACTGCTCTTGCTTCAGGAGGCTTAGACGCTGCTAAAGAAGTTTGTAGAAACACAAAAGGACCAATTGCCTCTATCTTTTATCAAGGTTTAGACCGTGCTAACCAAGACTTAGAGTCTGCCGAAAAAGCAGTAGTTGCTTATGGTGGTGTTCAAATGGGACAGTTAGAGAAAAATGTGTCTTGGATTTCTTTATTTATTGCACTTGCTCCTATGTTAGGATTTATGGGAACAGTAATTGGAATGATACAAGCTTTTGATAAGATTGAAGCTGCTGGAGATATGCAGCCATCACTTGTTGCTGGAGGTATTAAAGTAGCTCTTCTAACAACGGTATTTGGTCTTGTTGTAGCTATTATATTACAAGTCTTTTATAACTATATCATTGCTAAAATAGATAGCATTGTAAATGATATGGAAGATGCTTCTATTTCATTAATGGATATCTTGGTTAAAAACAAAAAATAATAACACCTCAATACTAAATCAGATAATTATGGATTTACAAAAATTATTGAAGATTGTAGCTATTGTCACCGGTGTGATTTCAATCTTCTTCCTCGGAAGCATTCTTTCTGCAGGAGATGAGGCTATAAAAGCAGGTGAAAGCGGCGGTACTGTGAATGTATTTATGTACGTTTCTTATACCGTGTTAGCAATAGCAGTGCTTATTGTCCTAGCATTTACTATACTAAATTTAGTTTCAAATACATCAGGATTTAAAAATACGCTAATCGGCATAGGTGCTTTCGTTGTGCTCTCGTTGCTTTGCTATTTTGGATTTGCAAACGGAGTAGAATCGCCTCTTAAAGACGGTAATATGCTATCTGCAAACGGTTCTAGGCTCATTGGAGCGGGCCTTTACTTGTTCTATTTTTTAGCACTTATTGCTGGAGGAATTATGTTAGGATTTGGAATCAAAAAAATGGTGAAATAATATGGCTAAGCGATCTGCACCAGAAGTGAATGCCGGTTCAATGGCCGACATCGCTTTTTTATTACTAATATTCTTTTTGGTGACAACAACCATAGAAAAGGACTCTGGTATTAACCGGAAACTCCCCCCTATTGAAGAGCTTGAAGAAGACGTTGTTATTAAACAAAAGAACATTTTTACAGTTCTTCTAAATGGCAAAGATCAACTGTTAGTTGAAGATGATTTGATGGAGCTTAAAGATTTGAGAGCTGCAGCTGTAGAGTTTTTAGATAACAATGGAGACAAGTCATGTACTTATTGTAAAGGGCTTAAAGACCCAGCATCTTCAGACAATCCAGACAAGGCTATTATATCTTTGAAAAACGAGCGAGAAACATCGTATGCAGCTTATATATCGGTTCAAAACGAATTAGTAGCGGCTTATAATGTACTTAGAAATAGACGTGGATATGAGTTAGGGTCTAAAGAAGGCTTTAAAGATATGAACTTTGTAGAAATGCAAAAGAATTATAAAGATGCGCGCTTTGTTGGAAATAAAGTAAAGTTAAAAGCAGTGATTGATCAGATAAAATTAGAGTTTCCACAAAAATTATCTGAAGTTCAGTAGATTAAACTAAAAAGTATACAAAATGTCAAAATTTAAAAAGAAAAAAGACGGCGGCACTCCCCCTATTTCTACGGCTTCACTTCCGGATATTGTATTTATGTTATTGTTCTTTTTCATGGTTGCTACTGTAATGCGTGAAAATTCACTTAAAATACAAAATGCACTTCCTTTAGCTAATCAAGTAGAAAAGCTTGACAAGAAAAATCCTGTTAGTTATATTTACATGGGTAAGCCAAGTTCTGGCTATGAAAAGTTTGGTACAGAAGCACGACTTCAGCTAAACGATCAGTTTGCTAACCTCAATGAAGTTGGTGCCTTCATAAGCGCAGAGAGAGCTGCTTTAAGAGAAGAATTAATTCCTTTTCTTACCGTTGCACTTAAAGTGGATAGAGATGCTAATATGGGTATTGTAGGTGATGTTAAGCAGGAGCTTAGAAAAGTTAATGCGCTTAAAATCAATTACACTACTGGTGTGGGTGATGCAATGACTAATATGAAATAAAACCTAATAATTAAACAAAAAAAGGCATTCTATCTAGAATGCCTTTTTTTGTTTAATTTAGTAATGTAATTTAGAGTTTAATTATGAGATTGTTTCTTCTTTTAATGTTTTTTTTAAACTGTTTGTCTACAGTAAAGGCACAAGTAAACCAAACAATTGAGCAAGATAGCTTGTATAGGGAAGATCAGTTTTATGTTAGTATAACTTATAATGCGCTAATTGATTTGCCTAACAATGTTTCCCAAAACAGTTTTTCAACAGGTGTTCATTTAGGGGTTATTCGAGACTTCCCTTTAAATAAACGCCGTAATATTGCCCTAGCACTAGGTTTAGGGTATTCTTTCAATAGCTTTAATCAGAACATTAGAATTAGCGGACATAACCCTTATAATTACTCGATCCTAGAAAGTTCTAACTACTCTAAAAATAATTTCGCTCAACACTTCATAGAAGTCCCTTTTCAGTTTAGATGGCGAACCTCCAACGCGGAGAGTTATAAGTTTTGGCGTGTCTATACAGGACTAAAGTTGGGATATCTTATAGCTTCAAAATCTATTTTTAATGATAGCTCTGGGTCTGACAACCAGAAGAATCTAACAGACTTAAATAAGCTTCAATATGGCTTAACAATGAGTATTGGCTATAATACTTGGAACGGCTATATTTATTATGGATTAAACCCTGTTTTTAATGATGTTTCTACAGTAGATCTTCAGTCCATTGATATGAGAGCTCTCAAAATCGGACTCATCTTTTACCTGTTATAGCCATTGTTTCAAAAGTAGAATCTGCGGAAAAATGCCAATGATTAAACCTATTGTTAGTTCCTTTGCAGTGTGTGCATTTAAATGGAGTCTTGAACTCCCCATTGCACCCATCACTAAAATAAAAAAAATTACAAGGTTGTCGATTGCTACCCCAAAGTGCAAGTTTGTTAGGATCATAAACATAAAAGTACCGCTCACAGCCATCATATGAATACTAGCTTTGATTTTGAGAATGGACAAAGTCAATCCCAATATGATCGTAAGTAGTGACCCTAGAACGAAATAATGTAACTCTACACAATCAGCCTTTGTAACCACCACAAATCCGATATAGCTCATTATTATGCTGTTTAAAAGAAGTGGCCAAAATCTCTCTTTAACAGTTTTTAAATGAATACTTTTTATGGCATTTAGTTTTTTTAAAACCACATTCAGGAGCAACGGAAATAATAAACTCCAAATAATAATTGAAAGCAACCAATGCACGACTCTCGTTGGAGGGTATTGGACAGGTGTTGCTGAAAAAAAGTAAACAGCAGCAGTCAATGTCATAAATAAAGGATGTAATAAATAAGAAATACTTTTTAAAAAATAAGTTAACATATTAAGAATTGTAAATGGCTATCTTGATAAAAATAGACTATTTACGTCATAAAAACTGCTTAATATTAATCAGATGCTTTTTAGATTTCTAAGCAATTGGAAAATGACACACTTTAATCAGTGCCTTTTTGTTAAAATTTCTTAATTTTGCGACCTTAATAGCAATTAATAATGAGCACGACATTTCCTGATTATAAAGGACTTAACTTGCCAAACGTAGCACAAGAAATGCTAAAGTTTTGGGAAGAACACGACATCTTCAATAAAAGTATTACATCTCGAAGCGGCCAAAAACCTTTTGTATTCTTTGAAGGGCCACCATCAGCTAATGGATTACCAGGAGTTCATCATGTTTTAGCACGTGCCATAAAAGATATTTTTCCACGTTACAAAACCATGAAAGGATTTCAGGTCAATCGAAAAGCGGGATGGGATACACATGGTTTGCCAATTGAACTTGGGGTTGAAAAGGAACTTGGAATTACAAAAGAGGATATTGGTAAAACAATATCTGTTGAAGATTATAATGCTGCTTGTAGAACTGCAGTAATGCGCTATACTGATGTTTGGAATGACCTAACTCAAAAAATGGGCTATTGGGTAAATATGGATGACCCTTATGTTACCTATGACCCTAAATACATGGAAAGTGTTTGGTGGCTACTAAAGCAAATCTATAATAAGAACCTTATTTATAAAGGTTATACCATTCAACCATACTCTCCAAAAGCAGGGACTGGGTTAAGCTCACACGAGTTAAATCAGCCTGGGACATACCAAGATGTTACAGATACTACCATTGTGGCTCAATTTAGAGCCATACAGAGTTCACTTCCAGGATTTTTAGATCATCAAGGGCCTATCTTGTTTTTAGCCTGGACGACCACTCCATGGACATTACCCAGTAATACCGCTTTGACAGTAGGTCCAAAAATAGAATATGTACTTGTAAAGACTTATAACCAGTACACTTTTGAAGCCGCGAGCGTTGTGGTTGCAAAAGCGCTAGTTGGGAAGCAATTCAGCAGAAAGTTTAATGAAGTAGATTCAACTGAAAACTTAGAGAGCTATAAACCTTCAGATAAAACTATCCCATTTTTTGTGGTAAACTCTTTTCTAGGAAAAGATCTAGTAGGTATCTCTTACGAGCAATTATTGGATTATGCTTTACCTAATGACCATCCAGAAAACGCATTTCGGATTATTTCAGGCGATTTTGTAACGACTGAAGACGGTACCGGTATTGTACATACAGCCCCAACATTTGGAGCTGATGATGCGATTGTTGCTAAACAAGCCACGCCAGAAATACCACCATTGTTGGTAAAAGATAGCGAAGATAATTTAGTGCCACTTGTAGATTTACAAGGACGATTTAGACCTGAAGTGTCTGAATTTGCAGGTCGTTATGTCAAAAACGAATACTATCCAGAAGGTGAAGCACCTGAAAAATCAGTTGATGTTGAACTAGCAATTAAGTTAAAGACAGAAAATAAAGCCTTTAAAGTTGAAAAATATAAACACAGTTACCCTAACTGTTGGCGAACTGATAAGCCTATTTTGTATTATCCTCTTGATTCATGGTTTATAAAAGTTACGGATGTAAAAGAGCGAATGTTTGAGCTTAACAAAACAATTAATTGGAAGCCAAAAAGTACTGGCGAAGGCCGTTTTGGTAATTGGTTAGCAAATGCAAACGACTGGAACCTTTCCCGGTCCCGCTACTGGGGCATCCCGCTACCAATCTGGAGAACAGAAGACGGAAAGGAAGAAATCTGCATAGGTTCTGTTGAAGAACTAAAAACTGAAATGCAAAAAGCAGTAGAAGCAGGTGTATTAGAAAAAGCTATTTTTGAAGACTTTGTAGTTGGCGACCAATCAAACGAAAATTATGCTAAAATTGACTTGCATAAAAATATTGTAGACGCTATTACTTTGGTGTCAAAATCTGGACAACCAATGCTTCGAGAAAGTGATTTAATTGATGTATGGTTTGACTCCGGAAGTATGCCTTATGCACAGTGGCATTACCCATTTGAAAATAAAGATCTTATAGATCATAACAAGGCATTTCCTGCTGATTTTATTGCAGAAGGTGTAGATCAAACACGTGGGTGGTTTTATACGCTTCACGCCATTGGAACGATGGTTTTTGACTCTGTCGCTTATAAAAATGTGGTCTCAAATGGCCTTGTATTAGATAAGAATGGACAAAAAATGTCTAAACGCTTGGGTAATGCAACAGATCCTTTCGAAACGTTATCAACATATGGAGCTGATGCTACTCGTTGGTACATGATTAGTAACGCGAACCCATGGGATAATTTAAAATTTGATGTAGAAGGCATAGAAGAAGTAAAGCGCAAATTCTTTGGAACACTTTATAACACCTATGCTTTTTTTACATTATATGCTAACATCGATAAATTTTCTTATTCAGAACCAAATGTTGAAATCCAAGACCGTCCAGAAATAGACCGTTGGGTTTTATCTGAACTCAATTCATTAGTTGAAAAGGTCGATACTTTTTATTCAGAATATGAGCCTACAAAAGCAGCCCGAGCAATTTCTGAATTTACTCAAGAATACTTAAGTAACTGGTATGTTCGACTTAGCAGAAGACGTTTTTGGAAAGGAGAATATCAGCAAGATAAAATATCAGCCTATCAGACTTTATATACTTGTATGGTAACCATCGCAAAGTTAGGAGCCCCTATAGCCCCTTTTTTTATGGATCGCTTGTATCTAGATTTAAATTTAGTCACAAATAAAGAGTCTTTTGAAAGCGTGCACTTGGCCAATTTTCCTTCACCGGACCGTTCTCTTATAAATAAAGATTTAGAGCGTAAAATGGGTCAAGCACAAACAATTTCATCACTTGTACTCTCTTTACGTGCTAAAGAGAAAATCAAGGTTAGACAGCCTTTACAAAAGATAATGATTCCGGTAAATTCTCCAGCTCAAAGAGAGGAGATTCTAGCAATCTCAGACTTGGTTAAGCATGAGGTCAATGTTAAAGAAGTTGAGCTTCTTGAGGATGCTTCTGATATATTAGTAAAACAAATTAAACCAAACTTTAAAGTTCTAGGCCCTCGTTTTGGAAAAGACATGAAGTTAATAGCCAACTCTATTCAAAAGCTTCAGGCAAACGATATCAAACAAATTGAAGAAAAAGGGGTCTTGGATATTGAAATTAATGGGAAAAGTATTAGATTACACCTTGATGATGTAGAGATTACATCTCAAGACATTGAAGGTTGGTTGGTTGCGAATCAAGGCGCGATGACTGTTGCTTTAGACGTAACTATTTCGGAACCACTAAGATCAGAAGGCATTGCCAGAGAATTGGTTAATAGGATTCAAAACCTAAGAAAGGATTCTGGGTTTGAAGTAACGGATCGTATAGAGGTCTTTTTACAGGCAGACGAAAATATTGAGAACGCTATAAAATTAAATTTAGAATATATTAAACTAGAAACATTAACGGATGAGCTACACTTGGTAGCGCAACTTGATAAAGGAATAGAGGTTTCCTTTGATTCAGTTAACAGTAAGTTGCATATCCAAAAATTTAAATAATTATGTCCATAGAAAATACAAGCAGATACTCTGATAATGATTTGGAAAAATTCAGAGCTATTATTCATCAAAAAATTGATAAAGCTAAACATGATCTAGAATTGATTAAGAGTGCTTATATGAACGACCATAATAACGGCACCGAAGATACCTCTCCAACATTCAAAGCATTTGATGAAGGGAGTCAGGTTATGAGCAAGGAGTCTAACTCTCAGTTAGCGATACGTCAAGAGAAGTTTATCAGAGACTTGAAAAATGCGTTGATTAGAATCGAAAATAAAACGTACGGAATTTGTAGAGTTACAAGCAAGCTTATTAACAAAAAACGTTTAGAACTAGTGCCGCATGCAACATTGAGCATAGAGGCAAAGAATATGCAAAAATAAGATGTCTAAGAAACAGACACTCTTACTAATAGCGATCATTCTATTTTTTGATCAAGCCTCAAAAATATATATTAAAACACACTTTAAGCTAGGGGATGTATTTGTAGTTTTTGATTGGTTTAGAGTTTTTTTTATTGAAAATGAGGGCATGGCATGGGGTGCCAAATTAAGTGATGTTTCTTCTTATATCACTGACTCAGCTGCTAAATTGTTTTTATCTTTATTCAGAGTATTCGCTGTTTGTGGTATTGGATACTGGTTATTTCAAAGCGTTCAAAAGCAAGCTTCTAAAATGCTGATCATTTCAGTCACGTTGGTTTTTTCTGGTGCTTTAGGAAACATCATTGATTCTGTTTTTTATGGTCTTTTGTTTGATAGTAGTTTAGGGCAGATAGCAACGTTTCTACCCACAAAGGGCTATAGTGGATTGTTCTATGGAAATGTTGTAGATATGCTACATTTCCCTCTATTTAATGGTTCTTTTCCAGAGTGGTTTCCATTTGTTGGGGGTCACTATTTTTCTTTCTTTGACCCTGTATTTAATATTGCTGATATGGCGATAAGTACTGGGATTGGATTACTTTTGTTTTTTAATAAAAAAGCATTCCCAAACCCCTAACTCATTTAAAAGGTATAAATTTTATTAGGGGTTATACAATAATCTAAAGGGATATCGTGAGTCTCACTTTCAATGAGTGAGCCTTGAGCTTCAAAAAAAGAAAGCCCAATCTTTAAAGTAGTCCTAGGGCAATTTTTCAGAAACGCATCATAAAAGCCTTTTCCATATCCAACTCGATTACCTATTCTATCAAAGGCAACTAAGGGAACAAATACGACTTCAATTTTGTTACTGCTTATTTCAATGCCATTTTCTGGCTCTGGAATGTTTCGGGAATTTAGTTTTAGAACGGTATTGTCTTGAAGCAAAACATGTGTCATCTTCCGCGTTTCAAAATTAGTTTTAGAGACTATAATGTTTTTGTCTTTCCCTAAAAGTATTGCCAAAAGAGGCTCTGTATTAATTTCCTTAAGCGATTTAATACTTAAAAAAATATGATAATATGAGTATTTCCAAATGGGAAGAGTAATAATTAAGTTTGCTATTTCAAGACTGTAATTATTGATCTGCTCCAAACTTAAATTGTTACGTCGGTTTTTAAACTCTAATCTTAGTTGTTTTTTATTCACCTTATATTATTATCCGTTGGTGTAATCATTAATATCTATTTCTTTCAATATAGGTTATAATTGCTTGTGCTATATTTTTTTTGGAAGCACTCTCGATGCCTTCTAGTCCTGGAGTGGAATTGATTTCCATGACCAAAGGGCCTCTGTCAGATTGTAATAGGTCAACTCCGCATATTGGTAATTTTAGTTTGCGAGCAGCCTTGATGGCAATTTTAATTTCAGCATCACTTAATTTATAATGTTCATAGGTTCCCCCTCTATGCAGGTTTGATCTAAACTCTCCTTCTTTTCCTTGCCGCTTCATAGCACCCACTACTTGTTCATCTACAATTAACGCTCTGAGGTCAGCTCCTTTGGCTTCAGCGATATACTCTTGAATTAAAGCTCTTGCTTCTAGCCCATTAAAAGCTTCGAGTACAGACTCTGCTGCAATTTTTGATTCTGCTAAGACGACTCCAATACCTTGGGTTCCCTCTAGCAGTTTTATGACAACAGGAGTGCCACCCACTTGAGCAATGACCTTTTCTACATCCCGAGAGTAATTAGTAAAAACAGTTTTGGGCATGTCAACCCCTGCTTTGGAAAGATGTTGAAAGCTTCTTAGTTTGTCCCTAGAGCGGATAATTGCATCTGAAGAAACGGATGAAAATACATTCATCATTTCAAATTGCCTAACCACTGCACACCCATAGAATGTAACCGATGCCCCAATCCGTGGGATAATCGCATCTACATAATCCAGATATTTATCTTTATATAGAATGGTAGGCTTTTCATTTTCAATAATTAAGTCACAACTTAAAGGGTCTATTACTTCAACAATGTGGTTTCTTTTTTCTGCTTCCTCAACCAATCTTCTAGTTGAATAAAGATCTTTATTGCGTGATAATATTACAATATTCATGACATTTAATGTATTTTACTTGTGCAAGATAGTAAAAATGCAAATTCAACTTTTACATTCGTTTGATTTAATATACCTTTGGATTAATGAGCAAGCCTACTATTGAAGTCCAACTACAAACCTTACCAAATACTCCAGGTGTTTACCAGTTTTATGATGCTTTAGGGGTGGTGATTTATGTTGGCAAAGCTAAGAATCTAAAAAATCGGGTTCGCTCATATTTCAACAAAGTTCATGATTATGGAAAAACAAATGTACTGGTCAAAAAAATTATTGAGATAAAACATATTGTTGTCGAAACAGAGACGGATGCATTGTTGTTAGAGAACAATTTAATTAAAAAGCATCAGCCGCGCTATAATGTACTTTTAAAAGATGACAAATCGTATCCCTGGATTTGTATTAAAAACGAACGTTTTCCAAGGGTGTTTCAAACGCGCCGAATGATCAAAGATGGGTCTGAATATTTTGGCCCTTATACAAGTCTTAAAACGGTCTATACCCTTTTAGACCTCATCAAAGGCCTTTTCCCACTTAGGAACTGTAAGTACGATTTGTCTCATGAAAAAATAGCAAGTCATAAATATAAAGTTTGTTTAGAATACCATTTAGGAAATTGCAAAGGTGCCTGTGAAGCTAAAGAACATGAGGCCTCATACCAACAAAACATAACAACTATTCGCCAAATCCTTAAGGGAAATTTTAAAAACTCTATAGCAGTTTTTAAAACACAAATGAAATCACATTCGGAAAACTTAGAGTTTGAAGCGGCTCAATCTTTAAAAGAAAAACTACAAATACTTCAAAACTATCAAGCCAAATCAACGATTGTCAATCCTAAGATTAGTAATGTAGATGTCTTTACGATAGTTAGCGACGAGAGTTTTGCCTATGTGAATTTTTTACAACTTTCTTATGGCGCGATTATTCGTTCCCACACAATGGAACTGAAAAAGAAACTTCAAGAAACTGATCAGGCTTTGTTGGAGCTCGCTATTACAGAAATTCGCCAGCGATTCTCTTTAGAGTCAAAAGAATTATATTTGCCATTTGAGGTGAATTTAGGACCGGACTTTAAGATTACAATTCCAAAGGTAGGAGATAAGAAACAGCTAATTGACTTGTCAATACGCAATGCGAAATACCATAGACTGGATCAATTAAAGCAAACTAAAATCACAGACCCTGAACGACATGAGGTGCGTATTATGGCACAAATGAAGTCTGATTTAAGACTTTCAGAAGCCCCTACTCATATTGAGTGTTTTGACAACTCAAACATTCAAGGAACACACCCTGTAGCAGCCTGTGTGGTTTTTAAAAATGGCAAACCTAGCAAAAAGGAGTATAGACACTTTAACATCAAAACCGTAGAAGGCCCTGATGATTTCGCCTCAATGACTGAAGTTGTCTATAGAAGATATAAGCGGTTATTAGACGAGGATCAGCCGTTACCACAGTTAATTATAATTGATGGTGGCAAAGGGCAGTTGTCTGCATCTTTGAAAAGTCTAGATGTCTTAAATCTCCGTGGCAAAATAGCAATTATCGGAATCGCAAAACGTTTAGAAGAATTATTCTATCCAGATGATCCAATTCCCCTATATTTAGACAAAAAAAGTGAAACACTTAAAATTATTCAACAATTAAGGAATGAAGCCCATCGATTTGGAATTGAGCATCACCGAAACAAACGAAGTAAAACAGCTTTGAATTCTGAGCTTGAGTCTATTGTTGGTATTGGTGAGAAAACAATTTTAGAATTATTAAAAAATTTTAAATCGGCTCAAAGAGTTTCATTTGCGGCCCTTGATGAATTAGAGCAGGTTGTTGGTGTGTCAAAAGCTCTTATTGTTTATAATTATTATCAAAATAATCCACGTGCGTAAATTAGTAGTATTAATATTAATATTTGTTTTTTCTTGGAGTTATTCGCAAGAAAAAGAATTTAAAAATCCTAGAGTAGGCCTAGTTCTTAGTGGGGGTGGCGCTAAGGGTTTGGCCCATGTTGGGGTGTTAAAAACCTTAGACAGTCTTGGGGTGCGTGTCGACTATATTGCTGGCACAAGTATGGGAGCGGTTGTAGGCGCGTTGTACGCTTCTGGCTATACAGGTCAACAGCTAGATTCTATAATTAGATCTACTAATTTCGATCTACTTATAAGTGACAAGGTGCCAAGAAATTCAAAGACATTTTTCGAAAGAAAAAATGCTGAAAAGTATATATTAACACTGCCGTTTAATAAATTTAAAATTCAATTACCTTCCTCTATATCTAGGGGACAAAATGTTTTTAATCTATTGTCAAAATTAACACTGGATGTTAGTGGCATTGATGATTTTAGTAAGCTTCCTATTCCTTTTTATTGCATAGCTACAGATATTCAAACCGGCGATGAGGTTGTTCTTGATCACGGAAATTTAGCACAAGCAATCGCTGCGAGTAGCGCCTTGCCAACCCTGTTCCAGCCAGTTAAATTAAACAATAAGTTATTGATGGATGGAGGGATTGTCAATAACTTTCCTATAGAGGGGCTTTTGTCAAAAAATTTAGATTTTATAATTGGGGTTGATGTTCAAGACGGTCTTCTTCAAGACGATGATCTTAACACAGTTTCTAATATTATGCTTCAAATTAATAATTTCAGAGCTGTAGAAGAATTAAAGGAAAAGTCAAAATTATCAAACATATATATTAAACCAGATGTTGCAGATTTTTCAATAATTTCGTTCGGTCAAGGGGTCCCAATCATTGAAAAAGGTCAAAAAGAAGCATTAAAGTTTTTAAAGGAGCTACAGTCAATTTCAAAAGTCCAAAACTTTAAAAAAACAACATTAAAGTTTCCAAAATACAATGAAATTAATATTAATAAAATTAAAGTTTTCGGACTCGGGAAATATACATCCTCTTATGTGAAAGGAAAGTTGAGGTTTAGGAATGGAGAAACCATAAGCTATAATGATCTAGGGAAAGGTGTTAACAACTTAGTCGCAACAAATAATTTTGATAGTTTTTTGTATAAATTGATTCCAAACGGAGACAGTTATGATTTTAATGCCCAGGTTGTTGAAGCTAAAAACACAGCGTTTATAAGATTTGGATTGCATTACGACCAACTCTATAATAGTGCTGCTTTGCTAAACTTAACAAAAAAACAACTTTTATTAAAAAATGATGTTGTTTCAGTAGACTTTATTTTTGGAGATGCCCCCCGATATAATTTTGATTATTATATAGATAAAGGTTTTTACTGGAGTATAGGAATCAATTCGAAATCAAACTTTATTAATTATAAAGCAAATCCCTCTTTATTTAGTGATAATCAACAGTTTTCTTCAACGGATAAGGTTGATATTTCTATTTCTGACTTTTCTAATCAATTTTTTATTGAAACTTTAATAAAAAAAGACTTATCAATTAAAGTTGGGCTAGAACTCAAAAACCCTGTCTCTTATACACATCTGACGCTGCCGACGAATAGAGAGGTGTAGAT
>OJHB01000107.1_pt1 | contig 17060 bp, 7 predicted proteins | sample 1594961 | NCBI WGS metagenome assembly OJHB01 (sample SAMN05416704, study PRJEB24817) | seawater metagenome | isolation source: Sea water | place: Canada:Atlantic | collected 2013-07 | reverse complement strand
AAATTCCCTTTTCCCACCCCCCCTGGCAGCCCCCAGGGGAGCGAGTATCCAGAATGGCTAAATACGTCCATCCAGACACTCGCCCCTCTGAGAGCAACCGAGAGTGGCTAGGAAAATAATACCAGGTAAAATACACTACTGGACCAAGGCTAAAAGACTACCATATATCAGGTTATAACCTTAATAGAGGACAAGTCCTTGACTCAAACCTTAGCACAACCTCAGTCACAACGGCCTAGAGGGAGCTCAACCTCCGGGGACGGATGAACCTCATCTGTGACTCGAAACGGCAAGACGTTGAGGCTGTAGCAAACATCAGAGTCCCGGGACACCTCAGTGTAGATACCGTCGTCCATTGACATGGGTGTCGAAGATCTTCTCGAACCCTAAACAAGACAAGTATCAACACAGTTAACAGTTAAGCAGTTCATCCCTATATGCAATATTAATTGCATCCAAGTCAATGTATGGTTTAAGATCGGTCCTAATTATGATAATCACAAAAGGATCCGGCACTGTACCAACTTTGATTTAAGTGATAATGAACACCAGTGATATCCCACAAAGGTGTGGAAAAAGTGAATTATAGAGGCACAATTCTCAAGACTTTGGATTATCCATGCCTCTAAATCTATAACAGAACAATTAATGAACACTCGTTCATCCCGAATTCTATATTCTACAATGTGGTCTTCACCAATCTTCACCATAAAAGATCCAAATACTACTTACCGGTGTAGACGGCGACGAGCTGTCCGACGTCCATTGCCTCGCTTCCGGAAGCAGGCGACGACACCAACTGCACCTCGACGTCCTCCCAGCTGACGAAGACGTCGGCGATGCGACCACAGCAGTCCAACCTCTCTCCACTCCTTGCAAACTGAACAAAAGAGATTAAATCAAGTGAAACTATTCCCGTTATCTTGAACCTTAAAATTATCGGTTTTCGCAAAATATTTAATAAAAACTTTTTGTGGCAAATTAATTTTATTCTTCATTTCAATCAATTTTCCATTTCTTTATTTTTCTTTTCGCCAATTTTTTGCAAATAGAAAGGGGCTGGGTGGTGTAAACTGCAACTGCAACCCTTTGAAAAAAAAACTTTTTCTAAAAAAAAAATAATAAAGTTCAAAGGTTTCATGGTAATCCAACTCACCTATCAGTGAACCACCCAGGGAGTACATCCAGATCTCCTCGGATGAGCAGACCATCTTCATGAAGACTGTCGTCTAGATCCTCGTCCAGGGGGAAGATCCGGGTCCGCAGGTCAATATCCTCGTCGTCGGACAAGTCTAAGCGGTGAAAGCCCGATATGTATGCCAAATCATTGGCATACACATCAGACCAGTCGGCTTCATCACCTTCGTCGTCCGCATCCTCGTCGGCCTCAACAGGAAGACCGTCGACAGTGTCCACGAGCGGAGTCGAAAGAGACGGTACCTCGATGCCAGAGTCGGTGGCCCTTTGCGCCAAATCAAAGCGCGAGATAGAACCCAGCGGTCGGCGCGGCCGAGTGACAGGTACATCCACCGAACTCTCCAGGATGGTGAGCTCCATGTCCTCCACAGGAGACTGAGACACAACTGGAACATCTACATCAAGGACCTCCTCTCCGCTGAGACAGGAGACCAACTCGATTAACTCTCGCACCTGGTGCGAGAAATCAGCAACGTCCTCGTCTGTAGACACGTCCGCCATCTCCGTGTGGGACAATAGTTTAGTCATACTACCGATCATTCTACCTGCAGAGGACGTGAGACGAGCAGTAGACACGGATCCAAGAACGTCCGAGACCTCGTCCTCCGGGACCGACTCGTTATGGTTCTCGTCGAGGGGAGCACGTACAGCAGCCTGGACAGCGATGAACCCAGACACCTCATCAAGGAGGGGCCTGAGTTCCGCCTGCTGGATCTCGCATCTCCTGGCGGACCTAGAAGATTGCAGTTATAACACAAAATGTAACCTTGTGCACTATAATCCTGAAAAGAAAACCACATTATATCAGAACTGAAATTAGAATCTAAGACTCTACCTCAAGATCAGGTGGAGGACTTCAGTCAGCCGCGACAGCGCCGAAGAAAACGCGCTTGTGATGAGGGCGAACCGAGTACTCCTCATCCCCTGTACACTTGTAACATGGTCGCAGAAAAACCTGAAAGGAATATAAATTAGGTAAGTTGAGAACATAATAGCTATGCACGCTAACTCCGACCTATTATCTAATATACACCTTCAAGTTTAAACCCAAAGTGAAAAGCAACTTCAAAAAGTTGTCTAAGTGAATTACCTGTAGTAGCGACGCCGCAGACTGGTCGCTAAGATACTTGCAGACAACAGGAACAGTAGGTTGACTACTAAGCTTCCCGTAGCCAGTCCAGTGGGGACACCACCCCAGACAGCACCCTCGCCCTCAACAGTCTCGTTGGCCGAGACGAGGCCGTGCAACATCGACGCTACCCGAGCTAACGAAGACCTAAAACAATCACATTTTTACTTTCATCCTGTGGGGTACAGATTTAGACAATGTGCCAACGCAAGAAAGATGATGTGACCCCAAGCTATCAGTGAAGGAACCTACCTGAGACCGGTACATCCAGGTTCCGAAGCAGCTTCAGCGAGTGAGCTCTGCAAATCCAGCCGAGCACTCGAGCCACTGAAATAGTTTTATTTAGATACATGTAACAATCCATTAACACAGTAAGACTCGAATACTTTGACTATACCGAGCAGAGAAGTGCTAGAGCATGGGATTGCCACCCAGCATGTAACCTACATAGAACTACCCACATTTGTATTCCCTAAATATGTAGCAATGCAATGTTTCGGACACAATCGAATTTGACAAGTTGCCGCTTTCAACTAATTCGATGGGACATGCATTCATGAATATTATTATTACCTTTTCAACAACTCGCGAATATGGTCAAGGCCCGCCATGACCGTAGAAGAGTGATCGGTTATCAATCCCTTCAACTCAGTGAGTTCTATGGTGAGCGTGTGGAGAAGAGGGTCCCACACTTGTGTCTCCGGCTCATCGGTCCCAGTATACCACACAGATCGACTAAACATTAATAAATTATTACTACTAATTAAACAGTAAAATTACGTTTCAAGTCACTGTGTATTGTATTGTGTAATTTTTGAAATAAAAATGAAAATCTTAGACTAAGTTAATTTCGAAAGGTCTAATGTGAGAATATAATATTTAAAGTCACATTAATTTACCTTGTCATGACGAAGTACCGAACCAACCGAAAGCGCAAGAACGCAAGTAGTATAGATTACCTAAATAATTGCAAAAATTATACTCAATATAACGTATCCTAAGTATTAACGTTTTTGTACAGGTATTAGAATAAGAATACGAACGTAATTAATGAATAATACTAGCTGTTAATAAGTTTCAAAGTTTTGAGACTCGAACTCTGACCCCACGGGTAGGGAAAAAGTTCGTGACACACGATCGATACCGTCAAAAGAGCTACGCGAATATAATTAACAAATTTTTCTATCGATCATTTTTTAGCTTGAAACAAATAAAACTTAATAACAACTATTATTCACTGTATACTAATAATCTATTCATTTAAGTTACAACTTGACCAGTAGTCATAGCCATTGTTTGACTAAAAATATTAAAATTTTCGGAAATGCTTGGATTCCGAAACATAAAACCGTCTATAAAGAACCATGGCTAAGACGCGAGGACACTGATCAAGCAGCAACTTACTGTACGATTTTAGGTGTAACTAAATATTTTTAAGAATATTTACTAACTACGTGAAGATTAATTTACGATAACAAGAACTGTAACGTACGAAATTAAAACTTTCTCTTAAGACCCATCTTACATCTGAATTTATAAACAATAATTTCTAATTTTTGTTTTTTTTTAGAAAGGGGATGGTGCCAACACGGTGATAGGGGAGGGTGGTTCGTACAACAGCGAAAGTTATAATAAATTAAGATTTACCTGGAAGAAATTTTTCACTTATTATTAGATATACACGCAATGGACACGTCTGTAGATTGCATGTAGGCAACGTTCGAACTGAGGATACACCTAAATATCAGATGAATTATTAACTTAAAATTTTTATTCCGACCTATGAGAGATGTTAAAACCTTGTAACCAATGAGACGCTGACATCAGCAATTTGCCAGCTATGTGGAGTTCACCCAAGGGTTGCCACCCACGTATAACTTTCACGTTTCGCAATATTTTGAGATTAAATCAAAGTCGCGCGATACTCCACGGAACTCACAAACCATTTTTATCTGGGTTTTTAACACTTTTTCATCTTTTCATAAACATAAATGAGTTCACATAACAATTTTCTGAGTTTTTGTAATCCAGTTGACAGCCAGAAAATCTAACCCGGCATTCTGCGCACTCTCAACTCTGAACCGAACAGATATCCAAACTGCTATCTGGACCTAAAATCTAGAGCAAATAATGATAAGGTTCCGAGATTTAAACGGGTACAGACTTGCTTAACAGCATACGAAGTGTTTTATGATATATAAGACAAATTTCTAGTAAATATATGTAAGTTTATGATTTTATTTGTACGCTAATGCGGCTTCCAGATTATCCTTACCTTTTTACTCCGGAGGAACACGTCCAAAAACGGTCTTTTCCGTTAACAGGGGTGTGTATGGTCAGATGAGACCTTTTTAGGCGATTCCCGCCGCCCACCTGCGCAAAAGACGGCTCCGCAGCCAAATTATATAAGACAAAAAGCAGCAGGTTGCTAACATTTCGGACTCGTGGGGGTTTGAAGTGGCTTTAGGGTTCCAACCGGATGTAAATGGAGTATAGGATGGTCGGGCGGCCTCAATAGCCTCGTACCCGTTGGTATTATGTGTCCAACCGGCGGGCAATACAATAACAAAAAGATGTTAGCCAGCTAGACCTTATAACAATATCACGAGATCTATGTAGCTATAATTGGACCTATCCAACCTATATAATGGTACATAGGTAATATGAAGAAACCCTAGTAAAGCCTAGCTGCGGCTTGGTACCAAGCTGCTGCCTAGGAGCATGAAGATCAGATCCAGCTTGACGGCCGCGGAAACAACACCACCGTAGATCGTCCCTGTAGTGTAGTGCATATATATATTACCATGTTAAGTTCAATAAAGTGTCTAACTCACAAAACTCTGACTTCAGATCAAAGTGATTATTGGCAGTAGTTGTAACCCTTTTACCACGACACACATTAACTCTTTTCAACTGACCCTACGTGGTGGTCGACAGTGTAACGATTAAGTACCTCAAGCTAAAGAAATTTTTTCGTGTAATTTTTCGTTAAGTTCGCAAATTTTCAAAAATTCGGATTTTTCTCAAAAATTTAATCGAAAACTTTTTCGAGAAGCAAAGTTCTCTACCATCAACAATTTTTCTCTACCATCAACTTTTTTACATTTTTTGGAAACACTAGTTTCAAGCAGTATACCTTTTTCTAAGGCTTGTTGCCTTGATTCTATGCATGAGCAGTTTTTCAGCTCAAACTGGTTTTTTACAGGACAGCTTAAGCTGCCCTTTCACAAAAAACACGTTGCAACTACACAGTTAATTTAACATAGTTACATATTTTGCACTATCCTATAGTTATAGACATTAATCGCTCCTGTTTGGATCCCAGGGTTTCCAGCGATTCGATCGAAGTTAAAAGTGTTTTCCCATTATTCGCAGTTAGAGTGACTACGTGTGATAACATGTGTTGAAGAAGGCGCGCCAGCGAGCTCCAGAGGGCCTCTTCACGCGCGGATTACCACGCACCTAACGTCGCATTTTTTCAAACCTTTTTGGCGGGAGGATTACAGCTGATCTATTTTTTATCTGCATCATTCATCAGAAGGAGGGAAGGGTGAAGTCATAACCAGGTCTATTCAGATATCCTGAGCCAACTGGCACACATGCTACAACGCAGACAGACCGGTATTTTATCTCACCACGGAACCCGACACTAGGCAGTAAGATCACGCAACCTCTCAAGGTCACTATCAGTCTCCCAGCTGTACTGACATTTCACAGATTCTACAGACGCCGTAGTCAGCTACCGTCGTCACAGTCTCCATTTCATTGTGTGTGTAAAGTCTTTACACTACAGACCACACAATACTCGATGTAATCTTCGCTTCATCAGTTCGTTTTATACCACAGAAACACAGGCAATCGGATACCCATCAGCCTGTGCGAGTACCCCGTGTATCACATCTTCATCTCTACATACACCGTCGTGACACAGAGACCGTCGACGCCGGGACAGCCGTTCCGCCGCCATTCCGATCTCAGTCTCACAGCCATCTCTTCTAACATCTTCTACAGGACAGATAATCTCTTTCCATTTTCACATTCTACCATTGGTTTCTAAATCTAAAAAAACATTGGGAAAAAACAGACATTCATCAACAAAAAGTGAAATAGTTATCTCAAAACTGTATTTGTGTAAACGAATAACTTTGTAGATTTTACTGAACAGAGTCGTAAAAAACACTTTCTTTTGTTAAAAATTCCTTAATAGACTTGTCATAATTTTTGATATTTCTCAAAGAAAACAGGTCTACGGAGATTGTTTCAATTTTCAGGAGTTCTCAGGAGATTGTGGACTGCAAGTAAGTGAGGTCTTGTAAGCAGTTCGTTGAAAAATTACAATTTTGATACTTAAATCTGTTTCGTTTATTTCTGTTTGATAATATATTTTTGACCAATACACATAGATTTTTGGTAGAAACATGTCTGACACTGAGGGGCAGGATGACCTTCCAAAAGAAAGGCCAACCTCTCCCACAGTGCTGGAAACGTTCTATAGGGGAGCAGGGCCATCACACTCAACACTGAGTGCCAGGCCTAGCAGATCTGCGTCTCCAAACGAGAGCAATCTGCAGAATGAGAAGAGTAGTTCTGATCGTAATAGGTCCCCAGATAGAGCAGTCGGTAGGCCAGGTAGAGCCCGGTCAGCCGAGGGAAGGAAGCCTCCTAAAAGAAATGATGTTGTTAAAAATGAGAAGGAAATTAGGTATATTGTTAGAGAGAGAGATGATGACAAAGCGCCTAAAAAGAATCCTTTCAAAGCGTCAGATCAGACCAAGGTCATTTCTGCAAAGGATACTAGCGGTCAGGAACTCTTGCGGCAAATGCTCCAAGAAAGAATGACCGATGGTGCGGTCATCGACGATGACTTTATGGATGACACACTAGCCCGAGGGATAGAAGTGTCAGACGGTCATATCGTCAAACCAGCCAGAATGTTCGGTCAACTAGACATGAATGAAGACCAGGTCACTCATCTCCGTAACTTCAAAAAGGACAGCCGTAACATGGTTACAGCTGAGTTCTCATTGAAGTACGTTGAGAAGATGTGCAAGGATTTCAAACATCAGTTATCTGAACAAACTATCCTGGACCATCTCTATTTGGTATTGCCAGATAAATGTCTACAGGATTGGCAAAGGTTAAGGGATACTCCAGGTATGAAACTGAAGCAGGTTTACAAAGAGTTATGTACATTGTACGGTAATGCCAAGTCGCAAAAGTACTTGAGGCAAGAGCTTCTAAGTATATGTGCTGATATGGACTCCGAGGTCCGAGATGTTCTCAACAGGATCCATATCAACCTATCCAGGACAGAGTCTTCAAGCATCAGAGAAAGGAATCTGAGATGCCTGGAGGAGGTCCAAATCTACCTGAAAAGGAGGATTGGTCCGACCTCGGCCGCTCTCATATTCACCAGATTTGAAGCTAGAAAACTCGCCAACTTTTCTGACCTCATTGACCTGATCGAGGCAGACTTCCCAGAAGTCTTTGCTCGAGACAAGTTAAGAAGGGAGAAGGGTAGGGTAGATAAGCACAAGGCAGGCCGTGTACATGAAATTCTTCAAGATCATCCACCAAGTGATGATGACAGTGATGATGATGTCAAAGTCATACACCAAGTCGATGAAAAATTAAGCGCGTTCCAGGATGCTTTCCAAAGCACCATTGTGAAAACACAAGAGGAAAACGCAAAATATTTCTCGAACTTGGCGGACACGTTGGCTAACGTGAACAATGTCATACAGGGACGTGGACCATGTCATAATTGCGGTCAAACTGGTCACTTCATTCTGAATTGTCCCACCAACCCCAAGAGGGCTGGAGGTTCGAAACAGAACAGTATCAGAAAACGCAGATATTGTGACCAGCCATGCTCGGTTCCAGGTCATACACATCACAAAAATGTGAATTGTACATCCCAGAACCACCCCTGCAGGTTTGAAAGTCACACCAATCACAGCTCTAACAACTGTTTTAGACCTGGGAAGTGGGACTACATGCCAGACAAACCCGCCCTACCGGATACCAAGGCAGACCCCAACATGGCACTCCAAGTGGAGGTCCAGCAGTTGAAGGCACTCATGGCCAAGCTGCAAGGAGGTCAAAATGGTAACCAATAGGATGTCGGCAGTCTTTGGCCAAGATGTGCCCAAACTTGTCTTGATTCAGATTTGAGCCAGTCTGAATCTTCTAACTCAGAAGGGGAAAATTCTCTAAACATACCTGCAGAGACAAATAGTCCTGAGGAAAGTAGAGAAGAACTCCTAGCAAAGCTGAAAGAGATTTCAGAAAAGCTACGCTGTAAAACTAGAAAAGTTACCTCTCTAAGACGAAGTCTTCAAAGAGTTAGACGCGACTCTGAGTATGAAAATTCATACGGGCCCAAATATCAACAAGACAAGATTCTTAGTCTATCTGAAATCTTTCAGACGGACCCTGTAAATAATGTACATTGTACAGAGATACCCTATCTCTGTGATAGTGAAGTGAAGACCATCCAGGATAATCTTCACTACTTAAGTCAGGAAATTGCAAATTGTCAACCCGTTTCTCAAGCTAGAGATAGACTGGAGATCGGTAAGAAGTTGCAATCTCCTGATGATTCGGTATATAATATATCTAAAGATGTGGAACAATCACTAAGGGGGAGATCCCTGAAATTCAGAAATCTCTATGCTCAAACCCAGGCAGACAACCCGGAAAGCACCCTAGTACTTGATCCACATCCTGTTAATGTACCTGCTGTCCCAGTCACGGGCAGAATAGATTTAACAGGTACTGCCTACATACCACCAATAGCCATGCCTTCTGATCTCCTAAAAAAAGATAGAAAGACTAAGCTTTATCGTGGTTATAGCCAGAATTTTTCTGAAGGTCACTTAGCGGTCACAGGCTATTACAATAATTTGTCAATAGGACATGTAGATCAAGAAGTTGAGCCTAAAGATTCTGACTTATCAATGTATGGCGATGAACCCAACACTCCAAGTAGAGCTCAGTGTCTAGGAATTGAACCTCCTATGGGCACTCTACAAAAGTGTATGGATTACATAGATTTCCACTACAATATTCCATGGAATTATAAAGGTTTAGCTGACGGAACGGTCAACACAGACCTGTCCGATGAATTTTGTAGTGTCAGGAAAATCTATTTTGGAGAAAACAAGTTCGATCCTTGGTTCTCACTTATGTTTTGCATTTTGATTGCAGTTATGGTTACCTACTCCATATTTTCAAGTCCTAGCTTGGGACTTATGAGTATACTGGTAATGTTCTCCGCTGAATTGCTCTTGTTCAAAGGTCGCAAAGGAAGTCTTGTCTCAGGACTTATTTGGAATTTGATTGCACCATGTACTCCGTGGATGGCAAGAGTAATAGGGGTATCTATATTTCTGGTGTGCAAGATCCTCTGTTTCATGAAAACAGTAGGGATAGGTGTACATTTTGTTGTTAATGAAGTTTTGGATCATATGGATGGATCAGTTGATTTGAGGCCAAAAAAGTATCCCATCGCAAAAGGATTAACTATACCTCAAAATTACCTGACTATCTATCAAGACATCTTCAATTTTCTGGCTCATCATTCACATTTGAAAGATTTGAACGTTGCTGATTTCGTCGCAGTAGATGACCTGAAAAACAAAAATTTGTTGAAAATAGGTCGTCACGTGACACACAAAATCAAACACCAAAATAAAATCCGAAAGGATAAGGACTTCACGCTCATTCCTTTACATCTAAGAAATGGTTTACCATTCATTTCGGCTAGGACGCCGGGGTCTGAGAAGGAAAGAATTTTTCTTATCGATACCGGTTGTAAGTTCAATTTGATGAACGAAAATAGTGTTCAAGAAATCGAAAGATCTCTTGGCTCAAAACTTTCTAAGTTCAAACATTCAACTTACCTTGCTGGACATGCTGGTGGTTCCATCGAACTGTGGGACTACGGCGTCATCATTCCTCTTGAATTCAATCTAGGAAAAAACGGATGGTTTAGTTTAGATCTTCCAGTACTCGTTGAGAGATCACTGAACAGTTCGGCAATTATTGGTTTCGACTATATAACTGCGCTAAACATTCATTTTTCAAAAGGTTTTAAATCAATTGAGGCAGTGGTAGCTCGCAAAGTAGCGTTACCCAAAGATTGGATGCCCAAACTCCACAGTTATTATAAAGGAAGTGTAAGTGCCTATCGCAAATCAAGCTATGATAAACGAAGTATAATCTTTGAAATCAAAGGCTTTGCGAATTATTCAGGATGTGTGATTTTGCAACATCTTTCAGATATGTGGGGGGAGAAAATTATGTCTGATCCAGAAGTAGTACATCTATTATATGGAATACCGTGCGAATTATCCTCTGATTTTACGAATATTCTTGATAGAAATGGGAGCTTCATGCGCTTTAGCGCGATAACCTACGCTTGCAGTAGCATAGGGGAGAAGTGCAACAGATCTGTGAAGGCTAGGCCAGGCCCTAACAGTGATGTTTTCATCAAGCATTTGGTAAATCATGTGGATAAAACGACACCCGAGACTATCAGTGAGATTGAAGTGGAAAAGACGATAAGAGCTGTCGATCTTTCTGTTCAACTCTCAAACATAGTCGCTCCACGTAGAGAAGAACGGTTAATGCCTTTAACTTTCTGTTATCCTCCAGATCCCTGGGGAACAGTACCCAAGCAAGTCGAGGATCCAGCACCGGGTTCACCGGCGGTCGCTCTGATCGAGGGTCAGGGGATCATTGTCAATCCTGGCCATAAGGACCATTGTTGCACAGCAATGGGTGGTATGGGATTAGATGCTAAATCGGCATTGGATTTGCGGGAAAAGCCCTCTGAGCTGAATAGTAGGTCTATACATCATGCTCTTAGGCCGTCTGCATTTATTGATGCAGATGAGATTGTCTTGGTTAGTCCGGGCAATATTGGTTTTACAGAAAAAATTGTTGCCGATAACAATTTTACAGAGGAAATAATTGACATAGAGGCCACCTCAAACTTTCCATCATGGGAAGGGGGGAGGGTGCTCGAGTCACAGGCGTCACCTATGCTCAAAAAAACCAAAGATATAGCTTCGGACGCTATAACTAAGGTTAAAGAACTAGATGATTTGCTTGAAGACATACAGGTCAATAAAGAACTGTGGGAACATCGTCCCCACAACAGTTCTACAGGGGAACAATCTTGCCTTCACAGGTTTGACAATCTAGAGTCAAAAGAAAGACACCGTCTTGAAAATGACTATATTCAGAAAGTCAATAACCTGGTAGAAGATGTCAAAGACGACCCCTCAGCATTTGTTTTCAATATTTACAATGCTGATAATGAAGCAGTATATTCACCAAAGAATGTTACTGTCAAGGATGCTATTCAGTCATTACCGGAGAAACAATCTCCAAATAGACTGCAAGACTTCGAGTCCCTTGAAAGTTTCATTCCTTTAGATGATGAGTCTATTGAAGACAGGGCAGCCTCACAAGCTGAAGATTTGGAATACCCATTTTCGGTCCCTGACTACGACAGACCATTATCAGACCATGACGTAGATGTGTACGATCATGACTTGTACAAACATTCAGTCATGGCAAATAGAGATAATATCTTAGAGATCCAAATCAAAGATCTGGAGAACTGCTGTCTAATATGCGAGAGTACATGTCAGTGCACAGTACACCGTCGCTCACGGAAAAAATACTTTATCTTTGCAAAAAGATTAGAGAGAAATTCCGGGCAAAGATACAAAGTATGGAGGACTCAAAATGTGATCACATTAATATGTGAACCTAACAAAGTCCAAGAATATGGTGCAATCTTAGCAGAGCACATATGGGAAGCAGTTCATGAAAAAGCAGAAATTGATTATTATCGGATCGGTAATAGGATAAATCTCAACTATGGTGCTAATAGAGCCATTACAGAGAAGATATTACAATTCTTTGAGAGGGCATCTTGGCCATTGGGGCTAAGATTCCTAAGGACTTATCCAGTGGGTCCGGATGTACAGGAGTACCTGGGTAATGCGGAGGTACACCATCTAGAATATAATGAGGAAGAAGGCATTCATGTCGGTTCTCCTCTTCTAGAAAATGATACTATTGGATTGCCTGATAGCATGTTCACTCATCCTGGAGAAGTGAAGTTCATGCATGAATCAGAAGATGTCCATAAAAACGATATTTCTGAACTTCTAAAGGAGTCTCATAAAGATTTCGTGAGTATCATAAGTGATGTACTGAAACATTGTCCTGATGTCATGATCAAAAATCAGGAAGATTTTGGTGCTCTACTGTACCCACATTTTGCAATGGATATTAAACTGACTAATGATGGGGAAGAAAATATGCCTAGGCATAAACCCTATGCATGTAGCAATCATCAGGCCAGAATTGTTGACAAACTTGTCAATTTCTGGGTGCAGACTGAACTAGCAGCCCCTTCTCATAATAAAGACTGGGCCTCTAGATTGATCATTGTCAGGAAGAAAATAAGTGATAGGCAGTATGCTAATATTAGGGCAGAAATAGTGGCTAACGGTCAACACACATTCAGTTCATACCGTCATGATGAACTCTTTTCAATTGATGCCGAGAACTTGTCCATCAAGGCACTTCAGGCACTTTACCGTATTTGTCTCGATGCCCGCGACCTCAACCGTGTCACTCAAGAAGTGGTAGGAGTGAGTCAGAATCCAGAGGCTACTCTGTTCTCTATAATGATGAACATGGAGAGCCGGGATCCTAAACTCTCCACTAATATCACTCTTGAACAACTGAGAAAATCAGATCCTTTCGGATCTGAAGATGAATATCTCAGGCCTGGGCTATCCAGCCTGGCGGTTGAACAAATTACGGAAAAGATCATGAATTTAAGCGATGACGGGTCACAAAAATATTTCTATTCGTCCCTAGATATAAGCTCAGCCCACACTTCGGTTAAACTCACCCAAAATGCCAGCCACTTGTTAAACTTCATCACCCCAAGCTTACAAATGTTTAAGTTCTTGAGGAGTGCATTTGGTTTAAGGAGCATAAGTACCTATTTTAACACCATTTTAATTCAAATTCTGAGTGACTTGGTAAAATTAGGTCTTATCGTCTTGTATGCTGATGATATTTTGGTGATGACAACCTGTAAACGTACACACATTGCGGTTATTGTGACAGTTCTTGAAAGGTTTGCCCGACATGGGATCAAACTAAGCTTGCAAAAATGTGTCATAGGGGTCAAGAAATTCAGGTATATCGGTTACCTGTTTGATGAAACTGGGATATCTCTGTCGGAGGACAGGATCTCGGCGATCACAAATTTCCCGGCACCTGTTGACAAGAAGGGGGTTCAGAGGTTGATTGGTATGTTAAATTTCATATCCAAATGGATACCGAACTATTCCTTCAATGTTTTTGCGATTTCAGAACTGTTGAAGTGTAAAAATCCAGAAGATTTTCACTGGGGGAAAGAACAAGATAAAGCATTTGATGATATTAAAGAGATTATAAACTCCAACTTAAGGTTAAACTATGTACCTGCTGACGAACAGTTATATCTGTACGTCGATAGTAGCAACGTCGCTGGCGGGGCTGTGCTCTGCGCTGGTGAACCTGATACAGAGGACTTTAGACCGGTAGTTTACTTCTCTAAAAAATATAGTGAAGCTACGCGCAAGGCGAGTAGTGCACTAGATGCTGAATGTCTTAATCTTTTGTATTCCCTAGAAAAATGCAAATTTTTCACTTCAGCCAAAAAGAAGATAATTGTTCGAACCGATGCAAGGACAATTTTATATTTACTTTTTGGTTCCAGGAAGACGCAAAATGCGAAATTGGCTAGAATGGCGAATAAAATTTCAGAATATTTAGTTGATTTTGATATTGGTTACTGTAAGCCTAATTTTCCAGCTTTTCTTGCGGCTGACGCCATCAGTAGAAAACATTCTCAAAAAGAATTCTATTACCCTGCAGCTTTTTGCAGAGCATTAGAAAAAACCGACATCACGGTGCCTGAAAAGGGCGTGTTCAATCTCGATGGTCTGATCAAGATTGTCGACAAGAATGAGATTGTTGAAATACCTGAAGGCCTAGGCCATAATGGAGTCCGTCTCAAGGGAGTAGCTGTACCAGCCGGTCAGCCTGAAAGCAAAGATCAATTTACACCTGAAGGTCCAAACCCTAAGGATGCTGTCCTTGTAGGCAACCATCCTGATGGCAAAGATCTAGTTGTAGGGCACCAAGATGGTGAACCAGCTCGACAATTTGTAAACCATATCTTGCTACTCAAAAATATCCCTGAGCTCGAACACATTAATGTGCAGGAAGAGTGTAAAAAAGATCATAGATTAGGCCCAATCTTAAATGATTTTATGATTGGAGAATCAGCAGCAAGGATCAAATATCCTAATTTTGAAATTTTACCGCCCGGTATATTGTGTGATAAGTCACGAGGAACTTATAGATTATGTATTCCAGATTCTCTATTAAAAGTTTTTGCGGCGGCCGCCCATGTCCAATACGGACACCGCGGTGCCAAAAATCTTACGGGAATAGTTGGAGTCAACTATCATCATCCAAAGATGAGTGACGCCATAGATAAAATAGTACGTAAGTGCCATTTATGTATGATGTGTACACCCAATCCGCACAGGAAAGGTCAAATAGATGCTTTTAGAGTATGTGACCACCCTAATGAAGTGTGGGGGATGGACTATTTCAAAATGGAAAAGACCATCGAAGGGTATGAATATGTCCTCATCATTGTTGATTTCTTCAGTGGCTATACAATATTACACAAATGCAAACGCCAAACTGCAGCTGATACAATAAATGCTCTAAGAAAAGCTTTTGTACACTTATCAATGCCAAAAGAGTTGCGTTCTGATAACGCAAGAAATCTTTTGCAGTCGAAAGATGTACTAAATTTTCTCAAAGAACATAATGTATTCGCGCGTACGTACCCACCAAACTACAGGCTCCACAATCCCGTCACAGAGCGGCAAGTGAAGACCTGCAGGCATATATTCCGGTACCACAGAGCTCATTGTGAACTACAATACTTTGATTGGGCTCGTCACGTTGAAGAAGTTAATACGTTGTTGAACGCTATACCTAGAAAATATAGGTCACAGGGTGAAACAAAATATATATCTCCATTCGAGTTATATTTTTCACGACCGACCGATTTTCTTAAGATTCCAGATGGTTATACAAGTTCTAGACTCACTAGCCTAGAGGCTAGAGAAGAGTATTCTAGTGAACTTAAGGCCTTTGTTAAAGGAGCCATTGAATCTTTAAAAGGAGCATATCAACAAGCGCATAATTTCAATGCAAACAAACATCCAGTTGTAAATGTAAACGACTTTTTCTTGGTGAAAAATAAGGCTACTCCCGCCCAAGGTGAGGTTAGTAAAAAACACCAAACAGTTTACAGGGACACTGTATATATTTGCAAAAATGTGATTGGACGTACCGTGCAAGGTGAAAACCTTTGGAATGGCAATGTGATATTTGCGAATGTTGATGATATTAAAGTTTACCTGGAAAGGGAGAATTACTTCTCTGAACTACCCGAAGCTATCAGAAAGCACGTCGGTGGTGAGTTCGAAGTAAATGCTCGTCCAGAAGTCCGCAGAGAAGTCCTGAAAAAATTAAGGGATTTAAATATGTTTTTAAAGGAGCGCAGAGATCCGATATCAGGTCCGTTAGATTCGGAGGGAGATTCAGGATCAGTTGTCCTTTCAGAGGCACGCTCGGTATCTGATAGGAGTTTCATAGATGAGTGTAACTCCGATTTTTCTTTTGTTCCTTCTTCGTGGAATTCGGATATAAATAGAGAAATGCCATTTCCGCATGTGCAAGATTACAGATATATGGCTGATTATATTCCTCTCGGACAAGAAGAATTAGGCAATACATCTAAAATTTCTGTGGAGCCTACTGACGCTCCAGAAAAATCTGCCAGCAATGGATACTCTAATCCGGAAGTATATAGACTACAACAAACTACATTTAATGAAGTTGACCTAGAAAATGAAAACAATACTATGATTTCAGATTTTACAGTACAAGCAGAGTTACAAGAACGCCAAGTAATTGACGAACTTGATTCTCTAAGGTTAAGCGAAAATGTGCGGAGGGAATCTGAACCCGGAGTCACCCCAAGGGATAACTCCAAAGGAACAGAACCCACGGTAAGCAAAAGGAATTCCAAAAGTAGTGTTTCAGACATAGGCGAACTGAGCCAAAACAATAGCCGGTTAAATATGTTTGAAGATACTTTTAGGGTTATTGCAAACACTACTCGCTCTAAGGCTAATTCTGTCAAAAAATCATCAGTTAAGTTTTTGGGTAGTCTAAGGAAGTCCGAAAGGTCAAAAATTCCTAATACTTTATTTCCAAAAGACAAATGGGACATGGATAGATTGTAATTATTTATTAATGGCTATAAAGTTTTTCATGCATGGTATCAAACAATTTTGTAGGGAATATCTAATTTTGTTTTTTTCCATTACCTATAGGAAGAGATCTCATCAATGTCGCTCTTGAGTGAGAATCAGCAATCCCACTATTCACGTTGAAGGATTTTGGCGGTTCGATGGCTGGATTAACTGTGTGGAATGACATTAAATTTTCCAGTTCCTTTTTCTTGTGAGTGTCATACTGATCTTGCATCTTCTTCCTCAAATCATCTTCTATAGCTGTCTCTTATACACATCTCCGAGCCCACGAGACGGACTCCTATCTC
>OJHB01000088.1_pt1 | contig 19395 bp, 18 predicted proteins | sample 1594961 | NCBI WGS metagenome assembly OJHB01 (sample SAMN05416704, study PRJEB24817) | seawater metagenome | isolation source: Sea water | place: Canada:Atlantic | collected 2013-07 | reverse complement strand
ATCTACACCTCTCTATTCGTCGGCAGCGTCAGATGTGTATAAGAGACAGCATCATGTGGTGTCAAAACGTCATTTGCTGTTGCCCATCCTTTATCCATCATGAACATGTTAGTAAGATTATTTACTAATAATGGGTTTGCACCATTTGTTTCAATATCAACAGTATGTGCGTCAACAGCTCGTACATCTTTAATTGAAGATAATAATTCTTTCATCTCCGAACCATCAGCCATTGCACGGTTTAGTGAAAAAACAACATCCTCAGAGTCAAAAGCTGCTCCATCGTGATATGATACTCCTTGTCGCAGATTAAAGCGCCATACATTTGGATTATCTGTTAATGCTGCCCAGCTAAGCGCTAACGACGGTATAATATCTCCAGACATATCTCGTTGTAGAAGTGAATCATAAATTTGATGATTCATGCCATGAGTTGGGCCTTCATTTTGAGCATGCGGGTCCATAGTTATAGCATCACCTGCCCTGGCCCATCGGATTGTTTCCGCAGAAACAGTCACAGTTGAAGCTGCTATTGCTGCTGCCGTTAAAAGTAATTTATGAAACATATAAAACCTCCCAATTGTATATTTAATATCATAATAAGATTTACATAATTACAGTGTGTTACTCAAAGATCAAGTAACTTATTAAGGAACATGTGATATAAAGTTTTCATTTAAAATTTAATATTTCATTGGATAAGTAATTGCATCTCTTAAGCGTAAATTTTTCATATTTGTATACACGTTCTGTTAAGCCATTTGATCAAAATTTATAAACAGAGACTAATCACCTTCAGCAATACCCTCAGAGCGAATTTTTGCACGCTTTGCTCTGAGGCTAGGTAAAAGTACTAATAAAATCGCGATGCCTAATAAAACCATTGTCAGTGGGCGTTGCGAAATAAAGGCAATACCATCATATAATTGCATTGACCGTGCAAAATTATCTTCGAGCATACCGCCAAGTATAAAACCAATCAATAATGGCGCCAAAGGATAATCTGCAAATTTCAAGGCTGTTGCACAAACACCAAACCCAACCAATATTAATAATTCTGTTGCGTTATTTTGTCCAATGTATGCACCCATTAAAGTAAAAAACAAAATATATGGAATAAGATAATTTCTTGGAATAGTAAGTATTTTGGCAATGTATGGGATTAAAGGTAAATTTAGTACTAATAGTACGACGTTGCCAATGTACATTGAAATTATAACTGCCCAAAATATTTGCGGTTCATCAATCATCAATCTTGGTCCAGGCGTAACATTTAAGGCAATTAATGCACCCAAAAGAATAGCAGTTGTTCCAGAACCAGGAATTCCAAGGGTTAAAAGTGGAACAAAAGAGCCTGTACAAGCTGCATTGTTAGCAGTTTCAGGCGCAGCTAGACCTTTAATTGATCCTTTGCCAAATTCTTTTTGCTCATCTTTTGATGCAATATTGCGCTCTACTGCATATCCAAGAAAACTTGCGATCGTTGCACCTGCTCCTGGCAATACTCCAATAAAGAAACCTTGAATGGATTGCCTCCCAATAACTGGTGCAATGGATTTAGCTTCTTGTCGTGTAATGCCTAGCTCTTTGATTTCTTTACTTTTTCCTGCACCTGGTTTCGGAGGGTTTAAAACAAGAAAAAGAGCCTCAGGCAAAGCAAACATCGCCATCGCTAATGTAACAAAGCTTAAACCTGACTGAAGGTCCATAATTCCCATGGTAAAGCGTGGTAAGCTAAACATTGTTCCTTCCCCGACAGTACCAAGCATCAAGCCAACTACAGTCATCAATAATGCTTTGGAAACTTGTCCAGTTCCTGCAAAAGCTGCAATTGCCGATAGGCCTACAACCATCAAAGCAAAATATTCAGCAGAATGAAACAATAGTGCAACAGATGAAAGGGCTGGAGCAAAAACCATAAGTAAAACAGCTCCTATTGTACCGCCACAAAAACTAGCTATTGCTGCAACCGTTAATGCTTTTCCAGCTTGGCCTTTTTTTGCCAATGGATATCCATCAAAACTGGTTGCAACTGTACCCGCAACACCTGGAGCATTTAATAATATAGATGAGGTAGAACCACCAAAAATAGCTCCATAATATACTCCAGCAAGTAGAATAATTGCAGCGGCAGGATCGCCCATAGATATTGCAACGGGTATCATTATGGCAATTATTGACATAGGTCCTAAACCTGGAAGCATTCCTATAAAAGTACCTATTAAACAACCACCTATTACCATTAACAACATTTGAATAGAAAAGGCGGTTTGCAAACCTAAAAGAATACCTTCTAACATATCACCCTCCCAGCCAAGCGGGATACGGACGCATATATATTCCTAGTACTTCTTGAACTAGGTACCAAACAAAAAATGTTGATATTAATGCTATTGGTATCATTATATACAATTTACGCTCACCTAAAATCACACTTCCTAAAATTAAGAACAAACCAGTAGAAACCATGAAACCTGCAGGACGTAAAAATAATGCATAAACAACCATAAGTAACAGTAATAATATCGCTTGCCCTAATTTATATTCATGTAAACGGCGATAATCGATATCTGTGACCTTTTCTTTATTTTTTTCAAAGCCCAAAAGAATAATCAATGATGCTGTAGCACCTAAGATTGATAGAATTTTGGGAAAGGTACTTGGCCATATAGGATTTCGCTTCATAAATGGGGCAAGTCCAACATCCATAGTAAACCAAGCTGTATATCCATAAATGATACAAAAACCTAATAAAATTAATGCAATCCAACGGTCAAGTGCCATAAAATACCCCTTTAATGCTGGCAAAGCGGAGACCCGCTTTGCCACTTTTTTATTATAAGAAGCCAAGCTTTCTCATTAAATCACCAATAACTTGCTCTTGTGCCTCTAAGAACACTCTAAAGTCATCGCCAGAATTATGTATGTTTACCCAGCCATTTCGAGCACGAACAGTTTCCCATTCAGGTGTTGCATACATTTTTTCAATTGCGTCTTGATACTGTGCAGTTTTATCAGCTGGTAGACCTGGAGCTCCAAAGAAGCCACGCCAGTTTACAAACGAAGTATCAATACCCTGTTCTTTCATTGTCATTGCGTCTGGAGCAGCGCTTACGCGCGCATCTGATGTAACACCAATAATCTTTACTTCTCCAGCGTTTGCTAGGTCAACGGCTTCTGAAAACCCTGTTGATAGGGCTGAAATTTCACCCGAAAGTAAAGCAGCCATAGCTTTACCACCTGCATCATATGGAATATATTTTACTCCAAGAGCATCTTTTCCTGCAGCTTCCATTACCATTGCAGCAACTAAATGGTCCATACCACCTGGTACAGATCCACCACCTATAGCTGTGCCAGAAGCATCAGCATCGTAAGCAGCTATAAGATCAGCCATAGAATTAATTGGACTATCTTTACCTACAACCATTGCGGCATAATCACCAATAGTTCCAGAAACTAAAGTTAAGTCACGGAAATTATGCGGAAAAACACCTGTTAAAGAACGAATTACAATAGGCGTTGAATTCACCATAAGCGTTCCATGGTTACTATCTGCATTTTCAATCAAATAACCGATAGCTTTACCACCACCACCACCAGACATATTTTCAAAAGATGCTGATCCTACGAGTCCAGCATTTGTTAATGCTTCTCCAGTTCCACGAGCTGTACCATCCCAGCCACCTCCTGCTCCACCAGGAATTAAGAAGTGAATACTATCTAGAACTTTATGGCCATCTGCTAAAACAGGCGCACCAAAGCTAAGTGCTGCAACAGCACTGGCTACGAGGGCTCTTCTACCCAATTTAAATGTCATCATGTTATCCTCCCATTTGACAAGTGACCTATAAACAGGCCAACTTGTATAACTAAACATTTTAACCTGACACTAACCTGTCATATAAAATAAACGTCTGTTCAAAAATGAAATATCTATTGGTTGAAGACAATCATGAGCTAGCAAATGCGATATGTTCTCGCATTAAGTTAGATGGGCATGTTATTGATCATGCAGATAGATTAGAAGATGCGATAGCCTACTCTGATACTGGCGAATACGATTTAATTTTACTTGATATAATGCTTCCAGATGGTGATGGTCGAAGCTTTCTTAAGCATCATAGGAACAGAAAAAAAGACACTCCTGTTATAGTTTTGACTGCTCGATCTCAAGTCTCTGATAGAATCAATATCCTAGATTTAGGTGCTGATGATTATGTAACAAAACCATTTGATCATGCTGAATTAGACGCAAGATGTAGAGCAGTTTTGAGGCGAAAATCTGGGACAACTCAACCAATACTCAAATTTGGAGACGTGTCTTTTAGTCCTTTAGCAGGGCAACTTTCCATCAAAGGAAAAATGATTAATTTGAGAAATAGAGAATTAAGATTATTTGAATTGCTATTAAATGCCCGTGGACAAATTTTTTCAAAACAGAAACTTGTAGATCGCCTTTTTGCTTTTGATGAAGATGTTTCAGATAACGCTATCGAGGTATACGTAGGAAGGCTTCGAAAACATCTGGAAAATACATCATTAAAAATAAGTACCCATAGAGGACTAGGGTATAGGCTTGATGATGACTGATAAAATACAAGTATCTGGATCACTTCAGAACAGACTTATGGTAACTTTAATAACTGGCGCAGCCATTCTTGGTATTATATTATTTTTTATTGTTCGCGGTTATGCAGCTCAAATAGCACAAAATGGACAAGATGATATATTAGAAGCATCACTTTCTTCAATATTAGATGCTGCTGTTATTCACGACGGGACAGTTGAGGTAGATTTTCCATATGCATCGTTATCAATGTTAGATACAAAGCTCGATGATCGTGTTTTCTATTCAATACATAGCGATGGCATTCTTATTTCAGGATATGAAGATCTACCCATATCATCTAAAATTAATTCAGAAATAAGCACTTTTCGAACTATTAAATATAAAAATACAACCGCAAGAGTAGCCAGTGCAAATAGAATATTAATTGGTGAAAAACAGCGAATTATAATATCTGTTTCTATTGCACAAACACAAGATGCCTTATCTAGAACATTAAATACTATATCAAAAAATGTTGCACTATTTGGCTCTGGTTTTTTTATATTAGTAACATTTTTATCTTATTGGGCTACGGCAACAACAATTAGTCCTCTTATGAGATTAGCATCGTCAGTCACAAAACGTGGTCCCCAAGACCTTAGACCATTTGAAAAAGAAGTTCCCTCAGAGATGTTTCCATTAGTTACTTCACTTAATAAACTTATGAATAGGCTTGATTTATCACTTAAACAGTCAGAAGACTTTATAGCAGAAGCAGCGCATAGAGTTAGAACCCCTTTAGCAACAGTTCGTTCTTATGCAGACGCCACTCTTCAACGTGTAAGCAAAAAAGAAAATCGCGATGCGTTAAGATCTATGGTAAGAGCAATTGACGAGGCGTCGAGAGCAGCAAGTCAACTTCTAGACCATGCTATGATAACCTTTAGGTCTGATAAACTTCAAAAAGAATTAATTAATTTAAACACTTTAGTACAAAACTTAATCATAAATTTTGAACCAATAGCAAATATGAAAGATATTGAATTAAAGTTTATCCAGATTAGTTCTGTTGAAATTAATGGTGATTTTGTTTTGATACAAAATGCCATACGTAATTTAATTGATAATGCATTAAAGTACTCACCTCATGATGGCATGATTACTATTACTTTGGGTGCGAACTCTGGATCTTGTCTAGAAATTCAAGATCAAGGCCCAGGGTTCCCTCCTGAGGAATTGGATAAGCTTACATTACGCTTTACAAGAGGTAAAAATTCAAACGGCATTGTTGGTTCTGGCCTTGGACTAACTATAGTTCAAGATGTAGTTAATGCTCATAATGGCAAACTAAAACTTTCAAATCACGAAATAGGTGGTGCATGCGCAATTTTATCGTTCTAATATTAATGCTTTTTACAAAGGCTTTAACTGCAGCGGAATGGGAAGATGAAAAAGTTTTTTCAATAGGCACTGAAACTAAAACATTACGTATTTTATCCAGTACTGATACCATATTTTTTGAGCCTATAATAGAAAGCTTCATAAAAAATAATAAAGATATCAAAATTGAATATTTTGTTACTGGTACAGCCTCACTAGATAAAATTTTTAGGAAATCTCCAGAAAAGTATGACTTAATAATTTCTAGCGCCATGGATCTACAGCTTAAATTAGTAAACGATGGATTTGCAAAAAAAATTAATCAGTTAACTCACCCAAGCTGGGCCAAATGGCGACAAAGTTTATTTGCGTTTACGATTGAACCTGCAGCAATTGTATTAAATAAGAAAGCTTTTGAAAACCGTGAAATACCTACAACCCGTCAAGATTTGATAAAAGAGCTTCGATCTAGACCAACTTTTTTTAAAGATAGAATTGGTACTTATGATGTAAGAAAGTCTGGCCTTGGATATTTATTCGCCACCCAAGACGCACGCACATCAGAAACTTTTTGGAGATTAATGGAAGTAATGGGTGGGCTAGGAACAAAATTATATTGTTGTTCAGGTGATATGATTGATGATCTAGTTAGCGGGAAAATAGTAGTGGCATACAATGTACTAGGAAGTTATGCAGAAGCACGAAAAAAGCAATCCAATGAAATTGAAATAATACTCCCAGCAGACTTCCCCACAAATATGATGCGAACTGCGATGGTATCTAACTCTACTACTAATTTAAAAGTTTCTGAAAAATTTATGCAACACCTTTTAAATAATCAGACTTCACAAAAAACAGATCAAACACATGCTCTTCCACCTTTGATCTTAAAACCAGGTCAGCAAACTATAATACTTGAACCTGCATTAATGACCTATTTAGATAAGCTAAAAAGACAAACTTTTATAAAAGAATGGGAAAGAGCTATTATCCAATAAATTGCAATTTTTATTATATTAATTCATTTTTAATAGCATCATCCCATCCAAGATAAAATTTATTTTTATTCTTGATAACTGGTCTATGCATAACTTTAGGTTGTGAAGATATTTGCACATCTACTTCAGAATTTCTCAGCCATAAACTTAAAGAACGATAGTCATTAGATTTTCGATCAACCAATCTATCGCCAAACTCATTAATAAGTTCAATTAATTCTGTTTCAAGAAGAGGTTCTGCCCTAACATCACGTAAAGAAACACTAATTCCATTATCCTCTAATGTTTTCTTCGCTCGTTGGCAGAGCGTACATGTCTCAAGGCCATAAATAATCATATTAACTTTCGATTTTGTAATACCATATCTATGTTGTTGGTATTTCGGTTACAAACTTAGGAATTGAATAGCCTTTTATTACAGCAGGTCTTTTTGAAATCTTAACATACCATTTTTTAACATTTGGATATAAATTAAGATCGATTTCTTGCCATTCAAACCTTGATACCCATGGCCAACAGGCCATGTCAGCAATAGAGTAAGATCCTTTGTTATCTCCAGCAATATAATCGCGACCTTCTAGCTGTTTATTTAGAACAGTATAAAGTCGATGCGCTTCGTCATAATACCGTTGTTCACTATACTTAGATTTACCTTTATTATATTTAACAAAATGGTGAACTTGTCCTAACATTGGACCAAAGCCACCCATTTGCCACATAAGCCATTCTATCATCCGCCAATATTCTTTTCCTTCACATTGAAATTGACCATATTTATTTGACAGATAAATCATGATGGCACCTGTTTCCATCATTTGCACTCCTGTTTCTCTATCTACTATGGCAGGTATTTTATTATTTGGTGAAATTTTAGTAAATTCAGGAGTAAACTGTTCATCTTTTGACAAATCTATAGAATGGATTTCATATGGCACTCCAAGTTCTTCAAGTAGAATTGATATTTTACGCCCATTTGGGGTTGTCCATGTATATAAATCTATCATTATATTTCCAAGTTTATTAAGTATTATTTAATTTTTAATTTAAAGTTTTTCAGTCTTCTCTATTTCTTCAGACTTATCAAATTCTGTATTTATAGATTTTGTAGTTTTTGCACCAAGTGTTTTCAGACTTTCAACTTGCGCAAGTACATTACCACGCCCTTTTGAAAATTGATTAAATGCTACTTCATAAGAATCCTGAGCTTGGGTTAACCTCTCCCCAACTTTTTCCATGTTTAGAATAAATCCACTGACTTTATCATAAAGTTTCCCAGCCCTATCAGCTATTAATTCTGCATTTTTATTTCTACGTTCAACATCCCAAACATTAGAAATTGTTTTTAATGCCATCATTAAAGTTGTGGGAGTTGCTATAGTGATATTTTTTTCCATGGCATATTCAGTTATTCTACCATCCATTCGCAATGCCTCTGAAAGAGCACCCTCAATTGGAATAAAAAGGATTACATAATCTACAGATGAATTTTCCGCAAATTGATAACCTTTAGCAGAAAGGCCATTGATATGACTTCTAATTGAAACAATATGTCTTTTTTGAGCTTCAATCGTATCAATTTCATTTTCAGAATTTACTGCATCAGTATATGCAGCTAAAGAAACTTTGCTATCAATTACTAAAGTTTTACCACCAGGCAGGTTAACCACAACATCTGGCCTCAATCGCTCTCCATCTTGATTTTTTCTATGCGCTTGAACTTCGTATTCTTCACCAACTCTTAATCCAGATTTTTCAAGAATGCTTTCTAATATCATCTCACCCCAAGCACCTTGCATTTGACTATCTCCCTTTAGTGCCTTTGATAATTCCAATGCATTTTGTGATATTTGGTCAGATTTTTTTGATAATTGATTTATTTCTGCTTTTAATCGCTCTCTATCTTTTACAGTTTCTTCATGAACTTGACGTAATTCTTTTTCAAAATGTCCTACATGTTCTTTTAGAGGAAGTAATGTAGCTTCTAATTTTTCGATATTAGACTTAGAAAAATTCTCGCCTTGAATTTGAAGAGCTTCAGAAGCCAATTCTTTAAATTTGGTTTCCATGTCTTTTCGAAATTGAGTAAGAATTTGAATTTTTTCTTCAGATGATTTTCGCTCAGCATGACTTTGCGCAATTAATTCTGAAACTTTATTGGATAAGTTAGTTTTTTCTTCATTTTCAAAATCTAACTTATTGCGTAACTTTGAAAGATCTTGATTTAATTTATCTGCTTCTGCTTTTCGCTCTTCAGCTAAAGCTTTAAATTTTGATGCATCAGTTACAGAAGTTCTAATTTCAACCTCTAAGTGTTTAATTTTTTCGTCATAAACACTTAAATCAGAATTTAATGGTACAGTTTTTTTGTTAGAAAATAAAATCAATGCTCCCAAAAAGACAAATCCAATAATGTAAAAGTTTTCTAGGAAAATAGACATTTATTAAACTTTCTTACCTAAAATATAGATTAAATTAAAAGTAATTAATTTGCTTCTAACCATTATAATAAATAAATCTTATATAGATAATGCTAACACAACAATCTATTAAGTTTAACTTAAAGACGTTTTTGAAAAATAATAAATCTATGGGTTTTGAAATTTTATCAATATTCTATGGAAAGTAAGTTTCCCTACTTTCCATTTTTTTATTTTAATTTAATGCTATGTCAGTGATTTCAGACGTCCAAGCACCTTCAGGAGCTTTTGTGATTACTGGATCTGATCCACCATTTAATAAAGATTCTACTGTTCGCTCATAATCCATAGAATCCAAAGCACCATTTGAGCCAGCAGTTAATTTACTAACTTCAGACATCATTCGTCTCTGGTGTTTTTCAGTTTGAGCACCAGATGCATCATTATCTAGAACTATGTCAGCGGCTTCATTTACGTTATTTTCAGCATATTTCCAGCCTTTCATGGACGCTCTAACAAATCGCACCATTTTATCTTTAAAGGCAGCGTCTTTTAAGTTTTCTCCAAGTACATACATCCCATCTTCCAATGTTGATACACCCTCATCTTCATATTTGAAAACAACCAAGTCATCAGCAGAAAGACCCGCATCGATTACCTGCCAATATTCATTATACGACATTGTAGATACACATGCTGCTTGTCCTTGCAAAATTGGATCCACATTAAAACCTTGCTTAAGAACAGTGACACCACCATCAGAACCATCAGTTTTTAATCCTAATTTACTCATCCAACTTAAGAATGGAAATTCGTTACCATAGAACCAAACTCCTAAAGTTTTATCAGCAAAGTCCGCAGGTGATGAAATACCTGCATCTTTTCTGCATGTTAACCACATACCTGATGATTTAAATGGTTGCGCAATATTTACAAGATCCAGTCCTTTTTCACGAGATGCTAATGCTGATGGCATCCAATCAAGAACTACATCGGCACCACCACCCGCAATAACTTGCGCAGGTGCAACGTCTGGTCCACCAGGCTTAATTGTTACATTTAGGCCCTCATCTTTGTAAAACCCTTTATCTAGAGCAACATAATATCCAGCAAATTGAGCTTGTGTTACCCATTTAAGCTGAAGAGTTACGTCATCATCAGCTTGAACAACAGGCGCACTAAGCATAAACGCACCCGCTATTACTATCTTAAATATATTCTTCATAGTTTTCTCCCATTTGTTATTAGTCTATTTTCTTTGTGATGGATGCCAGAAGGTTACACCCTTCTCGATTAGGGCCATCATCCCATAAAATGCCGACCCCGCAAGGGCCGCCACTGTTATTTCCGCCCAAACCATGTCAAGCGATAGTCGTCCTACTTCGGTAGAAATTCTAAAACCCATTCCTCTTGTAGGAGATCCGAAAAATTCAGCAACTATAGCTCCGATTAAAGCCAATGTAGTGCAAATTTTCAATCCATTAAAAATAAAAGGCATTGCAGAAGGTAAACTTAATTTTAATAAGTTTTGCCAATAATTAGCGCCATAAGTTTTCATTAAATCATGTTGGATATTATCTTTAGCGTTCAGTCCTGCGACAGTATTTACTAACATAGGAAAAAAAACCATTACTACTACAACTGCAGCTTTAGAGTGCCAGTCAAAACCGAACCACATTACCAAGATAGGGGCCATTCCAATTATTGGCAAAGCTGCAACAAAATTTCCAACAGGCAAAAGTCCTCTTTTCAAAAAACTAGATTTGTCTACTGCTACAGCAGTTATAAATGCAGCAATACATCCAATTAAATATCCCGACAATGCACCTTTTATGAATGTTTGAACAAAATCCACCCATAAAATATTTAAACTCTGTGAAAACCGTATTGCGATTGCAGTCGGGGTTGGTAATAAAATAGGGCTTACATCAAATCCTCTGACGAACCCTTCCCATAAAATTAATATAGAGAAGCCAAATAATGTTGGTACTAATAATTTGATAAATTTATTTGATTCAATCTTTGATAATTGAATATTAATTGCCCAAAATATTATCCAAAAAAATATTGCTCCAACTATCCAAATCATAATTGAATTCCCATTTTACGAAGGGTAATTTTTTCAATAATACCAATTATTGCAACCAAAGTAGCAGCTAGAATAGCAGCGCATATTAAAGCACTCCAGATTTGAATAGTCTGCCCATAATAACTTCCAGCAAGTAGACGTGCACCCAAACCTGCAACTGCCCCTGTTGGAAGCTCTCCCACTATTGCTCCCACCAAGGATGCAGCTACACCAATCTTTAATGAAGCAAACAGATATGGCATTGAGCTCGGTAAACGTAATTTCCAGAATGATGTTGCCTTTGGTGCGCTCCATGTATGCATCTGATCTAGTTGCATTTTATCAGGTGCCCTCAAGCCCTTGACCATTCCAACCACAACTGGAAAAAATGAAAGATACATTGAAATAATTGCTTTAGGTAGCAAACCAGAAACACCTACTGCATTTAATACAACAATAATCATTGGAGCAATTGCAAGTATGGGAATAGTTTGACTTGTAATAACCCAGGGCATTACAGACATATCCATCGATTTACTAAAAACAATACCAACAGCTAATAAAATGCCTAAAGTAGTTCCAAACATAAAGCCCAGTAAAGTAGCTGAAAGTGTAATCCAGCCATGCCAAACTAATGACCTTTTTGAGGTTACTTTTTTAAGAATAGTTGTTTTATATATTTCTTTGATTACTTGATGTGGCGAAGGTAGTAAGGGTTTTTCTTGGATCATGGTATCAGATACCATTTCAGAAAATGAAATAGTGACATTAGCTCTTTTTGCTTTGTCATATGCCCATGCAGAATTTAGCCAAACTGCAGATACATACCAAATAGCTGTAATAGCTATAAGAATAGTTAATATTGGTCCTATTAAATGCCAAAGATCTTTTGCCTTATTCATCAGCTGTGCCTTTTCGCAATACTTCTCTTACTTGAGCAGCAATATCCAAGAACTCTTTACTTTCACGAATATCAAGTGTGCGGTCATTTGGTAAATTACTCTTTATAACTTTTGAAATTCTACCAGGTCTAGGCGACATTACTACAATCTTAGAAGATAAAAACACTGCTTCTGGAATAGAATGCGTTACAAAACATATAGTTTTTTTTGTAGTATTCCACAATTTTAATAGTTGTTCATTTAAATGATCACGGACAATCTCATCTAATGCACCAAAAGGTTCATCCATAAGTAATATATCAGCGTCAAATGCAAGTGCTCGCGCAATGCTTGCGCGTTGTTGCATTCCACCAGATAGCTGCCAAGGAAACTTTTTATTAAATCCCGTTAATTCAACAAGCTCCAAAACGCGAGACACACGCTCTTCTTGCTCAATCTTATTGTAGCCCATTATTTCAAGAGGAAGTTTAATATTTCCTCCAATTGTCCGCCAAGGATATAATCCAGCCGCTTGAAAAACATACCCATATGCACGTTTCATTCGAGCTTGTGATGCAGTCATGTTATTAACTTCAATCATACCTTTGGTTGGTGATTCCAAATCAGCAATAACCCGCAATAATGTAGTTTTCCCACAGCCAGAAGGGCCAATAAAAGAAACAAATTCACCTTCTTTTATATTAAGATCAATATCTTGAAGTGCGTGAACAGGACCATCGTTTGTTTCATATGTTAGCGAAAGGTCAGTAGCAGATATTACGCTTTTATTCATTTAGATACCTGCCGGAATATTTAGAGGATCACGCATGATTTGCCTTGGTGAATTTAATGATTTCCATTTACTTAATGCTACTTGTGCCGATGGGAAGGCTGGTCTTGGAACAAATCTCCCACGACCAGGTTGGGGTTGACTATTTTGACCCCATGCCCAAATTATATCACCTCTACTTAATGTAAAACGTGATTGAGCTTTTACTTCAAAGCCCTCAAAAACATTATAATCTAAAATTGAATGATGATTACTTGGACTAATAGTTTTTGATATTTTTGGATCCCAAACAACAATATCTGCATCAGCACCCTCAACAATCGCACCTTTTTTTGGATATATGTTAAGAATTTTTGCAACATTTGTTGATGTCACTGCAACAAATTCTTCAGGTGTTAAACGGCCCGTTTCCACCCCTTCAGTCCACAAAACTGCTAAACGCTCCTCTAATCCATTTGAGCCATTTGGAATTATTCTGAAATCATTTCTGCCTGCTCGCTTTTGTTCTGTATTAAAAGCAGCATGGTCAGTCGCTACAACTTGCAAAGAGCCTGATTGAAGCCCCGCCCATAAGCTATCTTGGTGGTCTTTTGATCTAAAAGGAGGGCTCATGACACGTCGAGCTGCATGGTCCCAGTCTTTATTGAAATATTCTGATTCATCTAAGGTCAAAAATTGAATTAAAGGTTCCCCATAAACACGCATGCCTTTTTGGCGAGCACGCCTAATTGCTTCATGAGTTTGTTCACAAGAGACATGGACAATATATAAAGGCACGCCAGCTGTATCTGCTATAGTAATTGCTCGGTTAGCTGCTTCTCCCTCCAATTCTGGTGGCCTTGAATAAGCATGACCTTCTGGACCAGTTATTCCTTGATCAAAATACTTTTGTTGTAATTCAGCTACTAAATCTCCATTTTCTGCATGAACCATTGGCAAAGCGCCCAATTCACTACATCTTTTAAAACTTGCAAACATTTCATCGTCTTCAATCATTAAGGCCCCTTTGTACGCCATAAAATGTTTAAAACTATTTACACCCATCTCAACCGCATTTTTCATTTCATCAAAAACGTTTTCATTCCAATCAGTGATTGCCATATGATAACCAATATCTGAACAAATCTGGGGTGCAGATTTTCTGTGCCATTCATTTATCGCATTTTTGATACTACCATCGGCACCTGGAAGGCAAAAATCTACAATCATTGTAGTTCCCCCACAAGCTGCTGCCCAAGTTCCAGTTTCAAATGTTTCTGCTGCTGTAGTTCCCATAAATGGCATTTCTAAATGGGTATGAGGATCTATACCTCCAGGGATAACATACGCACCTTCAGCATCAATATACTCGTCACCTTTGAGGTCCTGTCCGACCTGTTTGATAATTTCACCATCAATCAAAACGTCTGCTTTGTAGGCACGATCAGCAGTACAAACAGTACCTCCTTTGATAACTTTAGTCATGATTTACCCCCATTTAAAATATAGAAAATATTTATTTACATTTTTATGTTATAATTTCTGCAGTTTCGATTACCGCATGCATTAATACATCAGCTCCAGCTACAGCCCATTCTTTTGAAATTTCTTCAGCTTCATTATGGCTCAAGCCTCCAACACAGGGACACATAACCATTGCAGATGGCGTAACCCCATTAATCCAGCAAGCATCATGCCCAGCACCTGATATGATATTCATATGACTATAACCCATTCTTTCAGCAGCATTACGTAAAGCTGAAACACAGCTTTCATCAAAAGTAACTGGGTCAAAGCCACCGACTTTTTCAAATGATACTTCTAGTCCCATTTCATCACAAACTTTCTTGGCTCCAGATCTTAATCTTTGCTCCATATCGTGTATTACATTAAGTTCTGGCGATCTAAGGTCTACCGTAAAGACAACTTTTCCAGGAATCACATTTCTTGAATTGGGATACACATCAATGTGACCAGCAGCACCAACTGCATGTGGTGCATGAGATAAAGCGATTTGGTCAACATTTTCTAAAATTCTTGCCATAGCAAGACCAGCATTTTTTCGCATTGGCATAGGCGTTGAGCCAGTGTGGCTATCTTTTCCAATTATAGTAATTTGTGTCCATGACAAGCCTTGGCCATGAGTAACTATACCTATATCCTTACCTTCAGCTTCTAGAATAGGGCCCTGTTCAATATGTAGTTCAAAGAATGCGCGCATTTTTCTAGCACCCACCTCTTCTTCACCGCGCCATCCAATCCTGACCAGTTCATCACCAAACTTTTTGCCTTCAGAATCTTCTCTATCATATGCCCATTCTTGGGTATGAATCCCACCAAATACACCTGAAGCCAACATTGGTGGAGCAAACCGAGTGCCCTCTTCATTTGTCCAATTGGTTACTACTATTGGATGCTTTGTTTTAATTTTTAGGTCATTTAAAGTATTAATTATTTCTAATCCCCCTAATACACCAAGTATACCATCATACTTGCCACCAGTTGGCTGCGTGTCTAAATGCGAGCCAACATATACAGGTAAAGCATTTGGATCTGATCCTGGCCTTGATGCAAACATATTACCCATTTGATCTAAACCCATGGTGCATCCAGCACTTTCACACCACTTCTTGAATAAAGCTCGGCCTTCACTATCTTCATCAGTTAATGTTTGGCGGTTATTTCCTCCAGCAATTCCAGGGCCTATTTTTGCCATTTCCATCAAACTATCCCAGAGTCTTTCTCCGTTAATACGTAAATTGGAATTTAATTTAGACATTTAAACTTCCCCTCCCAGAGCTTACTTGACTGACAGTTTTTTGACTGTATGGTCAATTATTGAACAATACTGACCAAACGGTCAAGTTTTTTTTTGGAGAAAAGTAATGAAAGATAACACAGTTTCATTTCAAAAATTCGCAAAACGTTCTCAAAATCAGAAAATCATACTTAATGCAGCTGAAAAAGTCTTTGCAGAAGCTGGATTTGCTGGCGCAACAACTCAACTAATAGCTGATGTCGCAAATCTCCCTAAAGCAAATGTTCATTATTATTTCAAAACAAAACAGGATATTTATAGACAAGTTGTTTATAATATTTTCGACATATGGATGGAAGCTGCATCTGCATTTGATACAGAATTAGGCCCACGCGAAGCACTTAGCAGATATATTGATAAAAAAATGGATTTAGCTCGAAGCCATCCTTATGGTTCTAAAGTATGGGCATCAGAAATAATTCAGGGTGCACCAATTATTCAAGATTACTTAGAAGGCCAATTAAAAGAATGGTCAAAAGATAGAAGTATGCATATCCAAAGATGGATTGATAATGGTGAGATGGATAAAATTGATCCAGAACATCTTTTATATATGATTTGGTCTACTACGCAACATTATGCAGATTTTGCACATCAAATAGAAACTTTAAATTCTGGCAAACCTTTTTCAGATCTACAGTGGCAGACAGCTAAAGTATCGGTTAAAACAATTATATTGAAAGGTGTTGGTCTTTCACTAACTTAACAACAATTAGGTAAACATTTTATGGCCAGATCAGAAACAACAAAGAAAACAACAAGAATTCAACGCCAAAAAACTGATATAATATTAGAGGCTGCTTTGGATGTTTTCTCAGATTTTGGCTTTAGAGGATCAACAATTGATATGATTGCTAATCGTGCAAATTTATCAAAACCAAATATTTTATATTATTTTGATAATAAAGAAGCGATACATACTACCTTATTAGAAAAGCTATTGGAAACGTGGTTAGAGCCCTTGCACCAATTAAATGAAAACAATCCTCCAATAGAGGAAATCTGCAAATACATAGACCAAAAATTAAATATGGCGCGTGACTTTCCACGCGAAAGTAAACTTTTTGCTAATGAAATTTTACAAGGTGCGCCACATGTTCTTCCAGAACTACAAGGATCCTTAAAAGACTTAGTAAATGAAAAAGCAAAAATTATTAGCAATTGGTCAAAGCAAGGTAAAATTTCTAATGTAGATCCACATCACCTATTCTTTTCAATATGGGCTACAACTCAACACTATGCTGATTTTGATATTCAAGTGCGTTCAGTATTAAGCGATAAAAATATAGATCCATTTGAAACAGCTGCACCATTTTTAAAGAAGATGTTCAGCACAATGCTTAAAACATAATCATACTTTTGTTTGTTCCTTTAAGAGAAGTAATAAGGCAACAATGGTAAAAAATATCCCTATATAATCAGATGGAGATGGTCCATCTTTACCAATTATAATATACCAAACTATGACCCAACTTGGGGTTAAATAAGTATGTGCCATAACTTTAACAGATGGTAATTTCAAAGCTGCATATTGGATCAATAAAAAAGTAGCTGCACTTGCAAAAATAGCCAAATATAAAATAATAAGAAGATCATATTTTGTGATTAACATAAAGTTTTCATTTAATATTTCGCCTAATGAAAAAAGAAATGATATGAGCAATGCAGCAATTATAATGCCAAATGTAAATATTAATGGTGGTTCATTATAATTGAACTTTTTCACTAAAGGCACGTGAAGAGCGTAAAAGGACATCCCAATAAAAAATAATAACTCCCCCTTGCCAATTCTAAACTCCATTAACCGATTGAAATCACCATTAAAAATTACCCAAATAGCACCCAAAGCACCAATCACTAATGCAGTAAATATTCTTAAATTTATTCTCTGACCTAAAACTAAATATCCAAATAGCCCACTTATGAAAGGAGCCATTGTAAATTCAACTGATAATGAAATAGCAGATGTTGTTTTGAGGGCTTCGAACATTAATACAAAATATAATGTGACACACAGTCCTAGTATAAAATATCGCCAAGGCGATATGAAATATATTTTTTTCAAATCATGTTTGAAAAAAATTAACCCACCCAAAAAAAGTGCTGTAATCGAAAACCTAATTACTGTCACGATTAGTGGCGATAGTTCAGAAGAAATCATGCTGCCCAAAGCAAATGATCCTGCAATAAATGCTGAAAAGCATAGCATTGCAAGATGCCCTTTGAGCTCTGAAGTCATAAAAGATCTTTATTCAGCTGCAAAAACACTTGGGTTATTAGGATGAGTAGTCCAGTCACCATGTTTCTCTTCAACAACTTTGTTTGTACGTGGATCAATTATACCTGGTTCTTGTTGAACCATTGTTATGCAATTTTCAACAGGACAGACTTCAACACATAGATTACATGCAACACATTCAGAATCGATTACACTAAATTTTCGATCTGCAGACATTTCTATAGCTTGATGAGATGTGTCCTCACAAGCTGCGTAACACCGCCCACAACTAATGCAATCATCTTGGTTAATTGATGCTTTTGCAACATAATTTAAATTTAAAAACTGCCAATCTGTGACATTAGGCACTGCTTGGCGCACAAAATCATCCGTTGAAGAATAGCCTTTTTCATCCATCCATTCTGATAAACCACTTATCATTTCTTGGACAATTTTAAATCCATAAGTCATAGCCGCAGTACAAACTTGTACATTTCCACATCCCAATACCATATATTCTGCAGCATCTCTCCATGTAGTAATCCCACCTATTCCAGATATAGGTAGTTCTGAAGTTTCAGGATTACGAGCTATTTCCGCAACCATATTCATTGCTATGGGCTTTACTGCAGGTCCACAGTATCCACCATGTGTACCCTTACCATCAATTGTTGGGCTTGGAGCCATTATGTCTAAATCTACTGAAATTATTGAATTAATTGTATTTATCAATGATACTGCATCAGCTCCACCTGCTTGGGCAGCAGCAGCTGGCTTACGCACATCGGTTATGTTTGGTGTAAGCTTAACAATAACTGGTTTTGAATAATATTTTTTACACCAGCTTGTAACCATCTCTATATATTCAGGCACTTGCCCAACTGCAGAGCCCATACCTCTTTCAGCCATTCCATGAGGACAACCAAAATTTAATTCTATGCCATCAGCACCTGTTTCTTCAACAAGGGGTAGTATCGCTTTCCATGCCTCTTCTTCACAAGGAACCATTAGTGATACAACAATTGCACGGTCAGGATAATCTTGTTTTACTCTTTTAATTTCTTCTAGGTTTTTATATAAATCTCTATCTGTAATTAATTCAATATTATTAAGACCTAGAACGCGTCGATCAGAACCATGAATAACTCCATATCGAGGGCCATTTACATTCACAACAGGTGGACCTTCAGATCCCAAGGTTTTCCATACTACACCACCCCAACCTGCTTCGAATGCTCGTCTAACACTGTCTCTTATACACATCTGACGCTGCCGACGAATAGAGAGGTGTAGA
>OJHB01000072.1_pt1 | contig 21276 bp, 4 predicted proteins | sample 1594961 | NCBI WGS metagenome assembly OJHB01 (sample SAMN05416704, study PRJEB24817) | seawater metagenome | isolation source: Sea water | place: Canada:Atlantic | collected 2013-07 | reverse complement strand
TCTCTATTCGTCGGCAGCGTCAGATGTGTCTAAGAGACAGGAGTGGGCGGGGACGGGCTGCCCGGCCCGCTGTCAGGTGGCTCTGTGTATGGTACTGGCCAACTCGTCCGGGGAGGCCTATAGAAGAACGGTTTCGCGTGGTAGTTCCTCTCGCATGGGTGGGAACGGAAGCAGGTGAGACAGCAGTGCTCTCCATACTCGCCGTTGTAGGGAGATGTGCACGGACAGTCGTTGTCGATGCAGCGGGGTGGAGTGCCTGGGGCGTGGGTTGATCTGTTAGTCACTTGCCTCCCACCAGCTGTCGCAGGCCGTGGGTCGATAGCAGGTTGCGAGATCGAGCTAGCGGGCTGCACTCCCCCCAACTTAGACTGGCCCGTCCTCCGGACGGGTACGGTATCGGTGGCAGGGTGAGCGGAGTCGAGCGGAGTGGTGGTGCTCGGTGCAGGCGGCGACGGCGGAGGCGAGGGCGGGAGAGAGGACGGACCGCTGCGGCACGGCCAGCAGACGCTCGAGTCGCCGTAGGCTGGCGGACGTACTGGAGGCGGGAGGAGAGGAGGCGCGACTTGGCAAGCGGAGCTAGCGCGGCCCAGGCGGGTGAACGCTGCTGTGAGTAAGAGTATCCGTTCGGACGGAGTGCAATCGTTCTCATGCGCGGCGTTATACTCCATGGGCAGCCATACTGGAGGGATGCTCAGGCTTGCGCATCCGTGGTCACTGGTGAGCAGCATCGGCGGCATGTCTTGGAGGTGTTCGAAGTGATCGTAGGAAGGCTCGGAGGACACTGACGCAGCAGGGCTGGAATCGGGTGAGCTGGTAGTGAAGTACATGCCACCCGCGTGGTCGTAAGCGGTTTGTGAGTCGGGTCGCGACGCAGAGCCGTGGCGGGGCGGGCGCGGGTTGCCGTTGTCGTCGTAGGGAGAGACCCAGCAGTAGTCCATGATCGGGAGTGAGCGGCCAGGCGTGGCTTGCAGACGGAAATTTATGGCCTCCCCGTTGTAGGTGTCTGGGGGCGCTGGCCCCGCTATGCCGCGGCGCTGAACTAGCTGCGTCAGTCTAGGGCAGACAAACCGGCAGTCATCCCGATCCTGTCGGCCGTCCGCTCGGCGGATGAGGCCGTGGGTCCATCGCATCGAGCCTCGGTGGCCCACTCTCTCCTCCTCTTCGTACTTTGCCGCGACTTTGCGAAGAGCCAGCTGAGGCAAGACGCTTGCTGCTATGGTCTCGGAGGCGTTGAGGGCGTGGCATCCGCCTCCGACCATGCAGTACGTCTTAGGAGAGTGGCAATTGCAGTTCACGCCGTCGATGTAGGATTGCATGGTCTTTTGCGGAGCACGAGTAGAGCGGGAAGGGTCGTGCCGCGCTACGACGCACAACAACGGACGAATGTCGAACGGGGTGCGGGACGAGTTGCGAATGGAGGGGGTGTCGAAGACGCGCTCTCCGAATGTTGAGGGCGGCGGAGTGTCGGAGGTCGGCATGGCTCGAGTCCGACGGGGTGGCTGCTCCAGAATGACAGCCGCCAGCGCTGAAACAGCTTCACGCAGCGCGGCGCGTCGCAGTTCTAGAGTGCGCGAGGTACGGAGGTACTCGCGTACGTGTCGCTGGATGGCGCTAGCGCTAGCGTGCAAACCCTGTAGTGTAGAGTCATTGGTGTAGAAGGGACGGTGTGCGCCATCGCGGTAGCGTGTAGCCCAACGGCCTCCATCGGGCATGTACTCGCCGCAGCTGTACGCTGACTCAAGACAGTGCGGCTCTGCGTCATCACGCTGGCAGTCCGCACTACAGTAGAATTCGTTATTGCAGTTTGAGCACTGCAGGTCTGTAGCCTGGAAGCAGACGCGGCAGTACCCGTAACGTCGCTGCTTGCGGCGGCTCGCCTCCTGCTTTGGTGTGCAACCAAGTAGGCTGCGGAAGAAGGTCTGAATGACCAGAGCGCTCTCGTTGTAGTAGTAGCCTCCCGTAAGCATAAATTCCACTGACCACGGGTTGTCCTGGTGAGGGAGGAGAGGACCAGAAGCGGTCCCCATGCAGTCCAGCGAGGTGGCGAGGGCGATGGCGGTGTTGGCCGGCACGGTCACTTGAAAAAGGTTGTTGTTTGATAGCACCACCTTGACAGCATACTGTGGCTTCGACCAGACGCTTCCCATGACGGCGTGTCGGCGTACCGTGCAGAGCCGCGCGATGACTCGGCGAGCCACCTGGTTGGCGTAGTAGTCGAGTGGATCAAAGACGGTGAACGTAAGACAGCAGTACTGGCCAGGCTCGCGGCCGGGAAACTGCTGACTGTAGAGGGGAGCGTCTTTGTGGACTGGCGCGATGGTGAAGTAGCTAGAGGCGCTGACCTCCGTCGGCAGGGGTAAGGTAATGATCACTGTGCTGAGAGGAGCCATGGTTAGGTCCTCCCTCAGGCGTAGGAGAGCGCTGTCGTGCATGAGCTCTGCAAAGCGTACTTCCGCGCTGGGGCCGAGCGTCAGTGGAGATGGGGTGGTTTCAGCCCTTGAGCAGTCGATGAGGCTCTCTTGCCACAGACGGCCAGCGATTGCCTCGGCTTTAGCCATGTCCTCGCTGAACTCCGAATCGTCGGGGACGATGAAGCCGTCGCATGTGCGGCAGCGGTACGATCTGCGGAATCTGGGTACGGGGCGGGGGAAGGAGGCGGGATCCTCGAGTGGCGTACCCGGAGGGTCACAAACGCGGCAACGGAGCAGGTCGGGCGAAACGTTGACGGCTTGCATGAGCTGAGCAGCTCGGGCGGCGGTGACGGCTCGAGTGCCTCTGAGGTCGACGGCGGGGTCTGGGTTGGAGCATGAGCAGAGCGGCACCGAGGGGGAGGGTTGGTGGGACTCTTCCCAATGCCGGTCATCGCTCCTCAAGCTGTGAAGGGCGATAGCCCGGTGGCGAGCGTCGTTTTGAGACGACTCGAGGTCTGAGAAGTGCCACTCCTGGGCGGAAGCGGAGGCGGCCCGACCGCTCCAGGTGGCGGTGGCGACAGACCAGCTGGGGCTGAAGCTGTAGGCATTACCAACCAGCTGGAGGTGGTCGCACCTGGGGCAGCACGTGAAGAGGCGGGGTGCGTTCTTCAGGGATGCCGAGGAGGGGATCCCGGGTGACCGGACAGGCATCGGAGGGGCGTTCGGGTGCGGAGGGGTCGCCGGGCGAGCGTTACGGGCGTCGAACTCGCGGTAGTCGGGTCGTCTACGGGCTCGGGTGAGGTCGCCCGGGTGGACGGCGAAGAGTCGGTTTAGGCGAAGGTTACGCTGAGCACTCGGGACGACGTCTGACGGAAGCTTGCCTCTGAATGAAAGCTGCGCCTGACGGTTCCGTTGCTGCCTCCACAGCGAGTCGACTAGCATTGGTTCGGCGAGGGTTGTAACCTGGTATACTGCGGGGTGGCCAGTGGCGAACCAGGTGGATGGCCAGTTGCATACGGCGGGGAAGCGCTCGTCCCGGGCTAGGCGGCGCATGTCGGAGCATGCATTGCTGGACCGGCGGACCTTGGGAGGCGTCGGGGCACCGATAGGCACGTAAGGCGAGGCGGGGCGGCGGTAACGGTCGAGTGGCGGCGCGGGTTGCTGGTTACGCGGGAGCTGGTACGCGTAGTGAGAGTGTAGAGGGGGAGGCGGGGAGGGACGGAGCGACGGCGGCGCCGAACCCGCTCCCATGAGCTCCACGCTGGCGGCCGCACGGGGGTCGTCAGGCGTCAGGGGGACGGCAGGTGGCGAGGGAGGCGCTGACGGGGTGCGCTCAGACGACCAATGACCCAGCGCCGCGTTCAGGGCGTGGCTCGCATCCAGGCCGCTGCTGTCGTGGATGGGGCCGCACAGGAGGACGAGATCGCCGTGGACGCTGTGGCGGTGGGACTCTACGATTCGGCTCATAGCTTCGAGTATCGATCTACCCAGAGCGGCAAGGTGGTCTCGCACCAGGCCCTCGTACCAGAGGTCTCGCGTCGAACCCTCGAGGCGGTGGTTGAGGAACTCGAACGAGAGCGACATGTAGAAGGCGGCTCCGTCGGAGGTCTCCGAGGTGAACTCCAAACTCGAGTAGTCGGAGGACAGGTCGCTCTCGGTTTCGGTGCTGGGAGACAGAGCCGCTGAGCGTTCCACGACGTTTAGAAGGCTGCCCAACAAGGTGCTCAACTGCGGCATGCGCTGATCGAGGCGTCCGTACCAAACTGAGGAGGCAGGCTCCTGCGGGTGCGGGTGGCCTTGATCGTCCGGGATGGCGATGTACATCCGAGCGTCGTACCTCGGGCCAGGATTGCCGCGGTAGAGCATAGCTTCGAGGCGGTGTTGAGGCGGACCGGAGTCTGTAACAGGGAACTCAGCGCTCGGAGATGGGGGCGGAGAAACCATCGTGATCGGCGACGGCACTCGGGTGTCCGGCGAGTCGGGCCGCGGGGCCAGCTGGTGGTGGCTCCAGGCTTCAGGCAGGGTAGGAGCCGCAACCACACCCGCTTGAGTGAGGTTACGGATCCAGGAAGGACAGCTGGGGACGGGGCACCACGGGGTCGGCTCGCGGCGTCCACTGCACGAGCTGAGGTGGCTGCCTCCGGGGCTGCAGGGGCTAGCGGGTAACTCCTCGTCGGTGGTGAGATCGACGCTCAATGAGGGCACCTTGATGGAGGGAGCAGCTATGCACGGTGCAGAGGGTTCCCGTCTGACGGGGAGCGGCTTCCGCAGTGAGGACTTGACGTTGGAGCCGTCGAGTGAAAATGGGGTGACCGTACAGCCGCGGAAGGTGGCCATGGTCATCGGTCGAAGGTTGAGGACGGGAGATCGAGAGGCGCCACGGGACGGCGGCGTGACGGCTTCGGGTCCAGCCGGGGCCGACCCCGGAGGGGAGCCAGGCGGGCTCACAACCGGAGCTCCGATGGGTCGGAAGCTGGGTCCGGCGGCGGTGGAGGCTCGAGTGCGCTTGGTGCCTGTGGGACGGTGCGAGCAGGCTTTGAAGCTGAGATGGATCGACGCACCGCATGCTTCGAGTCCAAGATGCTGAGACTGCATGACGGATAGCAGCGACTGGTTGCATGCTTCGACGTCGTGAGTGTGAATCACCCTGCGATACACCGTCATCGAGTCGACCTCGAGGCCGGTGAGTTTGCGGGCAAACTGAGCGATGAGGGCCATTGTGGCGGTCGAGTAGACGACGTCGAGGGAGTAGACCGTGGTGGATCGCGAGTGGGAGGCCAGGTCGGGAGAGATCAGTTGGACCTCCTGGGGAGCACCGTGGGGCCCAGGCTCGCCGTCGCCCATCATAAGGAGGGACGGGTCGGTCCAGTGGTCGCGCGCGTGCATTTCCTCGCAGCTTCCCGACCAACCAGGGTCGGTGTCGGGGCTGTGCAGCAGCAGGGCCTCGAGGCTGGTGGGGCTGAACGAGACGGGTAGGCTCGACCCCGGCATGGGGCCGTACTCGCGGTTGAGCGTGACGCAATACTGGAAGGTCTTGGCGGTCAGCGCGTCGAGTCCTTTGCGAGGGTCGGAGGGAGAGACGGACGGCCCTGCGCGCTCCCAGGCGGTGGTGCGGCGACGGAATCCCAAGGTCGGAGGGTCCACCGTCGGGAAGGAGACGCCTTCCAGCGGAGGGTAGAACGCGTCCGCGGTAGAGCGCAGGCAGTACGGCTTGCACTGGGCTAAGGACTCGTATAGGGCGACCTCGGGAGCGTTGGCTCCGGCTCCGGAGGCCGCGAAAACGTAAGAGATGCGGTCAAAGCCAGGGAACTCCTGGCCTTGGTGAAGGTAGTAGTCGTAGGGGACCAGCTCCATGGCAGCTATGCGGCGCACGTCGAGGTAGGAGGGACGAACCCTCTGTGCTGCCACGGCGGCGCTCGCGGCGCGGTAGACGTCGCTGAGACGCTGGAGCAACTGGCGAGCGTGGTCGGTGTCGTCTGAGTTGTCGGCGATGAGAGCGGCGAACCCATCGAAGACGGCTTTGACGATGAGGGGCTGCGACCAGACGTCTGGACCATCCGAGTAGAGGCGAGGGCTGCGGCGGTTGGCGACGCCAGCCTCGTTGGCCGCCAGCTCTGCCTGGAGGGCTTTGTTGGCCAAGTAGATGAGGGGGGTACCGCCAGGAGGGTCCTGTAGTTCGCCTGGAGCTCCCTGGACGGTAGCTGGGTACCAGGCTAGGCGGAGGTCGCCGTTCATCTCGAAGTGACGCCATATGAGGTTGCGGAAGAATCGCATGCCTTCCCGCCCGTATCCTCCCTGAAGACCGTGCGGAGGATCGTCGGGGCTGCTGACGAAGGTGATCACGCGGCTGTTGGGTGCGGCGACCTGACGGTCCTCAAGAGCCGTGGCGTAGAAGGGGTAGGTGATGATGTAGTGGCCATCGGACCCGTGCGGAGCCGAGAGGGCGCTGAGGTCGTCACGCACGAGGTGAGGCACGCGGCCATCGAAGCTAGCGTCTTTGAACCAAGCGCAATCGTGCGGGGCGATCTGTTGAGCAGCGAGGAGGGACAGGTCGAAGGCGCGGAGGGTGACGGCCGAGGCAGCGTGCAGGAGGCTCTGGCGTGACCAGATGAGAGAGAAGAAGCGCTGTCGGTAGCGCGCATGCTCGTGGCTGGTGGCCGTCTCCGCCAGGAGGGTGTTGAAGGTGTGCATCACCATGGCCCGAGACTCATCCTCCGCGTAGATGTCGGCAAGGTCGGGTCGGGTGCGCTGGACCTCCAAGACCGCGAGCTTAGCCATCTGTTGGAGAGCGCACGGAGAGTGGGTGTCGGGGTCAAGCGCGTCCTTGACGGGGAAGGGGCGCGCCGGCGCCAGGACCTCAGCGGCCAGCGACGCAGCCCGTCGCTGCAACCCAGAGGATGAGGCGGACGGAGAGGGCGGGGCTGATGGGGGAGCGTCGCCTAGTGGAAGCAACTCGAGGTCGGCTAGCTCGAGGTCGGTCGACGGGTCTGCGAAGGTAAAGCTATCAGGCGGCACGGGCGGGGCCCAGACATCGACCATGGAGGCGTACGGCAAGCTGGAGATGTCGTCGAGGGTCAGCGCGGGGACGGGTAGCGGGTATCGTGGTAGGGCGGGAGACCCACCGCCCGGCGGGATCCACGTGAGCGCATACACGAGAGAGTAGCCCAAGCTGGGAAGCGCCTTGAGGAAGATCAGGTCGGGATCCGTGGAGAGGACGAGAAGGTCGGGGTCGTCGTAGGCGGGAGCCTCCTGGCTCCTGGCGAGGCCCATGGAGAGCTCATGGAGCTCGTACCGCAGAACTCCAAAGCAGCCACGGCGCAGCCGACCGTGCTTGACTGGTGAGGGGGTGGCCAGGTACTGGAGGATCCAAGCGGCCGCGATGCATGCGGCATCGCGGGACTCGTACTCGTTGGTGAAGTGGTCGGGGGACACGTTAGCTCGCCTTAGCACAGACTCGGCCGAGTGCACCTTGGCGGCAGACGTGTCGAGGCTGTAGCCGCCGTGGTCGTCTTCTCGGAGGGCGGGAAAGTCTCCGGGGTACGAGGAGTCGTCGACGGTGACGATGAGAGTCCTCAGGGCTCGGAGGAAGGTGTTGCTACCGTCGAGGAGGGAGCCGGTGTATGGAACCAGCCCATCGGGGGCGCAGACCTGGGACGCGCGACCGCCTGGCGGAGGTCGACCCTTCCTACTGACGTGAGGAGGGGGCGCGGGAAAGAGGAGGTCCGCGGTGGTGGCGCCTGGGAGGTTTTCGCCGGGGCGTATGGTGGTGCGACCCTGCGGCAGGTCCACCATCCATCCCCGCGGGCAGCGCGACGCTAGCTTAGCGGGCACCAGGCGATGCTGCGTGACGGGGTGCAGCAGGCTGCGGCACACGGCGAGTACGGCGTCGGGGGTGCTGGGTTTGACCTTGCGGAGGAGGGGTATGCCGGGGTAGCCGCTGTCTTCGGAATCGGGGATCCGAAGTAGCGCTGCGGCCTCGACGTTGGTCAGCACGAGCACCGCTTGGCACTTGGTGCTGCACCAAACGTAGGCGTTGACCCTGTCTGGAGCTGGTGCAGCCGGTGGCAGTGCCTGAAAGGTAGCATGGCTGGGCGGGGAGCACGGCGGAGACACCAGAAGCGGAGGAGCCACCGTGTAGTTGGCTAGAGCGGGGACGGCGACACTGGCGGCGGTGGCGAGTAGGATAGGCAGGGCCGTCTTGACGGACGAGACCACCGCAGCCGCGGCCCTGGAGGCAGCGCTAGTAAGCAGGTCGCAGATCGAGTAGCTCCCAGTCACTCGCTCGTTAGAGTAGGAAATAGGCCTGATATCGTCAGACCCCCAAGCGAGCTCCGAGAGGGATTCGGAGGGGACATCGTCCAGCAATGACGGCGACGCGGGTGGAGCGGAGGGGTTAAGGTGGAAGCGGTATGCATCTCGCACAGCACCCGCCAGCTCACTCGCACCCTGGCGGTGCAGGTGAGTGAGCATGGACGGGAGCGAGACCTCGGCATCGGCGGGGGCGTCTCGCAGCTTGCACCAGCCTCCCGATGGCACGACGACGATGCGCACGTCGACCTGGGAGCCATCTGGGAGGTTAACACGGCGGGGGTCGTGTTGCCAAGCCAGCTGAGCGGCGTACTCGGCTGTAACGTCGCAGCGGCTGAAGAGTGGATGGGTTGACGAATCCTGCGTAACGGCCAGAAGTTGGTCGCTGGAGTGCAAGCCCCACCCGGGAAGGGTGCCGTCGGTCGGCGAGAGCTTCCCGAAGCGTGGCTGACCTGCGTGCACCTGCACCCAAGCTGTCGGAGCGCCCTTGGAGGTGGAGCTCGACTCCGAGACGACCATGACGCACTGGCGTACCGGAGCGGTAGAGGGGTAGCCAGAGTTGCATGCTTCAAAGAGGTGGTCGAAGAGGTCGCCAAATGTCGGCGGAGGCGGACTCGAGGGTCCCGGGGGCGCCAACGGGGACGGAGGGTGAGCACTAGCCACGGGGTGGAGCGCGGTAGCCTCCGGTGCGAACGAGAAACCGGTTGCGGCCTTCGGGTGGTCGCCGGTGGATCCCAAGTTACCAGTATAACCAGGGTGCCCGGGGGAGAGTGCGGAGGCGATAACGCCGCGGCCAATGGGCCCCGCACCCAAAGCGAGATCGGAAATGTGTGCCGTCTGAATACCACCACGCGATGATGATACCCCCAGTGACGATGTGAGAAGACCAGGGTACGCCATAGAGGCCGAAGTACTCGAGGCACCCCCGGCGTGGTAGGGTGCCTCCATGTGAGCGGGTGGACCGGGTGCAGTCGCGCCCGACTCTACACCCGTGACGCCCTCACCCGCTCCCTGTCCCGGCAACTCAGTGCGGGGGGCTAAGGCATTGCCGCCAGTGGCCGTTGAGGAGCTCGAGGCCTCCGAGTGCCAGTCGGGAGGGGCCTCCATGTGAGCGGGTGGCCCGGGTGCAGCCGCGCCCGACTCTACACCCGTGACGCTCTCACCCGCTCCCTGTCCCGGCAACTCAGTGCGGGGGGCTAAGGCATTGCCGCCAGTGGCAGTCGAGGAGCTCGAGGCCTCCGAGTGCCAGTCGGGAGGGGCCTCCATGAGGGTGAGGCAACCTTGGGGTCCCCACCCACCGCTAGGGTCACTTGAGGAGATCGAGGTGTGTGCCGGATGCGAACCGGGGGTTACCTCCATGTATCTGCCCACTAACGGCACGTCCGGTGCGTCCCATGCGGCAACGTCCATCGCGTCCTGCTGCTGAAGAGGAGTCTGAGTGCGGAAATCGGTTACAACCAGCGACGGGTGACCTCCGACAGGGCCCAAGTTACCAGTATAACTGGGGTAAACGGGCCTGTCAGGGTCGTTTCGGGGCCTGTCAGGGTCGTTTCGGCCGAAAGCGGCCGCTGAGCCGCGAGGCTCGGAAATCATGCCCATGTCCACGGCATTGCCGAACTTGGGGAAGCTGGACCTGGTTCCATCGTCAGCGGGGGCGCCAGCTCGGGGAATATCGTAAAGCGATCCAGCGGTTACGGGGGGCCTGTCAGGGTCAAATGCCGATTTATCGGAGGGGTCAGTGTCAATCTGGCCAAATGCGACCGCGGAGAGGCGAGGCTCGGAAATTGGGCCCATGCCCACGGCATCGGGGAAATTGGGGAAGCTGAATTCGGTCTGACCGTCAGCGGGGGCGCCAGCGCGGAGAATATCGTCAAACGGACCAGCGATTCCAGTAAAATGGGGGGCACCCCCAACTGGCGGGCAGGTGTCAGTGTCGGATCGATCGAAAGTGGCCGTCGCGCGGCGCCGCTCGGGCATCGGGCCCACGCCTCCGACACAGCTCGAATGGGGAAGACTGAATTTGGTGCGGTCGTCCGCGGGGGCATCAGCAGTCAAAAACTGGCCGAACGGCTTGGTGGTACCGGGCAAGAGGGGGTTTTCAGCCTTGGAGGCGGGCAAGTGATCGAAGGCGATCGCGCATCCCGGCGTGAGCGCGAGGTCCGGAGAATCGGCCGGCGCCTTCTCCATGATCGTACGTGCGTTGGAAAGTGGGCTGGTCGCTGTCGGTGCCGCCGAGGGGGCACTCGCGATCGCGTTTTTCAACTGCACAGAAGCCTGTCTGCTCGCCTCTGATCCATGGTCTGAATTGGGCATCGCGCGCTCTGGAATGGCGGAACGGGCGGTCCGGAGCGGGGGGAAATGCAAGGCGTATGCATTTGGAGTGTACTCAAACCCGGTTTCAGCTTCGCGCGCGCTTTCCTGACCGCGAATGGCCTGATCAGAGGGGGTGGTGTGCTGCTTTGCGAGTAGCCCGGGATCTGTTTTGCGCTCGGCCAGCGCGGTTTCGGGTGCCTCGCACGCCAATTTGGATTCTCTAACTGTCGTAACCTGACTCTGGTCGGGTTCGTATTCGGTGGTTGTCGTGGTAGCACGGGAAGAAACTGCCCGGGGTGGCAGAGACCTGACTGGAAGTAGCATCTTCATTTGTAATGTAAGGAGCGGTTAATCTAACGATTCCCTGGGCAGGGAGTGGGAGGACACGTGGGGCAAAGCACGTGCAGAAGGACAGGACGCGGGGACATCTCACCGGGCCGTACGCAGACGAGAGCAGAGAGGTGCGCGCAGCAGGGGCGACTTGCGCTGACCGACGCGATCAGTGCAAGTAAGACACTACTAGTAACAGATACTCTATGATCGCCACGCGAGTGACAAGGCAATTCCGGATATTGTGCGCGCAATGAAAGTCGCCCGCCGCAAGACATCCAAAAGAGAAGAAATCAGGTGAGTGGAAGATGAAAGCACTCCCCTAAGTAAACGAAGAGGGCAAAAGTGAGTCCGTATATAGAGCAATTGCACCCTTAATCCCATCAGGAACGGTAGGGCATTTTCCGTTCATCGGACCTCGAGCGCCACTTTGCCGAAACCGCCGGGGGCGGCGAGCACGTAAGCGTGCCTCGAGGAGAGATATAAGGGAGCGGCAGCAGATATAAAAGACTCATCAGGAGCCGAGCGTGGGTGATCCGACGGCATCGCCGGATCCGTAGTTGCGGGGCCGGCTTGACCGGCCCGAAGGGTCTACTAGGAGGCCCTTAACCGTCGGCGGCAGTGCCCGAGGGCCCCAGAGGATCTACGGTGACGGATGGCGTCCCATCGTGTCGTGCAGATTCGGGTGGCCCGCTCGGACGGCGCGTGCCGTACGGTTTTAGGTAGAGAGATTGCGTTGTTGGATGAAGTCGGGTATGGTACGAGGTAAGATTACGGTTGCGGATAACGGCTGAGGGATCTAGTAACCCGGGGTTACGACACCCCCCAACTTAGACGGAGACCTCCTGGTCGACGCCGAAACGGAAGAATGATCGGAATGGAACGGCAAGCGCGCAGCGGTTGGCTTGCAGTAGAAAAAGGAATGGAACGGCAAGCGCGCAGCGGTTGGCTTGCAGTAGAAAAAGAAGAGGGAGGACACGAGCGTCGCCATCGATGGCGGCGTCCGTTTCGGTTGTCCACGAAATCCCTCAGACGGTCGGGTAGCATGAGTGGCGGTAGCTAGTCGCGCACTGATCGGGTTGGTAGCGGCAACCCGAGTATCGGGTCATGATGGCGTGGAATCGGTCGCGCCATGAATATATGTCAAAGTCGCCCAGGCCTGGGTAGGTTAGAGAATCGGTGTTTGGCGTGGTAGCACGGTCGGTATGGGACGGTGTCTAGCAGAACATACAGCGATTTATGCTCAGCAAGTTGCGCAGGCTTCCGAGGATGCGTTAGTCAGACGCGTTTCAGTCCAAGGTTTTGACTCCCCTGTTGGGGCGCGACCCCCGGCAACCTGCACTTGACATGGAGCCCTGGGCTCAGGAGTGGTCAGTAGCTTCACGGCCACAGACGTCGAAGGTAAATGGCGGCTGCGGCGATCAGGGAAGCGACAGGCGGCGGAACGGATGCGAGAGAGCTCTCGCGTAGAGATTTGAAGTGCGGGGACTCCAGGTCGGACGGCGGGAAGGCGGATTCGTCGAACGTGCGCTCGGAGAGGCCACGAGGGGTGGAGACATTTCGGAAGTATCTCCATCTTCCTTTGGCGTAGGCGGCTCGGTGTGGAAGGTCAGCACTCGGTGTAGCGCTGGCTGTCTGTTTCGGAGGGGGCGGCACAGCGGGGGCCGTAGGGCCGGCAGACTTCGGCACGGTTGCGGAAGGGGCTGGAGGCATCGGTGGCATCAGGGTTTGCGTCCGCGGTTCGGGCGCGGGAGGGTTTTCGAGATCGTATGCGGTAACGAGTTCTTCGCAACGACGGAGGAGCTCGCGACGGGGCTCCCAGGTGCACTGCGAGACAGGGTATTGTCGCCACTTGACCTTGTATTCGCGGGTGGTTACACGGTTGCCGCGGTGGCTGACGAGGCGGTCGACGACGTACTCGTCAGCGGCGAGCGGAGCGGCATCGGCAGCGGGGACATGGAATCGAAGCTGGGAGACATGGAATTTGTCGTCAAGGATATTGTTGGGAAGGTCCCTCAGGCGGTAGTTGCCGTGGCCGAGGGATTCGAGGATGCGGCAGGGCGTGGACCAGGCGGAGCTCAGCTTGTTTGCATGCTTCTCGGGTAGAAGGTATCGCACGGAGTCACCGACTTCGAATGCGGGGCTCTCGTCGTCGCTGGCGGCACCGAGAGAATGTTTGCCGCAGGCTTCCTGGTAGGCGTTCTCTTGCTCTGCGGCGGTAGCTTCTCTGGCGGACTGCCACGCCGAGGTTATGAGGAGGTGTTGACGCTCCGCATATGCTTGGATGCTGGGCGGCAGGTCGGCGACAGAGAGGACGGCTTCGGGGCTGTCCAGGAAGGAGGGCAGCCGGAGCTCCCGACCGTAGAGGATCATGGAGGGCGACAGCTCCGTGACGCGGTGAGGGGTCGCGCGGTAGGAGAAGAGGACGAATGGCAGGTAGTCCGGCCAGTGCGAGCCGCCTTCGTTGGCGGCGACACACATTCGAGTGAGCGTACCTTGTACGCGTTCGGCGATACCCTGGGACTGTGGGTGATATTTGGCGCCCTTGAGCAGGTGAACGCCTGTCCGAGCGTGTATGGCCTCGGAGAGCAAGTTTGCGAGGTTCGAGCCGCCGTCGGAGCGCAGCTCTCGGGGCCACCCGTAGCGGCACGCTACGTGGCTGGTGAAAGCGTCGAGCGCCTCTTCGGCTGTAGGGTCACCATGGAACGGGACAACCTCGATCCAACGGGAGAGGGAATCTGCAAATACGAGGATCTTCGTGAACCGCTTATCGTGCGACTCGGTCATGTCGCACACATCGCAGACCACTGAGTCGAACGGGTATGCTCCGACCGTAGGCCGGACAGGGTGGCTGTGAGATCGGTGGGCGGCGCGGGCGGCGCTGCACTCGTGGCAGCTGCGTACGTGGTCGCGTACGTCTGCAGCCATTCCTGGCCAATAGACTCGGAGTCGGATGGCCTTCAGCATGGTAGTGGTCCCAACGTGCCCTAACTGCTCGTGGAATGCGTAGAGGTAGGCGGGACGCAATTCAATGGGGATGAAGGGTCGGAGGGTCGAGGCGGGTTTGGGCCGGCCAGCTCTGGCAGAGGGCTGTACAGGGTCGAGGCGGCTGATGAGGCCGTTGTCGCCTACTCTGAGATGTCGAGCTTCCCGGGCAGCCCAGACGGCACGTTTGTGAAGGGCGCTGTCTAAGATGGGCCCGATGGAGCCAGTAGCGAAGTACGACCGAAGAGTGGCGCAGTCGGGATCATTGGCTTGTGCCTCGAGTAGTGCAGCGGCGGTGGGAGTCTCAGTGGTGACGTAGGAATCAACGATGGTACGCCGAGACGTCTCAGCGAGTCTGACCGCGCGGTCAGCTGCCAGAAGAGACTGAGCGGTGGTCACCGCTGCTCGGCCTGTCTTGGCTGCTGGGGCGCAGACTAAGGGTGGGACGGGAGCCGACGGCGGATGCTCCCAGCACGTCGCGGTAACACCGGCGCGTACTGTGTCGAAGTGGTCTTCTCCGTCACGGGTCGGACCTGACCAGGAGGCGAGGGTGCGGCGCACGGCGGCCAGACAGCTGGAGACGGAGGGGGCGGCCGGGAGGACGCGGAATCGGGGGTTAGTTATCGCGGCGATAGCAGCTTGGATAGCCTCTCTGTAGGGTGAGCCAAGGGCTACATCATCGAGGGGTCGGACGGCCGCTCGTTGGCCTTCCATCTCGCCTTCGGGGGTCGCTTTGATGGAGCCCAACTCGTCCGGGGATGCGGGGACCATCCACAGCGAGACCCGATGAGTCAGGCCTCTCCTGTCGATGCAATCGCAGACAGAGGGAGGGGCGGAGGAGAGGGCGGTCACCTGCAGGCGGGTCCACAGGGCCTCCGGGAGATTGACTTCCTCATCGCACTCGCGCAGGAGGGCCGCGGCGGCGTCGCGGTCAGCGGGGTCCTGGGTCCCTCCGGGGAAGTCGAGGCCGCCGCAACGGCGATGCCAGCAGTATGCTTTAAGGGTCAGGGGGTCGTAGAACGCGACCTTGGATGCGCGAACATCCACGGCGGGGTCGGCGGACGGAGTATGCAGGACGGGGGCGGCCAGGGGGTCGGTAGTCCATCGGGTAAGTGCGGCAACGAGGCGGGAAACGGCGTCCGCATCGCTGTGGATCTTGCCCGGTTTGTGCATCACTTCGAAGTTGTACTCCATGAGCTTCATGTTCCAGCGCATGAGGCGGGAGGCGGGACCGCCTTCGATGGTGTCCTTCATGGTATGGAGCCATCGTAGGGCAGCGTGGTCGACGACGAGCAGGAACCGACGTCCCCACAGGTACGGTCGCCACGTGCGGATGCTCTCGAGGGCCGCGAGCAACTCGATCTCGGTGACGGTATAGTTGCGCTCGTGCTTAGTAAGGCGGCGCCCGTAGTAGGCGACTACCCGCTCGTGGCCTTCGTCGTCCTCCTGGGTGAGGATTCCGCCAAGGCCTTCGGTTTGGGCGGCGTCCGTCTTGACGATCATTTGGCGGTCGAAGCGGGGCATGCGGAGGATGACCGGCTCGGAGGTCATGTGGTGGATGAGAGTGGTGATCGCGTTCTGAACGGCGGGTTTCTGGCTCTCGGTCGCTACATCGACTCCGGCTTTGGTGAGGTCTGCGAGAGGAGCCGTTATGGAGGCGAACCCTTTGACGAAACGGCGGTAGTAGGAACAGAGTCCCACAAAGGAGCGAACTCGCTCAAGAGTGTTAACGGAAGTGGGTTGGATGTCTAGGATCTTCTGGATCTTTGCAGGCTCCATTTCCAATCCTTTGCGGCTGATGATGTGACCAAGGTAGGAAGTGGAGGTGGCGAAGAGGACGCATTTGGACGCTTTGGCGGTCATGCCGGCCCAGCTGAGTCGCTCCAGGACTAGGTCTAGACGGGTCATCATCTGTTCGAAGGAGGCTAGCTCGCGGAGGTCGGCTGTGGCTCCCACGCCCGTGGACCATACGGCGCAGTCGTCCAGGTAGGGCATGCATACCTCCCAGGCCAGCCCTTGGAGCGCGGCGTCCATGAGGCGGCACATGTACGAGGGGCCGCTCTGGACTCCAAAGGGTAGGTAGTTCCACTCGTACTTCTGACGGTGAGTGACGAAGGCGGTGCGGGCTTTATCGGATTCTTTGATAGGGAGGGTCCAGAAACCTGCTGCCAGGTCAATGGTAGAGAGGAAGAGCGAATCCTGAGATCCCGCTCCGGAGGCGAGGCGGTCGATGGCTTCGTCGCAGCGGGGTATCGGAGAGTCGAGAGTAAGCAGCTTGCTGTTAAGGTCCCGGAAGTCGATGCAGAAGCGGGTCTCGCCGGATTTCTTCTTGACGAGCACAACGCGACTACCCCACTGAGAATTGGACTTGCGGATGATGCCATTAGCTTCCATCTCAGCTACGTGAGCGTCTACAATGGCCTGTCCGGCTTCTCCATGTCGAGAGGCGGCATGTCGATGAGGTTTGGACCCCTCGATCAGTGGGAGCTCCACTTCGAGCAGGTGGGTGTGAGCGGGGTCCTTCGGATTCATGGCGAAGGCACGGATGTGCTTGGCGAGGAGGGAGCGGACTCGGAGACGTTGCGCCTCGGTGAGGCGCTGCTGTTCGTCCACCGAGATGCTGTCGATGATGGCGCGCTGGTCGACGCTCAGGCGCTCGTAAGCGTCGTCGCTGCCGGGGTTAATGGCACCGGGAGCCTTGACCTCGTAGTCGATGAGGCAGCGGGCGATGGGAGCGGAAGAGGGTATCGTGGTAGGACGGTGTAGCACATTGATCAGTCGCACTGCGACCAGTCCTTCGGCATTAGGAGTCGATAGGCTACAGGCGACTGGTACGCCGGGTTCCAGACCGTGGGCGGCAGGGATGCGGTCGATGAGTACGGAGGAGGTGCGGCCTCGGTGGGCCAACGGCATGGCTAGCCAGACGGTAACCTCAGTTCGGGCGGGTATCGGTATGGCCAGCTTGCTGTAGAGCAGGTACTCATCCGTGATGGTCTGACTAGTCACGTGGTCAAGGGGAGGGACCGCGGCGACAGGGTCGAGAGGCGGTGAGGCGATGACTGGGTCGTCGAGCGGGACTAGGGCTGGATGCTCTGAGGTGAGGATCTCGTCCGAGGGTCCGGTGTCGCCCTCGGTCGGGGCTCGCAGTGGAGCGGCGCAACAGCGGCGTTGTAGGCGGACGGGTGCCGAAACGGCTGGGAGGTTGGAGGCGGCGCAAGAGAGGGAGATGGAGAGGTGGCGATGGCGGCCCTTGTGGTTGACCTGGAGCTGCATCGTGCCAGAGCCGTCGTCTCCGAAGGGGCGGATGGTAGCTTGGTACCTGGAGAGGAAGTCGTTGCCCAGAAGGAGCAAATCGCCTCCGTCCACCACTAGGAAGTCGTGGCGGAAGGGATGACCGCTGAGGGTGAAGACGAGGGTAACGGTACCTCGCGAGACCAGGGGTTGCCCGTTGGCGCCGGTGATCTCTTCATCCACCGTGGCCCGGTCGTCACTACGGCTGACGGCAGCATCGGCAGGTAGGCGGGCTAGGATCTGAGTACCAATGATGGATGGTCCTGCTCCCGTGTCACTGATAGACTCCCTGATAGAGCAGGCGGCGCGGCCGATGGAGAACATGGTATCGGCTCCGTGTCGGGTAGCAGCGTGCTTTGCGACGGCGAAGTCGGCGATGTAAGCGGCGTTTGTAACGAAGGGTAGACGAGGTGGGGGCTCGATGATGTCGTCCTCCGTAAACGAGGCGGAGGAAGTGACGGGAGGCTTCGGTTCGGAGTCGAGTCGAGTGAGTGGCTCGGAGGACGGCTGGAGAGAGGCGCTGGCCACGGCGACGGGGGGAGGCGCTGAGCGGACGAAGCGGGTTCGGTAGTCGGCCAGGTATTCAGCGGCGCTACGGAAGGGAGGGTTGAGCGATGGAGTCGTCTCCCCCGAGGCACGCAAGCCCGGGTACGACTGGCCGTGGGGTCGCCGGGGTTGGCGTGTCTGCGTGGATACCGGGTCGTATGCAGAGGTCTCGTCGGCTAGCGCGTTCTTGCGTTGCTGAAGCTGCTGCTCGAGCTGAGAGGTGAGGTGAACAGCTGACTCCTTCCATCGGGGTAGCTGGTGTAGTTGAGTGGAAACAGCCTTCAAGAGCATGGACAGGCTAGCCTTAGGTGGCTCGGTGCTGCCGGGGGTTGAGGGGCCCTCTGGGGCTACCCACTGGGTGACGGACGCGCTGACCCTGGGCCGGCGCGTGGCGGTCTCTACCGCCTCATGCTCCGACGGGAGTAGGGGTTGCCAACGGTAGCGGTTGATTCTGCCCTCTGTTTCGGATGGCTCCAGGGCTCTCCATTTGCCGTAGGTCCGGCGGAGGCGGACAATGGGGAGGGTAGGTATCGGGGAAGAGGGACGCGGTAGCTCCCAGGGACGGGTTCCCAGATGTTCCACCGAGGTGGTCATTGGGGACTCCTCGATGGCGTACGTGCGGACGGCGGCCACCCGGCGAGAGGGTCGGGGGTTGTCTTGCTGGGCGGCGGTCGCAGCTTCGACTAGGGAGGCGGCAGTATGGTGATCGGGGTGATCCGAGGCGTAGCGGGCAATGATCGGCATCCACTGGAGGGCCATGGCTCCGGCAATGCCTATAAAGGTGCGGCTGCGGCGTTCCGCTCGGGTAACGCTCTGAGGAAGGCTAGCGAGGGCGCGTTCCCTGCCAGACACTACGTGCGTGGGGACGAGGGGCGGTAAACCATCCGAGAGGTAAAGGGAGGTTGGCTTGGTCTGGCCTGTGCCATGCTGCCACGGGTGTACGTACTGAGTGGGCTGCAGGCCACCTAGCTTCCGCTTGGCGTAGCCGTGCATCTTGGGTTGTTCCATGCAGACGAAAGGGGCTTTAGCGTCAAGTTGTCTCTGAAACTGTGCTACCGCGTCTAGCATGCGGTCGTAGCGTCCCGGTTCCGTGTGTAGGTATTGGACACCCGCGTTGCTGAGGTAGGTGCACGGTGGGTGGCCAATGACGAGGTCCCATCCCAAATCCTGAATGTAAGACGCGTCGCCTTTGAAATGAAGTGTGTCAGGCGTGTCGGAGTCTGAAGCGTGTAGGTCACAAGTGGCAACGTCTGCTCCAGCTTCTCTGAACATGCGGCCAATGACTCCCGATGTCTCTCCTACTATGAGCACGCGGGCAGCCCTGCTGCTTCCCCCCAACTTAGTTGACTCCGTGTCCCGACGGAGTGTGTGTAATTGTTCCAGGAGCGTGTCGTAGTGGTCGGGTAGTACGTCCGCGGGTGATCTATCCTGTACGTCGGACCGTCTTCGAGTCTCGATTAATGTTTGCGCTGCTTCGCGCACGTCCCGGGGCGTTACCTTCAGAGTACCTCTGGACCTGGCGCGATCGCAGCTAGCATCAATTAGGCGGTCTAAGAGGGTTCTATCGAAATCTACATTACCGTCTGCACGGCGCTGCAGGTCGCTGAAAGCGGCGACGGCGGCAGTACGAGCTTCCTGCTCGAACAGTGGTGTCAAGAACGGGACTCTACGTCGGGGGGCAATGTCAGGGACGTCGAACGGCATGGGGTCGTTTTCATCGTTGTAGAGGAGGGAGGACCACTTCATGGGCGTGGTCAAGAGGTGCGCGGGTGTGACTCGGGTCTGCGGCGGCCGAGTGGCGTTGCAGCGGCGTAGAGCCGATGCTAGTGATTTACGTTGCGAAGGGTGCATGGGTAGTGAGTCGCAGACGGAGGCAGCGGCCCACACCCAGTGGCAAGCGGAGCTGGCGGTGACTGGTAGTCTGGAGCAGACTACTTGGTAGCAGACTGATTCGCGACCGAGCGCCAGTGCTGTCCAGCGTGTGGCGATCGCCAAAGAACGAATTAGCTGCCGCGTATCTGTGAAGTATGTATCGGCTAGGCGTCTAGCCGCGCAGAGTGACTGCTCATCTTTGAGCATGTCGATCGTGGGCAGGCAGAGCTCGCCGTTGCACACTTGCAGCAGCACTTGGTGGTGGTAGCGGCGCCAGCGAGTGACGGCGAGCACAACGCTAGAGCAGGTGGGTTGTGGCATGTTAGTGGACAAGGGGTCGCTGTAGTCGAACCGTTTGACGGGGCGGCGAACAAGCGAGCAGACAGGCAAGCGGACTGAGTCGCTGAGCTGGCTGAGACGTGGTTTCAGCATCGTGACGAGGGAGTGCGCGTGCCGGTCGAGCCCGAGGCCTGGAGTGAGTGCTGCATTCCAAGGGACAAGGACTGTAGGGGCACGTGCAGGGTTCGCCGCGTCAGGAGGCGTCATGGAGGCCAGCGCATAGCGGAGGCGATGTAGTGGAAATCGTGTAGGGGGCACAAAGACATGGTGTACGCACTCGTCATCGGTTAGAGTCATGCGGTATAGGCTGGTAACGTCCCCAAAACTGCTCGGAAAAGGACCGAGTGATGAGGTAATGCAGCTGAGTAGCGTTGCAGCGAGGCTCGTGCCGGGGTGCAGGCGCGTAGAGGGTAGGGAGTAGACCGGGGGGTCAGCGACGGTGGCAAGGAGAAGCACGTGTGCCCGGTCGGCGAGGGCAACGGTGTGGATCTTGCTGCTGTCAGGCGCTGATGAGGCGGCGGCAAAAGTATCGAGGGTGGCATCGGGTGGAGTAGCGGGGGTACGGCTCACGTCGGCGGCCACGGGCTCGTCGCTGCCGAAACCCTAAGCGGTGCGGCGGCGCTCCCGCAGGGCTGACTGAAGGAACTGGCGGCCATTGGGCGGGTCCGAAGCGTCGCCTCCCTCGGCGAGGTACCGCTTGAAGCAGTCGCACATGCCGGGGAAGTGAGCGCCATCTCCTGTGCCGAAGCGCCAGAAGTCAGGGTTGTTGGGGCGAGCGTCTTGCCCCTTGGCTTTAGGACGGTAGAAGCAGTACGCGCAAGCATCGGGCGGGTACGGCTGCCCTTGCTCGGGTCGGGGGCAGCGGCCCAGACGGAGCTCCTGCAGGTCAGATTTGGTTGGGCGTGCTTTGGCCGCTGTTGCGTAGACCGCCGTGCGTTGGCCGTCCTGGACAGCTTCATCAAGTCGGTCGAAATCGACCATGGTGGCGCTCCACTTTTCCTGGTCCCACGGCTTGCCGCTGAGCTCGCCCTTAGAACCGGCTGGGGGTGGGCATGAGCGTCTCCCGCTGGGCGCAGACGGTCCGGGGCTGCGCGACGCTGGCCGCGGTTCGGGGGCGAGTGGGGCAGCGGCTGCGGCGTAGGGCGGGGCATGAGGGTTTTGTGCGGTTTTGACCGCGCTTGGTCGAGTGCGGGCCCGTTCGGCGGAGGCGGCGCGTCGGCGTGTCCGAGGCGGCGGTGGTTGCAGACCGCTATCGACGGGGTATGTGGTGCCGTAGGAGTACTCATCGTCATCGGAGTAGGTAGGCTCATGCGAAGGCGCTGGTTGCATAGCTGTCTCTTATACACATCTCCGAGCCCACGAGACGGACTCCTATCTCGTA
>OJHB01000053.1_pt1 | contig 24671 bp, 23 predicted proteins | sample 1594961 | NCBI WGS metagenome assembly OJHB01 (sample SAMN05416704, study PRJEB24817) | seawater metagenome | isolation source: Sea water | place: Canada:Atlantic | collected 2013-07 | reverse complement strand
GAGTGTCTAGATACTTAGTAGATTGAGAACAATATTGCGTGAAACTGTATTTATATTTGTACTTATAATTATATGCATCTTTATCGGTTATGGAATTGGTTTATATTTATTTTAATTCTTCCGTAAACACACTTCTCCAAGATAAGAAAATAGTTCCTAGTTACGCTGGGTAGCATAATATTTCATATTGACACTGAAATCTTAAAGTTGTTAGGTAAAATTACATATTTGGTATCAATATGACTCTTATGATTCAAAGAATATTTATAACTTTAATTTTGGCACTTGTTTTAACAGGTTGTAGTCAAAGTAGTTACATGTCTAGCACCAAAGTCTCCAAGGGTATTTCAGTCCTAATAATAATGCCCGAACAAAAATGTGCTATAAAACACAATGGTCGCAACTTAATAGATGAAAAGATTTTACACCCAGCTCATAAAGAATGTTACTATAAATAGATCCTTAACCGCGGTTCGAGTCCGTGTGTAACACCGATAGAGGTTGAGCGAAGCGAACCCTTAAAAAGGTAGAATGAAAAGATTAGCCTGCTACCCAGTAATCACCAATTTGAGTTATGACGGTAGTTGATTAAACACTGCTCATCCAACGATACAACTGTTCCACCTGATATCCATTCCCATAGCTTTCTCCAACACCCTTCCTACTCCAGCCACCTATTTGGTCTATTATGTTTGCTGGGCATTCCACTGCCCTCAAACGATCTCTCATGGCGTGCCTAAGACTATGAACTACAATCTCTTTTGATACATTTGCTTTGAGCCACTTATTCAAGGCACTACTTGCAGAGTTAGATTTGACTTGGTTTCCATCACAGTAGTTAGGAAAGAGGTAATCGTTATAAGACGCAACTGTTGCCCTCTGAGCTGACCACAGAGCCTCACCGACGAGTGGAACAACTCTCTCACTATCTGTGGTCTTAAGGCGCCTCCATGGCTTTGGTTCAATCACAATGTAAGGAGTGGATGTGTCTAGGAAGACTTCATCCTTAGATAAGCCCAGCGCCTCTGACAGCCTCAAGCCTGTGTCACTAATAAGTGCAAGCAACCACCTCAATTCATCATCAGAAGATCTACATAGTTTCTGTAGTTTCCTTAATTCTGCTACATCAGGAACATACCTAGTTACCTTCTTGGTAGGCTCACCTAAATAAACGCCACTAAAGGCTAGAGATGGCTGTAGCCCCTCTTCTTTTGATACGAAGTTAATGATTGCTCTTACATTGCTGATAGTCCGTGCAATGCTCTCTGAAGACAAACTGCGAGACCTTAGATATTCTCTAAAGGCATTAGCATCAGACCTTTGATAGGCATCTATTGGTTTGTCATCTGTTACCTCCATGAGATAACCAACAGACCTACGTGCACCACCTTCAAAGGTCTTTGGTCTACCAGCACTTTTTAAGGAGAGGTAAGTCTCTAAGGCCTGAGATAACTTTGGACCTTTGCCCATCTGAGCTAAAGCAGCACCTTGTCCAAACTCAAAGCCACCAAAGACATTAGAGAGACGGTCCTTCATCTCGCGTCTTCTTAGGATATACCAATGATCCTCAAGTTCATTTGCCAAGACTTGAGATTGCCTACGTGCTGAAGATTCTAATGTCGTGTAAAGACACACTTCGACTCGATCAGTCTTAAAGTGTTTCTGGATACGCTTAGGTACTCGACGCGAGAAGTAATACGTCTGTCCCTTCAGCTTTAAATAAGAGCACTTTTGGTGGACCATGTGGTGGCCTCCTGTATCATACGAAAACAAATATCGCTTAATATCAGGTGGTTAACTGCGGTGATCTTTGGAAAGTGGTGCCCCCACACGGACTCGAACCGCGGACCTATTGATTACAAATCAATTGCTCTACCAGCTGAGCTATAGGGGCACTAATAGAGCGCCTTTTGCTTGATTCACAAAGCAAATGCAAGTGTTTTTTAAAAGCTTTTTTGAATAGATTTAAAAATAAAAGCTTAACAATAACACACATTAAATCTTGTCATATTAGACATTAAAAGTTTAATGAAACATCACGATGATTAGATTGGCATTTTGCCACAAATAAAGCTTGTTGCTTCGTTAGTTTAGCCTGGTCTCTAATCCCAATAGTTTCTCTCATTATGCCTTCATAAGTTAACAGTACTGGTAAGATACTTATTTCAGCTTTTGAGCGCCAATCAATCTGTTCAGAATACAGATTTATAGCTTTATCTAACTCTTTTTGAGCTTTTTCTTTATCTGGATTTCTAGATTTTAAAGCTCTACGTGCTTTTGAAATGGCAGATTTTATTTTATCAGTTCCAGCTACTTTTCCAAAACGTTTTCCAAGTGACCCTAACGGATCGATCATTTCTTCAGGATTTAAAGCTTCTACCTGAACCTTTGTGTCTAAAAGTTCAGCTTCAAGAGCAAAATAATTATCATTTGATTCCAAAATCAAATTTGTTTCAGCAATTGGCTGGTATGCCGCTTGAGCTGACCTTGTATATTTTTGATAAGCTGATTTTTCATTTTTTTGTAGATCACGATATGAAGCAAGCTTTGCATCCCAATCTTTCGGGATTGAAGCAAGTAAAGCTTCTTTTTCTTTTTCTAATTGAACAATGTCTTCTTCTAGAGGACGAAGCTTACCACCCTCTTCTAAGTTTTTCATTTTAGATTTTATATGTTTAATTTCTTTTTCGTGGCGACGGATATCTCGCTCAATAGATCTGACAGACTGGTGAAGTGGGCGGAATTCAACTGACGCAACAGACAATTCTTGACTTATAATTTCAGCACTTCTTAATTGTTCAATTGCTAGGCTGACGTTTTCAAAACTTTTTGAAGTACTTTTCAATAACTTCTTTGGTAGAATTGAAAGATCAATATTACTTGCAGATTCAGCCCCTGCCATAATGATATCACCATTTAAATAAATTTGATTTGATACATATTTATCGACGCAATGAGCAATTTGTGGATTTCTAGGTGGAGGTGAGTTTTCTGATAAAAGAGCAACTCTATTAGGTAAATAATTTACCAGACCAGGTGTTTTTGCAACGATTACCATTGCTATAATTTGCAACACAATAAAAGGAATAACACCTTTATACATATTAATAGTTTTGACAATCGCTGGTGCAATTCCACGCAAATAAAACAATGCAAAACCAAATGGCGGTGTTAAGAAACTGGTTTGGATGTTTAAGCCTATCATAACCCCAAGCCATACAGCTGTAACGTTAGCTCCTGGGTCAGCTAATAAAATTGGCGCAACAATAGGAACTACAACAACAGCAATTTCAATAAAATCAAGAAAGAAGCCTAATATAAAAATTACAGCCATTACTATAATGAATTTTGACCAGAAGCCCCCAGCAAGGCCATCTAAAAACTCTTTTACTAAATGTTCCCCGCCAAAAGCACGAAAAGCAGCAGTCAAAATAGCTGCCCCTAATAGAATTATGAAAACCAAAGCTGTAGCTTTTGCAGTCTCCATCATCACACCATTTAGCGTATCCTCTATTTTTAATGCGCGATAACCACTCCAAATTAAACTTGCTAACAAGCCAATAGTAGCGATTACAGCCAGAGCAACTCCAAGTTGATCACGGCCAGTCTCCATTCCCTTAATATTTGTGTCAAAATTTGATAAAATTAAACCTACAGCCAATAGACTAGCTAGGCATAATATTGCAGGATGATAACACCCTTTTTGACCTTCTGTTAATCTATAGCCAGCCATTATTAACGCACCAGCCGCCCCTATAGCACCAGCTTGATTAACAGTAGCTATTCCAGACATAATAGACCCAAGAACTATGAATATAAGTAAGAGTGGCGGAACTAACGCTAAGAAAACTTTATTAGCGAACGCTCGATCATATTTCCCTTTGTATGGAACAGATGGAGCCGCCGATGGCTTTAAAAAAGCAAATACCAAGATATAAATTATGTATAAACAGACAAGAACTAATCCTGGTATAAATGCGCCAAGAAACATTTCACCCGCAGATGTTGAAGTTACATCAAATGTTGATGGCATTGAGAGTTCGCCAGTTGTTTCTTTATGAAGCGCCTTGCGAATACTTGAGCCTTGATCCGCAGCAGAAGCCAACTGGTCTGCAAGAATTATTAACACAATTGATGGGGGAATAATTTGACCCAATGTTCCTGAAGCAGCTATAGTGCCAGTCGCCAAAGATTGAGAATAATTATTACGCAACATTGCAGGTAATGATATGAGCCCCATTGCAACAACGGTTGCACCAACAATACCTGTCGTTGCTGCTAATAAGGCACCCACGAACACAACAGAGACACCTAAACCACCCCGAACAGGTCCAAATAAGTTTGCCATTGTTAACAATAAATCTTCGGCAATTTTTGAGCGCTGCAACATAATACCCATAAAAATGAACAATGGTATAGCTATAAGAGTATCACGTTCTGGAACCCAGTATGTCCCCCTGAGATTTGCATTGCCAGAACTGAGCCATGTCCAAGCATCTCCTTGACTAAAATATGCGCCTTGGTCACCCGTAACCAAATAGCCTGAGACACCCGCTAGCACCAATGTAATTATTGAAGCACCTGGCAATGCAAAAGCAACAGGGTAACCAGAGCCAAGTGCCCCAGCCATTAGAACTATAAGAAGAATTAGAAAAAACAGTTCCATCAGTGAGCTCCCGAACCTGTTGGTACATATTTACCATCTTCACCTCGGTAATCTGCAACAGCAGCCATTAAATAACTGACAAACTGGATCATCATAGATATGGCAAATATTCCTAAAAATCCTGCCATCATATATTTTACGTATAACCCAAATCCAGATTGAGTAGTTTCAAAGTTTAAAAGTGGACTATTAATAATTGAAGTTTTTTGTGCCATCCCAGTTAAAATAATCATCCAGCACAATGAAATTCCAAGAAAGATTGTTCCAATTGCGTTAATGCGTCCTTTAGATTTTTCCTTTAAGCCTGCGTAAACAATATCAACACGTACATGACCTTCTTCTAATAATGTATGGGCAGAAGCAAAAAGAAACAAAGCTCCATACCAAAAACGAACAAGATCTGACATAAATGCCTGCTCATAAGAAAAAATAAAACGGAAAATTACAATCATCAGTTCTCCAACCACTATTAATAGTGCTAACCAATGAAACCCTAGAGTTTTAGTTCTTGTTGCGAGCAGTATTCCCATAATCATCAATGGTACGTGTACATATGGACCTCGGAATTGCGATCGGCCAAGGTTTTTATCCATAGCTTCTCCTACCAAGCTCGACAACATATCTTCAACTCTAAGAAATGATATTAAGCTGTCTACACAGCCCATTAAAACTACTATCCAAAATGCAGCGCGAATTACGAAAGCATTCATATTGGAAATCTTGAAGCTGTCTTGACGCAATGTTGCATCCCGCCTCCTTAAAGTCCAAACGACTGCCAAAACTACAGCAGCAGGATAAAGTAATAATTGCAAAAAGCCTATTGGGCCATTTTGCAAAGACGCACCTGGAAGTCCTCCCCAGAATGTAGCAAAATTATTAAACAAATATGCGAACATTACCCATAAATTTGACCAACCAAGGGATCTTATAAACAAGGGATTTGAAAACAAACCATTACTCTTTTGGACTGTTGTCGAAGCCATTGCATTTCCTTTTCAAAAATAAAAAGGCCAAAGCAGATATCTGCTTTGGCCTTATGTAAAATTTTATTAGCGGTTTAAAACATTGTTACGCTTAACAACATAAGCTGTATCTGATAACGCAGTCCATGCACCAATTTCTTCTCTAGCTTTTAAGTGGCTATCGTAGATTCTTGCTGACAAATCTGAATGATCACGTGCTTCTTCGATGACCTCAGATGCAGCATCACCAAAGCTGTCATAAATATCATCATTAAACTCACGAAGTTGCACACCATGATCATTAATCAGTTTAGTAAGATATGCACCGTTGTTAGCATTAGTTTCTGCTAATGTACGCGCATTCTCTTCATTACATGCTGCTTCAATGATTTGTTGGTGCAAGCTAGATAAGCTACCCCACCATGATGCATTCATGCCTAATGCAAGCTGTGAACCTGGCTCATGCATACCTGGGAAATAGTAATATTTTGCCGCTTCATAAAACTTCATGAAGTAATCATTATAAGGTCCAACCCATTCTGTTGCATCAATTGCACCTGAAATAAGGTTTTCGTATATTTGACCACCTGGAACAGAAATAGGTGATCCACCTAATTTTGCCAAAACGTCACCGCCCAAGCCTGGTATACGCATTTTAAGGCCTTGAAGATCATCAGCTGAATTAATTTCTTTGTTGAACCAACCGCCCATTTGAACGCCTGTATTACCCATAGCAAAGTTTTTCAGACCAAATTCGCCTGCTAATTCATCCCACAACTGTTGGCCACCAGCATATTTTGTCCATGCGTCCATTTCACCAGCCGTTAATCCAAATGGAATTGCTGTAAATGGAGCCCAACCTGGATGTTTACCCTTCCAGTAATAATCCGCACCAATATATGCTTGCGAATTACCTGAAGCAACTTCGTCAAATGAGTCAAAAGCACCAACTTTTTCCCCTGCTGCGAAATATGTTACTTGGATTTCTCCATCAGTTAGTTCTTGGATACGCGCAGCTAAACGCTGTGCCGGCAAACCTAAGCCTGGAAAATCTCTTGGCCATGTCGCAACAATAGCCATTTCAATTTTACCCTGAGCGACTGATGGTGCAGCCAATGATGTTGCAGCGCCAGCAACTGCTGCGCCTGTTAGAAACTTACGTCTTTCCATTAATTTCCTCCTAAAAAAATAAAACATGCCAAAAAGTAATGGCAGGCGATTCCTCCCGAATCTGTCATATTTTTATAAAAACCTATAGAAACCATTCTAGCAACAGCTAAAATAAATAAATAATATCTTAATTTATAATATCTAGGTGTTTTTTTATGAATTCATTGCTGTTTCTAACGATAAAAACTCATAAAAATGTCGATTTTTTTATGCTTTAACTACCACAAATAGCTCATTCTCTTAATATATTAGGGAATTTTTACATGCGATATTCAGCATTTGGTATATTAAAGCAGGGATTAACCGGCAATAAAGGCTGGAAACCTGTTTGGCGTGAACCAGAGCCAAAAAAATCTTATGACTACATAATAGTTGGTGGAGGTGGCCATGGATTGGCTACAGCACACTATCTAGCAAAAGTTTTTGGTGGGAAAAATATAGCTGTTTTAGAAAAAGGTTGGATTGGTTCAGGCAATATAGGCAGAAATACAACAATTGTGCGATCTAATTATGGTCTTGATGGCAACCAGCCGTTTTATGAAATGTCCTTAAAATTGTGGGAAGGTCTTGAGCAAGATCTTAATTACAATGCCATGATGTCACAACGTGGTATATTAAACTTAGCACATTCAGATGGTCAGCGAGATGCATATGCACGCCGTGGCAATGCAATGCTAATGTCAGGTGCAGATGCAGAATTGCTTGATAGAAGTGCGATAGAGAAAATGTGCCCGTTTTTAAACTTTGACAACGAGCGCTTTCCAATAAAAGCAGGATTGTTACAGCGTAGAGCTGGTACAGCAAGGCATGATGCAGTCGCATGGGGGTATGCTCGTTCAGCCGACTTACACGGGGTTGATATTATTCAAAACTGTGAAGTAACTGGCTTTCAAATGAAGAATGGCAAATGCTTAGGAGTGCAAACCAATCAAGGCTTAATTAAAGCAAAGAAAACAGCAGTTTGTGTAGCAGGTGCCTCTAGTCGTGTAATGGAAAAAGCCGGCATGCGGCTACCAATTGAAAGTCACGTACTTCAAGCATTCGTTTCAGAAGGATTAAAGCCTACAATCCCAGGTGTCATTACATACGGAGCTGGACATTTTTATGTTAGTCAGTCTGATAAAGGTGGATTGGTATTTGGAGGCGACCTTGACGGATATAACTCTTATGCTCAAAGAGGTAACCTACCAGTTGTAGAGGATGTTTGCTCTGGGGGCATGTCAATAATGCCTATGATTGGGAGAGCCCGTTTATTAAGGATGTGGGGAGGTGTCATGGATATGTCCATGGACGGCTCACCTTTCATTGATAAGACTGGTATTGAAGGATTATATTTTAACGGTGGATGGTGCTATGGAGGCTTTAAAGCAACTCCTGCATCTGGATATTGTTACGCACACTTACTCGCAACTGATACTCCTCATGAAAATGCAAGCCAAATGCGTTTAGATCGTTTTATTCGCGGTAATATGATTGATGAAAAGGGTGTAGGCGCCCAACCAAACTTACATTAGGGGAATATTGAAATGATTATTAACCACCCCTTATTGGGGCCACGAGACGCTAGTGAATTTACACATCTTGGAGATGAATCTATGATTGATCGCCCTGATGGTATGAACGAAGGTGCTGCTGAAAAATTCCATGACTATTTATATCTTCGAGACAATCCTGCAGGAAAGTATCGCGAACTTTGGTACCATGAGGCAGGTGATAGATCATGGCTAGTGGTCACACGCGATACTGTAACTCACGAAATTTTCAAAGTTGAGTTGGCACGTGACGTTGCCCGTTCACGGGGGCGTTCAAAATGAGCCAAGACTTTAGAATTAATGGTGGTTTAATTAATAGAGATAAACCAATCAATTTTACTTTTAACAATAAGAAAATGACTGGATATGAAGGTGATACACTTGCATCAGCTTTATTAGCAAATGGCCAAAGATTAGTAGGAAGATCATTCAAATATCACAGACCTCGTGGTATATTTAGTTCAGGCTCAGAAGAGCCAAATGCTTTAATCCAATTACGTTCAGGAGCACACCAAGAACCAAATACTCGAGCAACTGTCGTGGAACTTTTTGATGGTTTAACTTCAGAAAGCCAAAATCATCGCGGTTCCCTAGAATTTGATTTAATGTCTGCTACTGATTTATTATCACCATTTCTGGGCGCAGGTTTTTATTACAAGACATTTATGTGGCCCAAAGCATTTTGGGAAAAAATTTATGAACCAATTATCAGATCAAGTGCAGGGCTGGGTAGTTTATCTAAATTAGAAGACCCAGACAAATATGACAAAGGTTTCTTACATTGTGATTTATTAATCGCAGGTGCTGGCCCATCAGGATTGACTGCAGCACTTGCAGCTGGACGATCAGGTGCACGAGTAATTATTGCTGATGAAGACTTTCTCCTTGGCGGTCGATTATTAGAAGAAGACCACGCAGTTGCAGGAATTCCGGGACGTGATTGGGTTCTAAACACGCAAAGTGAATTAGAGGCAATGCCAAACGTTCGTATTTTATCACGAACAACAGTTTACGGTGCTTATGATCATGGCATCTATGGTGCTCTTGAAAGAAAAACTGATCACTTAGCAGACAGTGGAGATAAACCACGTCAAGTATTATGGCGAATTTACTCAAAAAAAGCTATGATATGTGGGGGTGCAACTGAACGTTCGATTGCATTTCCAAATAATGATCGGCCAGGCATAATGCTTGCAGGGTCTGTTAGAGCATACGCCACAAGATACGGCGTAGCAGCAGGTACTAAAGTTGCTATTTTCACAAACAACGATAGCGGTTGGCAGACTGCAGTAGAGTTGGTAGAAAAAGGTATAAATGTTATTGCAGTAATTGACCCAAGAGATACTGCACCTAGAGCGCACATTCCTAATGTGGCAATGATAATGGGCGCCAGCGTTTGTGATACTCAAGGTCGCAAAGCTTTAAATCGAATTACGCTGACTAACGGGCAAGTATTAAATGTTGATTGTTTAGCAGTTTCTGGTGGTTGGTCACCAAACGTACATCTCACCTGTCACCAAAGAGGGCGGCCTATTTGGAATGATGAAATTGCCGGCTTTGTTCCAGGGGGAGATTTACCTGTTGGCCAGTCAATTGCAGGAGCTGCAAATGGTGAAATGACACTTGGATTAGCAATTAAATCAGGTCATAAAATTGCTAATACTATTGTCAAAGAATTAGGTTTTACACCATCGCGAGCTCAAGCCGCAAAAGCTGACGATGAAAGTTTTGCAATAAAACAATATTGGCATGTTGCAGGTTACAAACAACGTGCATGGATTGATTTGCAAAATGACGTCACAACAAAAGATGTCAAACAATCACAAGCAGAAGGTTTTAAATCAGTTGAACATTTGAAGCGTTATACCACACTTGGAATGGCGACAGATCAAGGTAAAACTTCAAATATCTTAGGCCTTGCAGTAATGGCAGAAGCTACAGGGAAAACTATTCCTGAGACGGGAACAACTATTTTTCGACCACCTTATTCACCCGTAGCTATTGGAGCATTTGGTGGCAGAGAACGTGGCCAGCACTTCCATCCAACACGCCTAACTCCAAGTCATAAATGGGCGGATGAACAAGGTGCAGAATTTGTTGAAGTAGGCAATTGGATGCGAGCCCAATGGTTCCCTAAAGCAGGTGATAAAACATGGCGTGATAGTGTAGACCGCGAAGTTACAAAGACACGCCAATCTGTAGGTGTGTGTGATGTATCAACACTTGGTAAAATTGATATAAAAGGTAAAGATGCTGCTGAATTTTTAAACAAAATTTACTCCAATCCTTTTGCAAAGGTTCCTGTTGGCAGAGTTCGTTATGGCCTGATGCTACGTGAAGATGGAATTTGCTATGATGATGGCACAACTGCTCGTTTAGCAGAAAATCATTTTGTTATGACAACCACCACAGCTAACGCAGTACTTGTTTACAGGAATATGGAATTTGCACGACAATGTTTATTTCCTGATCTTGATGTACATATCATTTCCACAACAGATCAGTGGGCTCAATTTGCAGTTGCTGGACCAAATAGTCGGGCTGTTCTATCAAAAATAATTGATAATGTTGACATGTCAAATGATGGCTTTCCTTTCATGGCCTGCTCAGACGTAACAGTTTGTGGCGGAACGCCAGGGCGATTATTTCGTATAAGTTTTTCTGGTGAATTAGCATACGAAGTAGCTGTGCCAGCAAGGTATGGGGATGCATTAATTCGTGAAATCATTTCAGCTGGAGAAGAGTTCAATATCACCCCCTACGGGACAGAGGCTCTTGGTGTGATGAGAATAGAAAAAGGTCATGTAACTGGCGCTGAACTTAATGGCCAAATGACTGCTTTCAACATTAATATGAATAACATGATTTCGACTAAAAAAGACAGCATTGGATCTGTACTTTCACGAAGAGAAGTAATGGTTGCAGATGATCAAGTTCGATTAGTTGGAGTAAAAACTATTAAAAAATCTGATAGTCTATCATCAGGCGCTCATTTCCTTGCAGAAAATGACAAGCCAACAACTCAAAATGATCAAGGCTGGATTACATCTGTTTGTTATTCACCACACTTTGAACAGCATATAGGGCTTGGCTTTCTTGAGCGTGGCCATGAACGACATGGTGAAGTTCTTCGAGCATGGGATGGCATCAGAGGAACAGACGTATTAGTAGAAATTGTATCATCTCATATGTATGATCCAGAGGGAGGGCTACAACGTGGTTAAATTATCAGCAACTGACTCTTTGGGTGGATATGATAAAGAAATTGGCACGATGCGATTACGTGAAATTTCTAATTATTCTTTAATTTCCCTTGCAATTCCACAAGATAAAGAAACTTTATTTAAGAAAAAAATCAAAGATACATTTGGCTTAAATATGCCATCACCAATTGAAACAATATCTAATAAAGAAACACGCTTGCTTTTTACTCAACCAGATCAAATCTTTGCCTTAACAGAAAACTCAATCGATCCTGAAAAAGATATGGCAGAAAAATTTGAAAGCTCTGCATATATTACAGATCAAACTGATGCTTGGGTTGTTTTAGAACTTAGTGGTGCATCTTCTCGTGAAGCATTAGAGCGTATTTGTCAGATTGATTTAAACAAAGATGCTTTTAAATTAAATTCAATGGCACGTACTAGCATGGAACATATGTCTGCAATCATTGTGCGTACATCAAAAGACACATTTTTATTAATGTCCGCTAGCTCCTCAGCATTTTCATTTTTACATGCCGTAGAATTATCAGCACAACATATATCTTAATTTAATATATTTTTATTAAAACGATATAATATTTTTTCTGCTAAATATAAAAGAGGCCGTTACTAATTATAGCTGCCTCTTTTATAGTTTTTAGCCGGGTTATATTAACCACGTTTGCCGTAGTATAAACCCACAACATGTTCAGCTTGAGCAAAGAATAACCAGCGTGACGCAAAAACACCAACTACGTGAGACAATACTGCTATAATTGCTTTAATTCCATGTTGAGCACCCATTCCTATCATTAGTATTGGAATAACAATCATCAAAATTATTGCTATTAACCTTAACTTTGCCGCGTGCTTACGACCTATTACATATACCATTTCTTTTAAAAGATAGTTAGTGCCAGTATGTGGTGGTTCAAACATTCTCACCTTACCAATATTTCCTAGGCCAGTAGCCGTTTCTATTGTAGTTCCACTTTTTGAAAAACTACTATCACTTATAAACCAGGCAAAAATTTGAATTAAACCAACAGCTACAAATCCATACATTGCTACAGTAACTTGGCCTGTCATAAGTGCCCCACCAAATATGGATAAGCTTACAAACAAAACTGGTGTTGACCAGTGATTCCACCTAGGAACAGTTTTTAGTTGTGCATAAATCATTGATGTAGTGAATACAGTTACTACTGATAACATTGCGCCAATTACACCCACAAACATCCAGTGTGTTTCAAAGAAAATTGCTCCAATTGCATATACACCCATGACAGTTAATGCAGCTACTGCACAGCAGCCCTCACGGCTAAGCCAACTTGTTCGCCATTGGCTAAATGCTTTTAAAGAATTTTTTGGATTGCCTAGGTGAAATGTTGCAGACAATAGGCCACCTACAGAAAGCGCATATGCCACAAAGAAAAATATAAATGCCGAAAAGCCAGTCATTGGTGGTTTTCCAATTCCTAACCAAGCCAACATACCAAAGCCTAAGCCAGATAAGACAGAAAAAAGAATGACGGATGGTGCTGGATGCATTAGATTTTCTCCAAATTACGATCAAGCCATCCAAGAAAGCCAGAAGTTTCGGTAGCAATAGGTGCTAATAATGGCGCCAAAATATCAATTTCATTACCCTGGTCTTTTGGACGTGGTGGCAAATATTTATTTACTGGTTTAGTTCCAAGCTCTGGCATTAAGTCCATACCACCACGCTCTTCAACTAATTTTGACACAGCACTATCTGCATCGCCCAAATCTCCAAAATGACGTGCACCCGATGGACATGTACGAACACATGCAGGCTCACGATCTTCTTCCGGTAAATTTTCATTATAAATTCGATCAACACAAAGTGTACATTTCTTCATTACACCTGCAGCCTGATCAAGTTCACGAGCCCCATATGGACACGCCCATGCGCAAAGACCACACCCGATGCATGCGTCTTCATTCACTAAAACGATACCATCTTCAGCTCGCTTATAGCTTGCCCCAGTTGGGCACACAGTTACGCAAGGTGCATCTTCACAATGAAGGCAAGACTTTGGAAAGTGTATTGTTTGAGCTGCGCCCTGCTCTGGCTGAACTTCGTAAGAATGCACACGATTTAAAAAAGTACCAGATGGATTTTCACCATAAGCATCTTGATCAGATAATGGCGCTCCATAATTTTCTGTATTCCAGCCTTTACACGAAATAACGCACGCATGGCAGCCTACACATGTATCTAGATCAATTACTAATCCAAGTTTTACATCAGATTTAGGGGGTAATGCGGTCATGTTCCCACCTTCCAAGTTAAGTTCTTAGGGCCTTTACCAACTGGTGATTTCTGTGCCGGTATATTTGGCTCACATTCACTTGGTGCACCCACTTTTTCAATTGCAACTTTCAAATCAAACCACGCAGCCTGTCCAGTAATTGGATCTGAATTAGCCCAACGCATGCCGTCACCTTTAGGTGGCATAAGTTCATGAATTAAATGATTCAGTAAAAAGCCTTTTGTTGCCTCAGGAGCTTTTTCGTCTAAAGCCCAAGCACCTTTTCGTTTCCCAATAGCGTTCCACGTCCATATTGTATTTTCATTTAATGCTGCTTGGTGTGCAACTGGCACTGTAATCTCACCGTGTGGCGAAGATACTTTTGCCCAGTCACCTTCTTTAAAGTCATTTTCTTGCCAAATTTTCGTTGGGACATATAATGGGTTTACTCCATGGATTTGTCTTAACCATGCATTCTGAGTTCCCCATGAGTGATACATAGCCATTGGACGTTGTGTCAGTGCATGAATAGGAAAATCTTTATCTGTTGAGTTATTCCATACTGGGAGAGGGCTCATTGCCTCTCGAACCCGTTCTCGAAGATGCTCTGGAGGCTGTCTTTCTCCATGGCCTTCTGCAGCTAATTGGAATTTACGCATTGGTTCCACATAAAGCTGAAATAAATAAGGAGATGGTGCATCAAATAATCCCATCCCAACAGCCCATTCTTGGTAGGCCATATTCCATGGTTTATAATAAGAAGCATCTTCCTTGATATGTTCAACAAAGAAACCACCATTTTCAATATACTTATTAAGTTGCTCTGGATTTACTTCTCCACGACCTGAATCAGAGCCATCACCACGGAAACCAGCAAGTGGACCAATTCCAGGTTTTCTTTGGTGGTTAACAATATAATCAGCATAATCAGCAAACTTTTGAGATCCATCTTCATTGGTAAAGTTTGGCAATCCAAGACGAGCTCCTAAATCACAAAGCACAGACTGAAAGCCTCGCACATCACGGTCTGGTTCTATTACAGGCCAACGAATTGCATCCGCTGCACCATCAGCTTCACAAATTGGGCGATCTAATAGCGAAATACAATCATGGCGTTCAAGATAAGTTGCATCTGGGAGAACAAGATCAGCGTATGCAACCATTTCAGAAGAATATGCATCTGAGTAAATAATGTTTGGAATTACGTAGTCACCATTCTCATCTTTGTCAGTTAGCATCTTCATGACACCACCGGTATTCATTGAAGAATTCCAAGACATGTTAGCCATATACATAAACAATGTATCTATTTTATATGGGTCACCAGCATGCGCGTTTGAAATAACCATGTGCATCAATCCATGTGATGACATAGGATTTTCCCAAGTAAATGCTTTATCAATGCGGGCTGCTGTACCATCTGCTTTTAAAGCAAGATCTTCTGGTCCATGCGTAAAACCTAAATGGGGTCCATCAAGAGGTTTATTTGGCGCATAACCATAATGAGGTTTTGGGTGAATTTCTGATGATTTTGGATATGGCGGCTTGAAACGGAAACCTCCAGGAACTTCAACACTTCCCAAAATAATTTGCAAAATATGTAAAGCTCTACATGTCTGGAAACCATTTGCATGCGCAGATATTCCTCGCATAGCATGGAAAGAGACAGGACGACCTGTCATTTTTGTATGCTTTTCACCGCGGAAATCAGTCCATTCAATCGGCAGGCTAATTTCTTGTTCAAATGCGACATGCGCTAATTCTGCTGCTAGGCGGCGAATTGTTTCTTCAGTAATACCACATCGCTCTGCTACATTTGCGGCGTCATGCTCAGGCGCCATATATGTTTCAGCCATTTTATGAAACACTGTTGTATGAGTAATGCCAGCTTGTCTGATTGACCCATTTAAATCTGGCTTAATGCCTTTTTTATCATACGCTACTTTTTTGCCAGACTTTAAATCAATAACTAGGGGCTTATTGTCTTTATCACGTAAAAATAAACCATAACTTTCACTATCTGGATTGCTATCCAATAGAACTGGAGCATTTGTATATTGAGCCAGATAGTGGAGATCAATCTTCCCTGCCTTCATTAATTCATGAATAAGAGCTGTAATAAATAATCCATCAGTCCCTGGAGTTATTCCAACCCATTCATCAGCAATTGCATTATAACCCGTTCTAATTGGGTTAACGCCTACCACTTTAGCACCACGTTTTTTAAGCTTACCTAATCCCATTTTTATAGGATTACTGTCATGATCTTCAGCAACACCAAAAAGCATAAACATTTTAGTATGATCCCAGTCAGGTTGACCAAACTCCCAAAATGCCCCACCCATTGTGTAAATACCAGCCGCAGCCATATTCACCGAACAGAAGCCACCGTGGGCTGCATAGTTTGGCGTACCAAATCCCTGTGCCCAAAAACTTGTAAATGACTGTGACTGATCTCGACCAGTAAAAAATGCTAGTTTAGATGGATCATCAGCGCGAACTTTCGCAAGGCGTGTTGATGCAATCTCTAATGCTTCATCCCAGCTGATTTCTTCAAACTCACCTGAACCGCGTTCACCTACTCGTTTCAGAGGAGATCTCAAACGAGATGGTGCATTCACTTGCATAATTCCAGCAGATCCTTTGGCGCATAACACACCTTTATTCACTGGATGGTCACGGTTTCCCTCTATGTATGCTACCTTCCCTTCCTTCATATGAACATTGATGCCACAGCGGCATGCGCACATATAACACGTGGTTTTTCTAATCTCGTCAGATACTTTGGGGGAAGTGTCTATTACAGGTTGGGAATGATTCATAATGCCTCCTAAACGTACCCCTAAATAGGATAACATTCTTATCAAAACAAACACTATTTTAATTATAGAAAGTAGTCTTCGAGAAAGCCGACAGTAAAGGCATTTTTGCGACAGTTTGTCGTTTTAAAACAGCCTTCCACCCAATGGGACGTTTTTATCTGGAGCAATTAAAACAACTGCTTCATTTTCATCTGGAACGCCCAAAACCAAAACTTCAGACTTTACTGGTCCAATTTGTCGGGATGGAAAATTTACAACTGCCATTACGCGTTTTCCCACTAATTCTTCAAGACTATAATGCACTGTGATTTGCGCCGAAGACTTTTTCTCACCAATGCTCTCACCAAAATTTATCCAAAGTTTATAGGCAGGTTTTCGTGCTTCTGGAAATGGTTCAGTGCGTGTAATTTCTCCAACTCGAACATCAACCGCCATAAACTCATCAAATGTAATTTCACTCATGCTTTTCCTAATTCTTTACTTCGATTAGCTGCAGCTTTAACGCCTTCCAATAGCACTTTTGGAAATCCAGTTTCTACATCCATTAAAATTTCTAATGCCGCTTGAGTTGTACCCCCTGGTGAGGTCACATTAACCCTCAATTGTTCTGGACTTTCCTCTGAGTGGAACGCAAGTGCTCCAGCTCCTGCAACTGTCTTCTTAGCCAACTTCATAGCCAGCTGCGCTGACAGACCTTGATTTACTCCAGCTGCAGCTAACGCTTCAATTAAATGAAATACATATGCGGGCCCAGATCCTGAAACAGCTGTTACTGCATCCATTTGAGATTCTGATTCCAAAACAACTGTATCGCCTACTGCCTGTAAAAGGGTCTCACAAAGTTTAATATCATGATTTGAACTATTACTGTTACCAATAAGGGCTGATATTCCTTGCCCGATTGCCGCTGGAGTGTTGGGCATTGCTCTCACTATTTTACAATTATTACCCAAAACAGATTGAAAGCTTTCAATAGATGTGCCCGCCGCAATAGATAAAAATACAGTATCAGTCTTCGCAATCACTTTTAGAGATGGCAAGGCTTCCCCCATCATCTGGGGTTTCACTGCTATAATACAAACAGCAGGTTCTTGAGGTAGCGTTTTATTTAAATTTAATCCTTTTTCCTCAAGTTTATGCAACCATTCAGAAGGGAAAGGGTCTAGGACATATACCGAGCTTGGTTTCAAGCCATCAGCTAACCAACCCTGAAGCATTGCAGACCCCATTTTACCACAGCCCAATAGAACTAATCCTTTTTCAGAAACAGTCATTAAAGCCATGTAATTATCCTTATTTTAAATCCAAATTATGCGTGACCATAAGCTTCCGCAATAGCTACATCCATTGCAGAGGCAGGTGTTTGATCGCCCCAACAAGCCAGTTGGAATGCTGGGTAATACCGCTCACATGCTGTAACTGCCATGTGAAGAAGATGGTCAATTTGATCAGCACTTACGATAGCACCACCTGATAAAACTAAACCATATCGAAATACCATCATTTTATGTTCTCGCCAGTATGAGAATCCACCAGTCCAACAATCATCATTTGCTAGATTTAATGCTTCAAACAGTTCTGGTAATTTTTCTTTAGGCGGATCTAGGTCGAATGAAGATACTAATCTAAGTGTCTCATCATATCCTGACCAAGCTAAGTTTACAGAATAAGTTCTCCACTTACCCTCAACCATCATAGCTATTTGATCATCCCCAACTCGGTCAAAATCCCATGAACGATTCTTGATTAAGTTTTCAACTATATCAATCGGGTGAATTTCACTTTCACTCAAGTAATGCTCTGTATCTGCCACTTCTAGCCCTCTTTTTGGGAGGAAAACACGCCACTAAATGCAGGTGCTAACCCAATGAGTCGAGGTTTATTAATTACCCCTTACTACATATAGTGTGCCAGCAAATGCATTCTGTAAAGTTATTTATTTGTAAAAAAACAATCTATCCCCAAGTAAATTTGGTTATCCACAGATATTTAATATTTATTTTTGAATATCTACCAGGTTCCAAATGCTATGGAAAAAAATATGCCAAAATCAAAAAATTTATAGAATCAATTTATTGATTTATTATTTTTTTGCTTTTGGAGATTTTTTCTTCTCAAAAGAATCTAATCGCTTTGAGAGCGCAATATTTTCTTCACGAGCTTTTTGGGCCATTGCCTTGACTGCGTCAAATTCTTCTCGCGTTACAAAGTCTCGATCAGCCAACCATCGGTCAATCCAGCTTTTCATAGTTGTTTCAGCTTCTTCTTTTGCACCCTGAGCAACGCCCATTGCGCTTGTCATAACTTTTGACATGTCATCAAAAAATTTGTTGTTGGTTTGCATATTCAGGCTCCACAGATTGTGTTATTCTTTATATATGGTATTTTTTTACGACTTTGCCAATGGTAGCTTGACACTCTGGGACACCAAACCGCACAAACAACTAAAACGGATGGCTTAAATGCTAGCAATATTACCTTTCCCAAACATTGATCCAATTCTTATTTCTTTTGAAATAATGGAACGTAATTTTGCAATCCATTGGTACGCAATATCATATATTGCAGGGTTTCTTTGCGCTTTGGCTTGGATGCGATTTGAAGTTAGTAAACTAGATTTATGGCAAGACAATACCCCCCCTCTCACAAAAACTAAAATTGAAGATGTAATTACATGGATGATCATAGGAACAATATTAGGTGGTCGGCTTGGATATGTATTATTTTATCAGTTCGAGGCTTTCCTATTAGATCCACTTAGAATAATTCGAGTATGGGAAGGTGGCATGTCCTTTCATGGTGGCTTTATGGGCGTTATATTAGCCGGCCTCCTTTACTGCAGAAAAACAAATAGTAATCCATGGTCGGTCGGTGATTTAATTGCATCAAGTAGTTGCTTTGGTCTTTTATTTGGCCGTATTGCAAACTTTATTAATGCAGAACTTTGGGGCCGCCCAACTGATGCCCCTTGGGGTATTGCCTTCCCTACACAAGCAGCCCAAAACTGTGGTCAGGCTTTAGGTGAAATGTGCGGTCGACACCCATCCCAATTATATGAAGCCGCTTTAGAAGGTATAATACTTTTCATAGTAATGGCCTTCTTAATATTCAAGCGGCACTGGTTTAAGATCCCAGGCCAAATCATAGGAATATTTTTCATTGGATACGGCTTAGCTCGTGTGATCGTCGAAAGTTTCAGACAGGCAGATTTGCAGTTTATATCTATTGATAATCCAAACGGATATATAATACGAATTTACGAACTTGGACTAACAATGGGGCAAACCCTATCTATTCCAATGGTCTTCATTGGAATTTTAATAATTTACATGGCAAGAAGACGCGTAAAATGACTGCACTAAGTGATATCATAATAAATCAAATAAAACGTTTCGGCCCAATGCCTGTCTCAGAATACATGACACTCTGCCTACTTCACCCTGAGCATGGGTATTATACAAATCGAGACGCACTCGGAGCATCTGGTGATTTTACAACCGCGCCAGAAATCAGTCAAATGTTTGGAGAATTAATTGGTCTCACAATCGCCCAAGCTTGGATTGATCAGGGAATGCCCAGACCATTTGTCCTAGCAGAATTAGGCCCTGGAAATGGGACGCTCATGGCAGATATTTTGCGCGCTACTAAATCTGTTCCAAAATTTCACTCATCAATGGATTTGCATTTGATTGAAGCAAGTCCAGAAATGAGAAAACGTCAAAAGTCAGCTCTCGATGGATTTTGCGTCACATGGCTAGATTACTTTTCTGAATTACCACAAAAACCACTTTTTTTAGTGGCAAACGAATTCTTTGATTGCCTTCCAATTAAACAATATCGACGAACAGCAGAAGGTTGGCAGGAACAAATGATTGGTGCAGATGAAAACCAACTTCATTTTATTTTGGGCACTGCAACATCTGAAGATGTTTTTACAAAAAGTAATGATATTCCAAATGGAGATATGCTGGAGATTTCAGCTTCGAGTGTTGCCTTTGCTTCTGCTATAGGTGAGCATGTTAATACTAATGGTGGCTGTGCTATTATAATTGACTACGGTGAATGGGATAGCGACGGCGATAGTCTGCAAGCTATTCAAAACCATAATAAGATTGACCCCTTAACAAATTGTGGGGCGGCTGATCTAACGGCTCATGTAAGCTTTAGAGATTTAACAAATGCAGCATCCAAACATGCAAAAGTTAGTTCAACAATTCCACAAGGAATACTCCTAGAACGCCTCGGAATAACTCAACGTGCTCAAACGTTGGCAAAAAATATAGATGGGAAAGCATTAGAAACCCATATCTCAGCGCACAAACGCTTGACCCACCCAGATGAAATGGGAAAGTTGTTCAAAGCCATTGCAATAATACCTAATCATACTGACTTGCCCACAGGATTTAATTAATGACGCTACAAATTATTACATCAGACTATTTGGCTACTCATAGGCATGGTTTTTTTACGCGCCATGGCGGCATATCCAGTGGAATATACAAAGGTTTAAATTGCGGTGCTGGCTCAACTGACCAAGTAGACGCAGTCAAAAAAAATAAACTATTGGTCTGTGATGCAATGGGTGTTTCTTTAGATAAATTAGTTACAGTTCATCAGGTCCATTCAGCAGATGTAATTATAAGTACCGAACAGTCCAATGGCCTTGCACAAAAAGCTGACGCAATTGTGTCAAAATCAAAAGGCTTAGCACTTGGAATTCTTACAGCAGATTGTGCACCAATTCTATTTTGTGATCCAAATTCAGGTGTTGTGGGCGCAGCACATTCTGGTTGGCAAGGCGCAATAAAAGGTATCGCGCAAAATACAATCACAAAAATGATTGAAATAGGTGCAGATATTGCAAATATTCAAGCTGTTGTAGGCCCGTGTATTAGCCAAAAAAATTATGAAGTTGGGGAAGAGTTTCTTGAGAACTTCCTAATAGATGATCAGTATAACATGAGATTTTTTGCAAACGGAAAAAATGATAAATACCAATTCGATTTGCCTGGCTTCTGCCTCCATTCTTTAAGAAATGCTGGAGTTACTAAGCCTGAATGGACTGGACATTGCACATATGAAGATGGAAACAAGTTTTATTCTTACAGAAAATCTACACATTTAAACGAACCTGATTATGGCCGCCTTATTTCTGTTATTTCTGTTTAGGTAAAGGAATAGGTACACCAGGAACATCTTTTGCACACCTAATGACAAGAGATGTCTTCACACTAGCAACGTTCACGGCACTTGTAAGATTTTCTGTTAAAAATGTTTGAAAGCTTGAAAGATCTGGGGCAACGCATTTTAATACAAAGTCAATTTCGCCATTTAGCATATGGCACTCACGCACATAATCCCATTCTTTACATTTTGCCTCAAAGGCTTGCAAATCTGCTTCCGCTTGAGAATGCAATCCAACCATTGCAAAAACTTGCACATCAAATCCAAGCGCCTTGCCATCCACAATGCCATGATATCCTCTAATAAGCCCTACATCTTCCAGCGCTCGAATTCTTCGCAAACATGGCGGTGCCGACAGCCCCACTTGTGTAGAAATCTCAACGTTACTCATTCTCCCATCTTCCTGGAGAAGTTTTAGAATTTGAAGATCAATTGCATCAAGCTTATGCATTCAATAGTTCCCTGTTTCACATATTCGTACACTATCATTCTATTTTGCGCAATTAAATTACAATACCTTGTAATAAAATAAGCATTTAAATCTAATTAAAATGGTTCAAATTTTCTTTAAACCAAAGTATATCTTTCGAAACACAATAAAGGATTCCCTGAAATGGCTGACACTAGACACACTAAACTTTTGATTATTGGCTCAGGCCCAGCAGGTTATACTGCCGCTGTTTATGCGTCTCGTGCAATGCTTAACCCAGTACTTGTTCAAGGCATTGAGCCAGGTGGACAACTAACAACGACAACTGAAGTTGAAAATTGGCCAGGTGACACCGAGGTTCAAGGCCCTGATCTAATGATCCGTATGGAGTCACACGCACAAGAAATGGGTACTGAAATTATCGGTGATATTATTAGCGATTTAGATTTGTCAAAACGCCCCTTCACTGCAATGGGTGATAGCGGAACGACTTATACTTGTGACGCGGTGATTTTAGCAACTGGTGCTCGCGCTAAGTGGCTTGGTTTAGAGACAGAAGAAAAGTTTAAAGGCTTTGGCGTTTCTGCTTGCGCAACTTGTGATGGTTTTTTCTATCGTGGGCAAGAAATTGTTGTAATAGGTGGCGGCAATACTGCAGTTGAGGAAGCATTATTTCTAACAAATTTTGCGTCAAAGGTTACACTCATTCACAGACGCGATGAATTTAGATGTGAGAAGATCTTAGAAGATCGCATGATGAAAAATGAAAAAATTGAGCCGCTTTATTTCCACGAATTAGTTGAAGTCACTGGGACTGACATGCCACTTGGAGTTGAGGGTATAAAAGTTAGACATACTAAGACAGGCGAAATAACTGAGCTTTCTTGTAAAGGCGTCTTCGTTGCCATCGGTCACGCACCGGCAAATGAATTGGTCAAAGACCAACTCGAAACACATATGGGTGGTTACGTCATAACTAAACCAGATAGCACGTCTACTAGTATACCAGGTGTATTTGCCGCAGGAGACTTAACTGATCACATATACCGCCAAGCAGTTACATCAGCAGGTATGGGTTGTATGGCAGCTCTTGAAGCAGAGCGTTTCTTAGCTGAAGAAAAGTAAACTTAAGATTGTTTATTTTTTTATTTAAGAGCAATTTTAAATCTTTTAATACTCTCACTAGAGTATATTTCTTCACGCCTGTAAAATGCATCAAAGGAAGGAATATCGTCACAGATTTTAAGCCATGAAAGTTTACTTTTTACAAAAATATGTGCTTGTGGCGGATAACGATTTGCGTTGTTTAGAGTTGTTGTCTTAAGAACTAATAAATTATCTAATCCAGAAAATTGGCTGTAAATTTGATCTCCACAAGTTTGGCAGCGTTTAATTGTATGACCCTTTCCACTACCTGATGGACCCATTGTTTCAATTAGATTTCCTCGCTCTAGAGAAAAGTTAGTTTTTTCCATTAATGAATGCACTATAAATGCTGATGCAGAATATCTCTGGCATAAAGTACAATGGCACGCATGAGTAAATATTGGGTCACTATTGAGTGTATACTGCACCTGACCGCATGAGCACTCGCCATTATGTTTTGTCATTTCTTTCCCACTTGCTTTAAAATAAATAAGACGTTGGAGCCCTTTTAAAAATTATCATAAAAACTATATCAAAGCTATCATTGCACATATCCATAACAAGTTTAAAGTATATGTGTCTATGTGTGGAACACGAACGAATAGGTTTAAGATGATAGTAATTTTAAGGATAGCAGCTGGAATACTTCTAGTGGGTGTAGTGTTTTGGGCTATAAATAGCGCCATAACATGGATAGGCCATTCAATCCGTAATTACAGAATATCCAAGAATAAACCAGACCCAACTCAAGAAGAGCTTCGCAACAAGAAAATCGAAAATAAGAAAAAATTAAAAAAACTTGTTATCATTTATTTGAGCCTATGCGCTGCACTTATTTTGATCATAATTTCTGCAGATATGTATTTTTGACATTAATATATAAAAAATCTAAATTTCTTGACGTTATAAAAAATTACACTAACTGATATCATAACGAGTTTGTATAATAACCATCACGGTAGCTTCCCCCCTTAGCATTTTATACGAACTCGTTACACAATTTATTCAAAATTGTCACTTAAACCTATTGTATTTTACCTGCCAGATGATACCTTGTCTCATAACGAGCCTATTAGTATCTTCCCGAGTTTTGCGATTCAAACAAAAAATAGGCTCGTTAACCATACATAGATTGATATTATTTAAAATAATTGATAAGCGTTTTAAGCCTCATAATCCATAAAGTATAATTCGTTAGTTATCTTAACTTGCCATATTTATTGATTCAAAATGCTTTAAAAGGCGGTTTCGCTCTCTGTCAGCGCCATTAAAGTAACCAT
>OJHB01000040.1_pt1 | contig 28746 bp, 25 predicted proteins | sample 1594961 | NCBI WGS metagenome assembly OJHB01 (sample SAMN05416704, study PRJEB24817) | seawater metagenome | isolation source: Sea water | place: Canada:Atlantic | collected 2013-07 | reverse complement strand
CATTCGATGCATACGGTGGAATTCCTTTCTATCAGACTTGGGTTTTAGCTGTACTAGGTGATGCTGCAGCTCCGGCGCCTAATGCACCTGAGGCACAAGCAGCACTTCCTGCCAATCCACCTAAAACCCATGTCTGATAGAAAGGAATTCCACCGTATGCATCGAATGCACCGCCGTAAAGTAATTGTGAATATGGGTGTCTAGAGAAATCACTTGTTAAATTCCAAGCAGCAGTTTGCACTTGGTATCTGTTATGAGATCTTGAGTCATAGCTATAAATACCAGCTACAAAGTTAATAGGTCCTTCATAATCTGAAATAATACTTATCTCAGCTTGATTAGTATTACTTTCAGCATTTGAAAACTCATAAGTTCTATCGCTTGTTACATTTTCAGTAAAACCGTATACGTCTCCGTTGAAAGTTCCACCAAAAGTACCAGTAAATGAGACAGGAGGTAGGCCCATACTAGCAAGAATACCAGGGAATGTTTTTGTAGTATGACCATAGTCATTATCTACCATATGATAGTAATCTCTCGTTGATTGAGATAGCTTAACGCTCATGGATAGTTCAGATGTTAACTCAGTGTTGTACTCAAGCTGTGTCATAGTGAACTCAGATTTGTGAACTGGGTTTCTTGTTAAGTTAGCTTCACGGAAACTAGAAGCAACAGTAGCGCCAACATTTTGATTTACAAAAGCACTGCCCTCTAAACCAGCAACAAGGTTAAATACTGCAGCTGTACTTCCTCTTGAATCAGCACTCTGATTAATACTACCTACAGTCAGAGGATTACATCCAAATAGAGCATGAGTTTCACAAACTATAGTACCTATATTATTTCTATTATCATCTGCTTTGTTAATGAAATGAGTGAATTCAAGAGTAGATGTATCATTGATGTCAAAGTCTACTGACAGTCTCATTCCTTCAGCATCTTTGTCATTAAATGAAGAGCCATCTCTTATATTGGTAGTTAGACCGTCTCTAACAGAGGTTGTTAAAGCAAGTCTAGTAGAAAGACGATCAGTGATAGGTAAGTTAATAACACCTGTTATATCTTGTTGGCCATAAGAACCTGAAATGATGTCAAACTTGCCACCGTATTCTGCGGTCGGTCTTGCAGAAATCAAGTTGATCGCACCTACAACAGCATTTCTTCCAAATAACGTTCCTTGTGGTCCTTTAAGTACCTCAATACGCTCAACGTCAAGAAAGCCTATATCGGCAAAGGCCCCTGCTCCAGAGTCATGTCCGTTTGTTGCAACTACAACAGCTCCAACAACAGCAGCACCAACTCCGTATGATCCAGTTCCTCTAATTGCATAAGATGAACCTGATCCAATTCCTTTATCAGTAATTAAACCTGGAACTATTTCAGCTAAGTCCGATGAATCTTTAACTAAATTTTTCTCTAATGATTCTGCTGTAAAAGCCTCAATAGATAAAGCTAGATCTTGAACTGATTCAGCTTTTTTAGTCGCCGTGACAACAACTTCCTCAATCTCTTGAGCAACGATGTTTAAAGAAAAAACAAAAAGAAAACCTATACTATAATTTAATACGTTTTTAAATAATTTGTTCATAATTTATCCCCCTTAATGGAATTAGAACTGGTTACCTCAAAACTATATCACTAAATATATATATAAAAAACAGGTATATTAATAACTTATAATAAGTAATACTAATTACAAATAGTGTTATTTTTGATTATGCCAAGGATGGCATTTAGATATTCTAATGATAGCTAGATAGGAGCCTTTAAAAATTCCAAATTCTTCAATTGACTCGAGTGCATATTGCGAACAAGTTGGATCAAACTTGCATGATGGAGGTGTTAAAGGAGATATAAAATATCTATAAAATTTGATTGGTAGAATAAATATTTTTATAAAAAACATATCACCGTATTTTAATTAGGTCGGGTATTCTCTTCGCTTAAGATTTTAATAGCCTCTTCCAATTCATAGGTTTCTGTCTTGTCACTATCCATTCGTCTTATAGAAACGGTTCTATTTTCCTGCTCTCTTTTACCAAGAGCAATAATTACCGGAACCTTGGTTGAACTATGTTCTCGAACTTTATAGCTAATCTTTTCATTTCTTAGATCAGCGTTACACCTAATACCAACTTCGCTTAGCTTGGCAATGATTTCATTGGCGTATTCGTCTGCATCAGAGATGATAGTAGCTACTGCAACCTGGACTGGTGCCAACCAAAAGGGAAGCTTACCCGAATAGTTTTCTATTAATACGCCGATAAATCTTTCAAAAGATCCTAGGATAGCCCTATGGATCATAACAGGTCTATGCTTAGAGCCATCTTCTCCAACATATTCTGCATCTAGCCTTTCAGGGAGATTGAAATCTGCCTGAAAAGTTCCACACTGCCATTCTCTCCCTATAGCATCGGTTAAAACAAAATCAAGCTTAGGACCGTAAAAAGCTCCGCCGCCTTCTTCTAGCTTATAAGGAAGACCTAAATTTTTAATTGCTGACTCTAAGGCATCTTCTGCCTTATCCCAAACCTCATCACTGCCAACTCTTATTTCAGGACGAGTCGAAAGTTTAATATCAAACTTTTCAAAACCTAGATCTTTATAAATACGGGACAGTAACTCAATAAACAAACCTGTTTCTGATTCTATCTGCTCTTCTGTACAAAAAATATGCCCATCATCCTGAGTAAATCCTCTTACTCTCATTAGCCCATGCATAGTTCCAGATGCTTCATATCTATGACAAGATCCAAATTCAGCCAACCTTAAAGGAAGGTCTCTATAAGACTTAAGCCCTTGATTGTATATCTGGACATGACAAGGACAGTTCATTGGCTTTAATGCATTAACTCTTTTCTCGTTAGCATGCTCTTCATCAATTTCTGTAATAAACATATTTTCTCTATATTTATCCCAATGACCTGAGGCTTCCCATAATTTTCTATCTAAAACTTGAGGGGTCTTAATTTCTTTATAACCACATAGCTCTAAATTAGATCTCATGTAACTTTCTAAGAGTCTATATATTGTCCAGCCATCTGGATGCCAAAAAACCATGCCAGGAGCCTCTTCTTGAAAATGAAATAAATTCATTTCTTTGCCTAACTTTCTATGATCTCTTTTCTCAGCTTCTTCTATTCTATCCAAGTATGCACTTAGGTCTTTCTCATTCTTCCATGCAGTACCATATATTCTAGTGAGCATTTTATTATCAGAGTTACCTTTCCAATATGCTCCTGCTATTTTTAATAATTTAAATGCGCCTATGTGTTTAAGGCTGGGAATATGGGGGCCTCGGCACAAATCAACAAATTTAGAATCATCTTGATAGTAAAGCTGAAAACCATCTTCTTGCTCGGAATCATTAATAATAGATTCCTTGTATGACTCTCCCTCTTTATTAAATATCTCAATAGCCTCTTTTTTTGTATTAATTTGTTTTGTTATTGCTGAATTAGATGAAATAATTTTTTTCATCTCTTTTTCAATCGAATCTAGGTCTTCAGGTGATATAGGTTTTTTGAATTCGAAGTCGTAATAAAATCCATCGGTAATAGTTGGGCCTATTGCTAATTTAGTTCCTGGAAATAAATTCTTTACAGCCCTAGCTAAGACTTGAGCAGTTAATGTATGTCTCATTATTTCTAAGCCATCATCTGAATCTATAGTTATTATAGAAACCTTTGAATCTTCGTTAATAGGGTCGTTTAAGTCTTTTTGAATACCATTCACAGTCACAGCAAGTGCGGCTTTGGCGAGACCAGCCCCAATACTAGAAGCTAAATCCAAACCAGTCGATCCTAGCTCTAATTCTCTAATACTTCCGTCTGGTAATGTAATGTTCATATCAATAATATTATATAGGTAAATACAAAACTGTATTAGTTGAAAGTATCATTATAAATATTAAAGTTGTGACCATAGGTCCAAGATAAACCCTTCCAGTCATATAAAAAAAATACCTATTAAAGTATGGCAATACGAACATCATAGGAACGATAGCAAATAGTAAATTTACGCTTAGCCAGTTTGTTGTCCAAAAGACAGTCCCAGTTTTTGCAAAAGTTACATATTGAATAATTATTATTAATAGAAGTCCCAATGAATTAGCAAACCCTGCTATGAGCATGGAAAGCCATTCTGGTTGCCCTTCTATTCTCATTGCTCCATTTACTCTCAATGAATTGGAAAAAAAGAAAACAAAAAAGAATGGAGCATACATTGCTAAAACAATTAGTAATTCTGGTTGAAATATTCTTACTCCCATAAACCAAAACCTATAATCGACATGAAAAATATAATAAATTAAGAATAATAACGAGTAATAAATAGAAAAAATTAAAAGTGCTAATGCAAAAGTTTTTGTTAGATAGTTGAGATTAGTTTCAACCCCCCATGAGTTTGAAGATACGCCATGTTTTTTTCCAAATAATTGATAAGAAAGTGTAAATAAAATTAAGCCTACTATTCCGTTAAAGGTAGCCCATAACATTACAGAGTTATTCATTCGCTGAGGAAAGAACCAGGTTAAATCTCTACTTGAGGCAGCAACAAATAAACTCTTAGCTGCATCAACCATAGGGATATAGGATAGACAAGCTATTAAGGCGCCCAAGAAAAAAATTAACCAAAAAATTATTTTAGATTTTTTATTTTGAACTGGAAGAGGCTTTGGAATATCTTTGACCAAGGAGCTAAATGGTTTAAGAGATAATAAAACCCTTGATAAAGGCAGAAGCATTACCATGGCAGTAATCATGGATATTAGTGTCATTAACTCTTTGAATTGCCAAATCTGATTAGAAGAATCTATATTTGATTGGATATTAAAAACCTTCTCAAAGTATTCTATTTGATTGGCTGTAGCTTCATTATTGTAGGGCTGAAAGGGATGGATTAACTCTTCATTATGAATTACTCGCAATGATCTGCTGTCTAAAGACCCATAGTATTTTCCTAATTCAACTTCCTGCAACACATTCTCACTGTTATTAAAGCCTGAATTCACAACTCTAATAGACTCTGGAGCAATCTTCATATTTGAGGCATCCCAACCCTTTAATTCATTTCTAAATGCTCCCTCATCATATAAGGCATAACTAACGCCAACATTAGATCTAATATCTTTAAGAACATCCTCTAAAAGGGTAAGCACATAACCTGATACAAATATTGAATGCAGCATGCTAGGTTCATTATTTTTAATTGCCTGTTTCCCAAAATAATTAGCCCCTCTGATAGCGGCATTTCCACCCATTGAATGACCGGTACTTGCAATCTTATTTGTATCTATATAATTTAAAAAGTTTCCTGTATGCGCAAGCTCAACTAAAGCAAACATTCCATATCCCTGGGTTGTTGCTGCTCTTTTACTTCTAGATGAACTTGAGAGGCCTTGGGCATATGGGTCAATTAAGGCAACTACCATGCCCCTTCTTGAAAGCTCGATAGCTATATTTGAGAGTGCTTCTTTTGATCTTTGGAATCCAGGAACAACAATTATGAAAGGTGCTTTATTTTTACTAGTTGCCGAATTTGGTTTATACAAATCAAAGACTAAGTGCTGACCGTTATCCGTTGGAAGCTTCATGGAACTTACATCAACCTTTCCAAAATTAGACTGAACTATTGATGCGCTAAAACTACATAGAACAATGACAAAAATACACTTTAGTAAAAATTTCATTTAAATATTATAATCCTTGCAGACAATTAAGTGATACTGCCTTCTTAGTTAAATGGATATAACAGATCCCTCCTAAGGATTAGTTGCAGGTTCGATTCCTGCAGAGGGCACCATATAAAAAACCCTCCATAAAGGAGGGTTCTATTTATAAAATAAACCTTACTCTACAAGAGACATCAAGTTATCTGAATGGTCCATTACATCAAGCTTCAAATCAGCTAATTCATTTTCATGAATACCGCTAAGAATTTTTACTTTCTTTGTAAAATCAGCGTAGCTATCAAAGCCACATGTAAAGTACCAAGCTTGTTCAGATCCCCAGAAGTGTTCCATCATATTACAACCGCCAAAACTTTTATCATACGCATCAAATAAAACCTTAGCGTTCGTTCTTTTTTCATTATCAGTTAGATAAGGACCAAAGCTATATGATGCCATTAAGACATGAGGTGTCTTTTTGGTTAGATTTTTTTCAACTATTGCTACTAAGTTATCAGAATGATCGCCGTAGAGTTGTCTTACATCTCCAGCTCCAGGCTTGTCATTGATTTCAGCAAATTGCTCCCAAGAATCAAAATAACAAAAAGAGTAAAAAGCTCTATCTCCTCCAAACGAATGCCTGTATAAACCGCAAACGTTGTAACCATCTTCTTCAAGTTCCTTAACATTTTTTAATAGGCTTTTTTCTAGGACTGAAGGATTGGATCCTGCAGGTATAGTGTATGTTGATAGGTATGCAAAATTATTCTCGAACATCTTTTTGTCATGTTCGCCACTTTCATGATGAGCGCTATAAGCGAAGAAACTTAAACCGAGAAGTGGCAATAGTGTAAATAATTTTTTCATCACTAGTCTTCGAAGTCAGATGATAATGTTTTATGAACACCGCCATAACTTGCTGGTGAATAATGAGCGCTTCTTACAACCCATTTTCCATCTTCCTTAACCCAGTTCATAGTAACTCTTGTTCTGTAGTCACTCATAACACCATCACTACCAACCATTCCTTCTGAATAAAATCTAACATGTACAACATCATCTGCGATAGCTGTTGCTTCAGTATAGAAATGTTGAGTAACCGCATCGCCGCCTTGAGCCCAGCCAGCTACTGTTTGCTTTGCTAAAGGTTTGTGAAAGCTTCCGTCTGAATTTGTGTCTAAAGTTCCAGCCTTACTGGACATAGCAACTACAGTTTCATAGTCTTTGCTGTTTCTAGCATCCATATATGCTGATAAAGCTTTTAAAACTTGAGCCTCACTAGAATCTGCATGATGGTCTGCAAATGTAAAAGTACTGATGCCAAGAATGGCTATCATTAAAGTTATTTTTTTCATATTTTTTCCCTATTTTAAAAATTAATACCAATAGGAATAATACATGAATTTATTCGAAGAGAAAGGTTAAATCTATTTCTTAAGAGTCCATTCTGAGCCTGAGCTGGAATCTTTTATAATAACTCCCATAGCATCTAGCTCATCTCTAATTTGATCTGCTTTTTCAAAATCTTTAACTTCTTTAGCAATCATTCTTTCAGCTATAAGTTTCTCAACTTTTTTTGAATCTATGCCTGATAAATCATTATCTAATTTGAGCCAGTTAGAAGGATCTGATTGGAGAATTCCCAAGAGAGAGGATGTTAATAAAAGCTTCGATTTAAAGGAGCTTTTTTGATCATCTTTTATATTTTTATAATCTTTAACAATTTTATTTAGGTAAGCAATTGCTGAAGGTGTATTAAGGTCGTCAAAAAGAGAGTCTCTCACCTCATCAGGGAGGTTTTGATTGGGATCTGTTTTGACGTCAGATAATTCTAGATAAATTTTATATAGCTTGTCTAATAATTTTTTAGATTGGTGGGCAATCTGCTCATTCCAATCCAATCCCTGTCTATAGTGAGACGATAGAAGAGCAAGTCTAATTACTTCTCCATCAAAGCTTTCTGCTAAATCTTTTACCAAGATTATATTACCCAATGATTTAGACATTTTCTCACCGTCAACAGTAACAAAGCCATTATGCATCCAATAATTAGCATACGAATTAGGGTTATTTATATCTGCAGTTGAGCAACAGCTTTGTGCTATCTCATTTTCATGATGAGGAAATGTTAAGTCCCTACCTCCTCCATGAATATCAAATGGAAGGCCTAAAGTTTTTTCAGACATTGCAGAGCACTCTGTATGCCATCCAGGTCTTCCAAAGCCCCATGGTGAATCCCAGCCAGGTTGTTCTGCATTACTGGGCTTCCACAAAACAAAATCAGCTGGATCTTTTTTAAAGGGAGCTACATCTATCCTGCTACCTGCAATTTGTTCTTCTCTGTTTCTTTTAGATAGAAGCCCATAATTCAAATACGATGGAACATGAAATAGAACGTGCCCTTCCTTTTCATAAGCATGTTCTTTAGCTATTAGATCAGATATAAGATCTATCATTTCTGGTATGTATTCAGTTGCCTTGGGTTGGATATCAGGATGTAATACTGATAATTTAGACATATCTTCATTATAAATATTTGTATATTTCTGAGTAATATCACCAATTGGAACGTTTAGCTCTTTAGCTGCATCTATGATCTTGTCATCGATATCAGTAATGTTTGAAACATAGGTAACTTTTGGATAGGAGTATCTTAGGACTCTTACAAGCGTATCAAATACAACTGCCATTCTTGCATTACCGATATGAGCATAGTTATAAACTGTTGGTCCACATGCATATATCTTTACATGGCTCTTATCTAGAGGTGTGAAATTTTCTTTCTTCCCTTCGAAGGTATTATAAATTTTTAAAGACTGCACTATTAGCACCATGTTCAAAGACTTCAACTGAGATTAAATTTACCCTTCCTTGAGTTTGATCTGAAATAAATTTACTAGCAAAGTCATAGGCAGCTTCAGCAAATTTTTCACAACCGACGTTCTCCATTATGACTACCTTTGCAATTCCTAATTTATCTCCAAGATTTTTTAAGCTTTCGTATTCAGGGTCATCAGATGAAATAACTAGAGTGTGATCAAAATGATCTTTAATCCAATCTTGAATAACTTTAAATTCACCAAAATCATAAACCCATGACTTATCGTCAAGCTCCGTAGTTTCTAGAACAAATTTAAAGCCAAGGCTATAACCATGAATTAACCTGCAATCAGAAGTAGCTCTCCATTGCCTAAAAGCACAAGAGAATCCTCTTTCGGCTCCAAAGGTTTTAATAACTTGATATGCTTTCATTAAATATTTTTTAAACTAATAATTTCTAAGTCTCTTAAAGACTTTAGTAAGGGTAATAATGGCATACCTCTGACTGTATATGAAGAACCATCTACATAGGCAAATAAATTACACCCTAAAGATTCAAATTTATAAGCACCTGCTGCATGAATAGGATTTTCAAGCTTTACATAATTAACAATCTCTTCATCTGATAAGTCATGCATCTTTAGAGTGACTCTCTCAGAGTACTCCCACAGAGGCTTGCTATCCTTATAGATACAAATACCGCTATGCTGAAAATGCTCTGTTCCTGATAATTGCTTGAGGTTTTCTATAGCTTTTTCTGCAGAGCCAGGTTTGTCAAATAATTGATTATTCCAAACACACATCTGATCTCCACCAATGACAATATGATCTGGGTATTGTTTGCTTACTGCTAATGCTTTGGCAGCAGCAAGGGCAATTACTTGTTTTTCAAAAGGTTGTGATGCTATTTCGTGCTTAAGAATATCTTCATCCACATGTGAAGTAATTACATCAAATTTTATGCCAGCATCCTCCAGCATTACTTTTCTGCTTTCTGAACCGGAAGCTAAAATTATTGGAATGGTTGGATTGATACTAGATAGTATCGACTCCTTTATCATTTAAAAGTTTTTAGGTGAATTTATTAGGTTCATAAATTCAGCTCTAGTCTCGATATTATCCCTAAAACTTCCAAGCATTCTGCTTGTGATTGTACTTGATTCAGTTTTATGGACTCCTCTGGTAGACATGCATTCATGATTTGCGTCTATAACAACGGCAACACCTTTTGGCTGAAGAACTCTATTAATAGTATCGGCAATCAAGGCAGTCATAGTTTCTTGAGTTTGAAGTCTCTTACTATATATATCTACAACTCTTGCTAGCTTACTTATACCAACAACTCTTTTATTTGGGATATAGCCAACGTGAGCAACGCCAACAATTGGAACCATGTGATGTTCACAATGAGACTCAACTCGAATATTTCTAACTATTACAGCATCATCATATCCTTCAACTTCTTCGAAAGTTTTACCAAGAACAGCTTCAGGGTCTTCTTCATAACCGCCAAAGAATGAGCCATATGATCTTATTACTCTATCAGGAGTTTCAAGTAATCCCTCTCTGTCAGGATTATCTCCCGCCCATGAGATAAGGGTTCTTACTGCATTTAAAGCTTCTTCTCTTGATGGTTTTTGAGCCATTGACTTCTCCGTTTTGAATAAATATTTTAATATATTTTATATGATATTAAGAAATTTTGATAAATAATTATCATTCTTTTTAATAATGGTGCTTACTGTTTATTATTAAAGTTAAATGTAGCATCTAGTTCATTTCTAAAATTTTCATCAATCTTATGCTGTTCAGATTCATTTAATAATTTTTTTGCTATGACAAGAGACTCTCTGTCCTTTTCTGTTAACTTACTAGCAAGAGAATTAACAGCCTTACTTAATTCATCTTTGTCCTCACAAACAGTAAGAAGACCCCCAAAGGAATGTAAGTCATTTGATGAAATTGGCTCTCCTGTAAAAATCATTTTTTTTACTAGCTGAATAGGCATTATTCTATTTGCATGAGCCATTCCAAGTAGAACCTTAAAATTAATTCCTGGGAATTTAAAGTAAGTATCTTTTGTTGCTAAAGAGAAATCAGACGAAAAGGGAATAAACACTCCAGCTCCGATAACAAAGCCATGGCAGGAAGAGATAACTGGAACATTACAGCGATGTATAGATAGTGATAGTTTCCATAAGTTATCGTGGATACTTTTTATAATTTTCTTATCAGGAGTTCCTTCTTCAGGTGAATGCTCTGCTCTATCCGCGCCAGCGCAAAATCCATTTCCAATAGCATTAATGATTACAACTTTAATAGAATTATCAAAAGATAGATTATCAACTGCAATATGCATTAATTTAAGATCCTCAGAAGTAAGAGCATTTACAGGAGGACAATCTATAGTGATTTGAGCAATGCTCTTATCTTTATCAATCTTAATTGGCATAATAACAACTACTATTTAAACAACATTAATATTGTATCAATGTCAGAAATAAAAGCGTTAATTAATCCGGTAACACCTTTCCAACAGAATGCTTCAATAATTTATTGTTCTTCAACAAAAAAATGCGCTTTTGTAGACCCTGGTGGAGATATAGAATCTCTTCTTTCTATGGCGCAAGAGAATGATCTAATTCCAGAAAAGATTTTATTAACACACGGTCATATTGATCATGCTGGAGGAGCTACTGAATTAGCAGAAATTCTTAAGCTAGAAATTCATGGACCTCATATGGATGATAAATTTTTACTTGATGAGCTTAAGGCACAGGGTGAAATGTTCGGGATGCAGTCAAGAAACTGTAGTCCTGATAAGTGGCTTCAAGAAGGAGATGAAGTAACTATTGGCGAGTTAAGCCTTGAAGTATATTTTTGTCCAGGCCACACACCAGGCCACATCATTTTTTTTAACAAAGCATCCAAACTTGCTTTGGTTGGGGATGTTCTTTTTAAGGGATCAATTGGAAGAACCGATCTACCAGGTGGAAATCATCAAGACCTTCTAGATTCCATTGCTAAGAAATTATGGCCACTTGGTAATGATGTTGAATTTATTCCTGGGCACGGGCCAATGTCAACTTTTGGACAAGAGAGGATAAATAACGCATTTGTAGCTGACAATATTCTTAACAACTCCTAGCTAACTACTTTTCGTTATACCTTCCTGGAGCAAGAGAAGAGCTAAGTAAGGTCATCAAGGGTTGTGGTACATATTTTAGTAAAAAAACCAAAAATCTATAAGTCCTGGTTGGGATGCATAACGGCTTACCCTTGAGAGTTGCCTCCACAGCTTCACTTGCTATTTGATGCGAGCTAAACTTTAGAAAAGCAGGCACCTTATCCATCTCACCTTGAACCCCACTTGCCGTATGAAACTCAGTAACTGTAAATCCTGGACAAACTGCAGTAGAGGTTATGCCCTTATGGTTGTAATTTATATTCAATGAATCACTAAACCTATTCATAAATGTCTTAATAGGACCGTATAGCGCTTGAATTGCAGAAGGTGGAGCAAAAGCAGCTACAGAAGAAACTATCATTATTTTTCCATTGCCCCTTTCAAGCATTCCTGGAATAAATATTTTTGACAATGCTATGACTGACACACCTAGAACTCTAATAAATTTTTCTTCATCTTCCATTGATGTTTCGTGAAATGGTGTTTTTATTCCATATCCTGCGTTATTGACCAAGATATCAATTTGGTAATTATTATTTTTACAAAAATTATAAATATCTTGAGGTGCCGCAGGATCACTCAAATCACTGGGGATAAAATCAACTTTAACTTTATGACTATTCGAGATACTTTCAGCAAACTCTTTTAGCTTATCCTTCCTCCTAGCTGTAAGGATAATGTTGTAACCCTTTTCAGCAAATATTTGAGCAATTTGTAAACCTATTCCAGACGAAGCGCCTGTTACCAATACGTATGAATTTTTCATATGGATATACTATCAGTATAAAAATTTCTAAGATAGAATTAGCTCTAAATTTTTAAAAGGAATTACATGAAAACTCAAAAATTATTTTATATATTATCAATATTTTTTATGGCCTATGGCTTAACAACATTCACTCCGAGCATTCAAGCAGATACATCTGTTGATGAAAAGGAAGAGATATCCGAAGCTACTAAAGAAGACTCTGATAGTGAAAAAAAATCTGGCAAGAAAGATAAAAAGAAAGAATATGAAACAATAGAAGAGTTTCTAGAAGACGGTGAATACATAGCTATCGATGGGTTTATGAATATTATTCATGAAACAGAAAAAGATAAATATTTTTTAGTACTTGAAGATAATCAGCTTAATAAAGAATTTATTTACTTTCCATATATCTTAAATGGTCCTCAGGATGTGGGAGCTAGCGGAGGCTCAATGGGAGATGGATCCATTCTTGAATTTAGAAAATTTAAAGATGATATAGGCTTATATAAAATTAATACTAAATATGCCTATGACGATTCAAATGCAATATCACAGTCAAAACTTACCAATATTATCGAAGCTTTTATGGGCAGATTTAAAGTTGTAGTTAAGGAAGAAGGTAAGTTTGTTATTAATGTAGATAAGTTATTTTTAAGTGAGATGCTTGAAGGAATAACTCCTAATATCCCTAAAGAATATATGGAATATTATGATTTAAATTTAGGAAGAATGGATAAAACAAAAACCTTCATAAATGATGTAAGAAATTATTCTAAAAATACAGCCGTAGAAGTTAATTATGGTTTCTTTAACCCAAAACCAAAGGCAGGATCTCCAATAGATGCAGTTGCTGATGTTAGGTATACGTATATATCAGTTAGGCATTCGTTTATTGAGATGCCTGATGATAATTTTGAATCAAGAATAGCAGATCAAAGAATCGGATATTTTTCAGAAAAAGTAACAGATCTTTCTTCTTATGACACTTACCCTGCTAGAGATTTAATGAACAGATGGAGATTAGTTAAACAAGATCCAGAAGCTGAGTTATCAGAGCCTGTAGAGCCAATAGTTTACTGGGTTGAAAACTCAACACCTTTAGAAATAAGACCATTTGTAGTTAAAGGGATTGAGGGATGGAATGCTGCATTTGAGCAAGCTGGTTTTAAAAATGCAGTTGTTGCAAAGATTCAACCGGATGATGCTGAATGGGATGCGGGAGATGTTGAGTACAATGTAGTTCGATGGGCTTCTACCCCTAACCCTCAATTTTCTGGTTACGGACCAAGTATTGCTAATCCAAGAACTGGTGAAATCATTGCTGCGGATATAGTTCAAGAATTTAATGCAATTAAAAGAGGTTATGCTTTAAGAAAATTATGGGGATACTCTGAAGATAATGATCCTTTAGAGCAATGGATAATTTCTCTAACAATGCATGAAGTCGGTCACACACTTGGTCTAAGACATAATTTTAAATCTAGTTGGATTTATGATGCTAAAGAAATTCACGACGTATCAATAACAGGGAAGAGTCATATTGGTTCTGTTATGGATTATGATCCAATTAATCTAGCCCCAGAAGGAACTAAACAAGGAAACTTTTTCCCTCATGCACCGGGTATTTACGACAGATGGGCTATAGAATTTGGATACACTCCAAACCTAACTCCTGAGGAAAAATCAGAAATACTATCTAAGTCCTCAATTCCTGAGTACGTATTTGGAACAGATGGTGATGCTATGAGCTCTCCTGGAAGAAATATTGATCCAAGAGCAAAAAGATACGATTTATCAGGTGACCCTGTTACTTATACATCTGAGAGAATGGAAATTATTGATGCAAAAATTATAGAACTCCCATCAATATTTCTTAAAGATGGTAAAACTTCAACTGAATTTAGATCGGCATTCTTAAGTTTAACAAGAGAAAAAGGCAGATTTATGGAAGGTGTCTCAAGGTTAATCGGTGGAGTCTACTCTAATAGAATGGTAACGGATCAAAGTAACGAACTTACTCCATTTGAAGCAGTTGCCTATGACGATCAAAAGAGAGCAATGAATTTAATAACTTCCAAACTACTCGCTAATGACGCCTTTGTGTTTGACGAAAATTTATTAAAGAATCTTCAAAACCAAAAAAGAGCAGCCTATAGCAGTCAGGAAAGAGGAAATGAAGATCCTCAATTACATAAGCTTGTTATAAGGATGCAGGGAACTGTCTTAGCTCACATCTTACATCCAGATGTAATGATGCGATTAATAGATAGCTCTCAGTACGGCAATACTTATATGCCATCTGAAGTTCTTAACGATCTTTTTGAGGGTATTTTTGTTGCAAAGGAAATCCCTAATACTTTTAAAATGAACCTTCAGTCAAGATATGTTGATGCTCTAATCGAAGGCTTAGGAGATGAGGATTATGATGAAATTTCAAGATCAGCTATCTATGCTTCTCTGGTTAAAATTAGAGCTTTTACAAAAACATCTTATGGAAATAAAGGATCCAAGGATCATTTTAGATTTATAAATTGGAAAATTAGGCAAGCCTTAGAACTTTAAGCCTTCTTTTAATAAGAGCTTTTTCTTTGTTATAGCGCCTCCAGGGGCGCTGTAACCTCCCACATCACCGTTCGAGCATATCACTCTATGACAGGGTCTTTTTATGGGAGTGGGGTTCTTACCGCAAGCATTTGCTACAGCTCTTGCAGCATCGGGCATACCTAAAATTACGGCTATTTCTTTATATGATTTAGTGGTGCCAATTGGAATCTTATCAATCTCATCCCAGACTAACCTCTGAAATTCTGTTGCCATTAATAAAAGATTAGGACCATTTAGAAATTATAGCTAGAGCCTCATCCTTGGGTACTTCAAGTCTTGCGTACTTGGGGGTGTCCATTGATATTATTTGTTCTGAAATTTTATCTAATGGCAATCCTAGGCTTAAAAGAGAAGATACAAGGTCTTTTTTAGCTTCTAGGTTTTCGTTTTCAGAAGTAAGCTTTTGACTATAGTAGTTGGACTTAAAGACTAACTGACCCAACTGAAATAATGCAACTTCCTTGTTGTCTGATTCCTCATATTCATCAATTGAATTTAATATCCAATAGTGAGGCTTAGCAACTTTTGCTTTTGCATCTTCAATATTTGGATATAGTTTTGTATGTGTTTTTTCTTTAAACCAATTATCTTCATGCTCGATAATGCATATCTCTTTTAATTCAAAGAGGTAATCTTTTAGTGGTTTATTCGAAGTATTAAATATGTATTTCATAGAAATATTATAGATTAGATTGAGGAAAAGACTTTTTTAATTTTAGAAAGTGCCCATTCAATTTCAGATTTTTTAATCATAAGAGGAGGAGCAAATCTGATAACAGTTTCATGCGTTTCTTTGCAGAGCATGCCTTCTTTAAGCAATAATTTGCAAACATCTTTAGCTGGCATGCTAGATTTATGAAGCTCCAAGCCTATCCATAAACCCTTTCCCCTTACTTCTTTTATAAATGAGAAATTTAAGCTTTGAAGTTCTTTCAAGAAGAATAATCCTAACTCATGACTGTTATTTATTAGATTATCTTCATAAAGAAGATCTAATGCCTTTGATGCTACCGATGCTGCCAGAGGGTTACCGCCAAATGTTGATCCGTGAGAACCCGGATCAAAATGATCCATTACTTCTCTGGAACTAAGAAAGGCTGAAACTGGCATCAATCCACCCCCAAGTGCTTTTCCTAAAATCAAACCATCAGGAATAATATCCTCATGCTGATATGCAAATAACTTTCCAGTTCGACCAAGGCCTGATTGAATTTCATCAAGAATCATAAGTACATTATTTTCAGTACAAATCTCGCGTAACTGTTTAAGCCATCCTTCTTTAGGAATAATTATCCCCCCTTCTCCCTGAATGGGCTCCACAAGCACTGCGCAAGTATTTTTAGTAATTAAGCTTTTTATAGATTCTATTGATGTAGTACATGCCTGCTTACAGTCACAATTATTATTACAGTAGTCAGCAGTTAAAAAACCAGCTCCAAAAGGACCAAATCCTTTTTTATATTCTTCTTCAGATGAAAACCCAACAATAGTCGTTGTTCGGCCATGAAAATTTCCATCAGCAATTATAATTTCAGCTTTATTGTCAGGTATTCCCTTTGTAAAATATCCCCATCTTCTGGCTGCTTTAATTGCAGTCTCAACTGCCTCTGCACCTGTATTCATCGGCAGGATAGCTGAAAAACCTGATAACTTAGATAGCTTCTCTATATAAGCTGCAAATGGTTCTGTATAAAAAGCTCTCGAGGAAATTGCTAGTTTTTTTGCTTGATCGTGTAGTGTCTTAACTAGCTCTGGATGTGAATGTCCATGACTTACTGCGGAATAAGCTGACATCATATCAAGATATTTGTTTCCATCTATATCCCATAAGTAAGCCCCCTCTCCTTTTTCTAAAACAACTGGTAAAGGAGAATAATTGCTCGCTCCGTAGAGTGCTTCTTTTTCAATATATGTACTTTGTAAAGTTTTATCCATAGGTGTATTCTATGCCCATTAACGGAATTCCTCTAGAGACAATAGTGAGCAAACAATCTACAAATCATATCTTTATGGTAGAGCCTTCAGTTTTTTATAAAAACTCTCAAACAATAGAATCAAATCACTATCAAGCTGACGAAGAAAGTGAAGATACAAAAATAATTACACTTAAGGCTATTAGCGAATTTAATCGTTTTAAACTAATGTTAGAAAAAAATGGAATAACTATTACTTCTTTTGTTGGAAGTAAAGAATGTCCCGATCATATATTTCCTAATTGGTTCACTACATTTGAAGATAAAAGTATGCAAATTTTTAGCATGCTTGCTCCAAATAGAAGAACTGAGAAATCACCCGAAATGATTAGCCATTTAAAAGAGACATATGAGCTTTCTAAAGATTACTCAAGTTACGAGAAAGAGAATATTTTTTTAGAAGGAACTAGTAGCATGGTTTTTGATAGAGTGAATAAGGTTGTTTATTCAGGACTATCGCCACGAACAGATAAAAATCTTTTAGTCCAATGGTGTTCTGAAAATTCATATGAACTAGTTATGGTTGAAACTGAAAGCCATAAAGGCTCACCTATATATCACACTGATGTATTTATGTTTATTGGGACTGAAGTTATAGGAATATGCTATGAGGTCATTAAACCAGAATATCGTGATTTAATTAAGGAAAAGGTTTCAAAGCATCACTCCATAGTTGAAATATCAAAGGAGCAAATACTTAATTTCTGTGGGAATGCTTTAGAAGCAAGAGATGGTAACGGAAATTTGTTTCTAATAATGTCATCTACTGCTTATTCAGCTCTACAAAGTGATCAAAAAAATGAATTGAATAAATTCTATTCTAAAATATTGCATACGGACTTAGAGACTGTCGAAAGGTATGGCGGCGGCTCTGCAAGATGCATGCTTTCTGAATTATTCTGATACTTTTTTAGTCCAATCCGTAACTCGCTTAACGCCTCCGAGTGGAAAAAAATGAACCTGCTCAATATTGAAGTTAGAATCGTTTGATTTAATTTCACTAAGCTCTTCAAGTATTTGAATTGGCTCGTAAGGAAGAAGTAGCTTGGTAATATCTTTAGCTCTTTTTTGAAGAACTTTCATTGATGCGCCCACACCACATTCAATTGCATACTTTATAAGAGTCTGTAATTTTGCAGGGCCAGCAATGCCTATGTGCACAGGAATATCTATACCCTTTCCCTTAATCTCATTCACCCAATCTACCACCACTGAAGATTCGAAACAGAACTGAGTTGTAAGAGCCATTTGAGCATCGGTTCTTTTTGCAAATTCATTCTTCCATGAAAGTGCTTTGTTTACATTTAAATTTAAGCCACCCGTATCAATATCTTTATTTCCCTCTGGATGACCTGCAACATGAAGTCTTTTATAGGAATTGGCATCAAACACTCCTGTCTCTATTAATTGAATTGACGAATCAAAATCACCCATAGGTTTACTAGAGCCTCCGGCTATAAGGAGAGCCTCATCTACATTTGCTTCGTTTTGATATCTTGTTACCCATTCCTCTAGAACACTCTTATTCTTAATTAATCTTGCTGGGAAGTGAGGCATGGACTTAAACCCTGCATCATGAATTTTTCGAGCAGTTTTTACCATTTCATCTATGGAAGTTCCTTCTATATGGGCTATATAGACCCTTGTTCCCTTAGGAAGGACCTCTGCTAAATTATCAATCTTCGACAAAGCTCTAGGAGTTACTTCTATAGAGTAGCCATCAATAAAATTGATTAGATTATTATTTTTTTCCATAATTTATTATATGACTTGCTTGATCAAAAAAATATCTATATTTCAAATGACTAAAAGAAGATTGTTCTTTTGATATATAGGAAGTAATTTATAAGATTGTTGATGTAACTGGCGGAGAGTGAGGGATTCGAACCCTCGATACAGTTACCCATATACCTCCTTAGCAGGGAGGCGCTTTCGACCACTCAGCCAACTCTCCGAAATCGATGAAGGATTATAACCCTTTGCAGGTATAAAAAAACTATCTAATTACCTATTAAATTCAATTTGAGAACCAAAAGGTAAGTTTTGATTTACTTGTCCATCTCTAAAAGCAATATTGCCGTTTATAACAGTCATGAAAACTGAAGATTTAAAAGTAGTATCTGTAAAAGGCGACCAACCACATTTATATAAAATATTGGACTTGTTAACTGTATAAGGCTTATCTATATCAACAATTGCAAAGTCAGCATAGTAGCCCTCTCTTATAAAGCCTCTGTCTTTAATTTGAAATCTTGTGGCTGTGTTATGACTAGTTTTTCTTACAATCTGCTCAAGTGAGAAAATTCCATCATGATAAAAATCTAAAAGAATTTGAAGTGAGTGTTGGATTAAAGGCAGTCCTGCAGGAGCATCAACATATTTCATATTCTTCTCATCCCAAGTATGAGGCGCATGATCAGTTGCAATAATATCAATCTTATCTTGATTCACTGCATCAACTAAAGCCTGTCTATCAGATTCTTCTTTTACAGATGGATTACATTTGATTTGATTCCCTAGTCTCTCATAATCACTATTATTGAAGTGAAGGTGATGGACGCAGACCTCTGCTGTTATTTTTTTATTATCAACGGGTCCGCTTGTAAATAAGCTCATTTCTTTTTCAGTTGAAAGATGAAAAACGTGAAGGTTTGCTGAATGCTTTATGGCTAAATCAACCGCCATTGAACTAGATAGGTAGCAGCTTTCTGCGTCTCTTATATAGGGATGATGTATGGCTGATAAATCATCGCCGTATTTTTCAAAAAAAGCTTTTTCATTTGCTCTTATTCTTGGAGTATCTTCACAATGAGTAACAATATTTAAAGGAGAGTATTTAAAAATGCCCTCTAAGGCATCTATACTATCAACAAGCATATCTCCTGTGGATGCTCCCATAAAAACTTTTAAACCAGCTGCTTTATTAATATCTACATTTTTAATATCTTCTATGTTGCTATTTGTTGCACCAAGATGAAACGAGTAATTAGAAAGCGATCTTTGGCTAGCTAGTTGAAATTTCTTATCTAAATTTTCAAGCGTTGTGGTTGCTGGATTTACATTTGGCATTTCAAAATAACTAGTAACTCCACCTGCTAGTCCTGCAAACGATTCCGATGCTATATCACCTTTATGTGTAAGCCCTGGTTCTCTAAAATGAACCTGATCATCAATCAATCCAGGCATGACGTATCGTCCATTAATATCTATAACTTCTTTAGCTTCTGCTTGTATATCAGTGCTTATTAATTCAATCCTGTCATTTTTAATTGCTATATCTGATTCATAAATTGAATCTTCATTTACGATATTACAGTTCTTTAAAATTAGGTCATACATATTATTTCTCTAGCTCAAAAGAGTTATGAAGAGCTTTAACTGCTGTCTCAACAGAACTATCTTCTATAACGATGGTTATTTTAATTTCAGAAGTACTTATCATAAGAATATTAACTTCGTTTTCAGATAAAGCTTTAAAGGCTTTACTAGCTATGCCAGCATGAGATCTCATACCTACTCCTACTAGAGAAACTTTAGCTATGTTTGAATCAATTAATAGGTCATCAAAATTTAGAGAATCTTTTAGTTTGTTTATAACGGTTGTTGTGGAGATTTCATCTTCCTTGGACACAGTAAACGTAAAATCTGTTTTTCCGTTAACACTTACATTTTGAACTATGACATCTACTTCGATATTAGCATCACTTAGAGGGCCTAAGATTGCATAAGCAATACCCGGGGTATCGCTGACTCCATGTAAAGTGTATTTCATTTGATCCTTCTGAAAAGCTATTCCAGAAACTAACCCATTTTCCATATCTTTCTCCTCAAGAGATATTAGCGTACCATCGCCAGGCTCGAAACTTGATAAGACCCTAACTGGTACTTTGTACTTATTCGCAAATTCTACTGCTCTAATTTGTATTACTTTAGCTCCCTGACCAGCCATTTCAAGCATTTCTTCCATGGTAATTGTATCTAGCTTTTTAGCCTCAGGAACTACCCTAGGATCTGTTGTATAAATACCGTCAACATCAGTGTAGATATCACATCGTTCTGCTTTCATTTGCGCAGCAATGGCAACAGCTGTTGTATCTGAACCACCTCTACCAAGGGTGGTAACATCACCGGATTCAGTAATTCCCTGGAACCCAGTAATAATTGGAACTATTCCTTCATCTAAGGCATCTTGTATTTTTTTACCATCTACTTCAAGTATTCTCGCTTTAGAGTAGCTATTAGTTGTTTTCATTGATATCTGGGAGGCTGTATATGACTTTGCCTTAACATCAATTTGATGAAGAGCCATTGCCAGCAAAGCAGCACTTACTTTTTCACCAGTAGAGATGAGAGCGTCAAATTCTCTTTTACTTGGATCATCACCAAAGCTTTTAGCTAGTTTAATTAGCCTGTTAGTTTCTCCGCTCATAGCGGAAACAACCACAATAACATTAGCAGATTGAGATGCTTCTTTAACAATCTTTGCGACAGATGCAATTCTCTCTTCCGTTCCTAAAGATGTTCCGCCAAATTTTTGGACAATAATATTAGACATAATTATTATTTGTTATTGCGCGAGCGATTTTACTAAATCTGGAATAGAAGTCACGAACTCTTTTATATTTTCTGACTCTCCGGCACCTTGAGCAAAATCAGGGCGACCGCCACCTCTTCCATTCAATGATTCACACAACAAAGAAATGACATCTTTAGCAGAAATAATATCGATAAGATTGTTTGTAACTCCGCCAACAATAGCAACCTTATTATTCTGAGAATTAAGCAAGATTACACAGCCCTTTTCAAGATTTGCTTTTTTCTTATCTACTAAGGTTCTTAATTGTTTGTTATCTTCAATAGAAATATGTTCGATAAGAAGTTTCCAATCATTAATTTCTATAGCTTCAGATGAAACAACATCAGCTTTTGATGAGGCAACTCCACCAGATTTTTTTAGCTTTTTATTTTCATCTATTAAAGAAAGTATTTTCTCATTCATGGCATCTGCGGGAACATTTAAAGTTTCCTGAAGGCTGTTGTTAACCTTTCTGATCTCTGAAATATAAGATAGAGCCTCTTTGCCAGCTAATGCTTCTATCCTTCTTATTCCTGATGCTACGCTTGATTGATTGGAGATTACAAAAAGCCCTATATCCCCAGTTCTTTTAATATGAGTTCCGCCACATAATTCAACTGAAAAGGAATTAGATCCCATACTTAATACCCTGACATCGTCGTCGTATTTTTCACCGAACAAGGCTTGTGCTCCAGATTTTATTGCATCGTCCAACTTCATAAGCTGGGTTGTGACTTCAATATTATTTAAAACCTCTTCATTGACAAGCTCTTCAATTGCAATAATTTCTTCTTTTGAAAGAGGTTTGGAATGAGAAAAATCAAATCTAAGTTTGGTCTCATCAACTAAAGAACCTTTTTGTTGAACATGCTCACCCAGCACCTTCTTAAGAGCGGCATGAAGTAAGTGTGTTGAGGAGTGATGAATAGCAGTTGCTAGCCTTTTACTCTTCTCAACATGCATATGAACAACCTCGCCTGTCTTTAAACCACCATCATCAATTATGGCCTTATGAATAAAAACCTTTCCTTGTTTTTTACAATCTAAAATAGTTCCGGATGAGTTTTTAGAAGTAAATCTTCCACTGTCTCCTATCTGACCTCCAGATTCTGCATAAAAAGGTGTTTGACTACATGCAATATAAACTTCTTCCCCTTTACTGACTTCGTCAACCCTATCCTGTTCTTTCCATAAAACTAGAACTTTGGATTCTGATTCCAAATCCTCGTATCCAAGAAAGACAGTCTCATCAACTCCCGAGGCAGCAGGTAATTTTGAAACAAAACTGCTTCCGGCCTTAGATGATTGTTTTTGTTTATCCATACAAACCTTAAAACCATCTTCATCTATTTGTATATTTTTTTCTCTTGCTATATCTGCAGTTAAGTCAAAGGGAAATCCAAAAGTATCATGAAGTTTAAAAACCACATCTCCTGGAATAGTTTCATTTTCTAAGTTATTAATAGCCTCATCAAGGATGCTAATTCCCTTACCTAGAGTTTCAAAGAACTTAACTTCTTCGTCTTTAATAATTTTGGAGACATGATCTTTCATTTCTTCTAGAGCGGGATAGGCATCTTTCATAAGATCAGATAAATCATAAACAAGCTCATTTAAAAAAGGCTTTGTAGCACCCATTTTGTAACCGTGTCTAATTGCCCTTCTCAGTATTCTTCTTAGAACATATCCTCTACCCTCATTTTCAGGAGTAATACCGTCAACAATTAAGAAACTAGTTGACCTGATATGGTCGGATATAACTTTATGAGATACGCTTCCTTCATTACCTAAAATCTTTTCTGAAGCTTTTATCAATCCTTTAAAAAGATCCGTTTCATAGTTAGAGTTGACGCCTTGCATAACCGCTGTAATTCGCTCTAATCCCATGCCTGTATCTACAGATGGCTTTGGTAATGGGGTCATTTCTCCAGCATCATTTCTATTGAACTGCATAAAAACAAGATTCCATATCTCTACAAACCTGTCACCCTCGTCTCCATCTGAGCCTGGTGGTGTTCCTTCTATATGCTCACCATGATCGTAATATATTTCTGAGCATGGGCCGCAAGGACCTGTCTCACCCATGGACCAAAAATTATCTTCATCACCTAGTCTTACAATTCTGTCTGGGTTGATACCTATAACATCTTTCCAAATCTTAGCTGCTTCATCATCATCTTTGTAAACAGATATCCATAGCTTTTCCTCTTCAAGCTTAAGCACCTCAGTGAGAAATTCCCATGCATATTTGATAGCATCTTCTTTAAAATAATCGCCAAAGCTAAAATTGCCCAGCATTTCAAAAAAAGTATGATGTCTTAAGGTGTAGCCAACATTCTCTAAATCATTGTGCTTTCCCCCAGCCCTTATACATCTTTGAGAAGAGGTAGCTTTAACGTATTTCTTTTTTTCCGTTCCAAGAAATACATCCTTAAACTGAACCATTCCAGCATTGGTAAATAATAGAGTATCGTCGTTAACAGGGATCAAAGAACTAGAATCTACGATCTCATGACCTTTGGATTTGTAGAAATTTAGAAATGTTTCTCTGATTTCACTAGTATTCATAATTTAATCGTTAAGTAATTTTTTATATTTTTTATAGTTCTCTATATAGTGATGAGCGCCTAATGGAACCATCTCTTGCTCTTCTGGCGATAAGTTTTTTTTAATCTTACCTGGAATACCTAGAACCATTGAGCCATCTGGAACTTCCATTCCCTCTGTAACTAGAGCCTTAGAACCAATAATACAGTTCTTACCAATTTTTGCACCGTTTAAAATAACCGAGCCAATGCCAATAAGGCTTCCATCGCCAATTTCACAGCCGTGAAGCATTGCCATATGCCCTACTGTTACATACTTACCAATGGTGCATTTAAAACCGGGGTCTGTATGAATAACAGATCCATCTTGGATATTTGATCCTTCGCCAATAAAAATTTGCTCGTTATCTGCCCTTAAAGTAGCGTTAAACCAAATACTAGAGTCTTTCGATAAATACACGTCACCTATGACGGTAGCATTGGGTGCAATCCAATAATCATCGCCTTCTGTTTGTAATATCTTATCTTCTAAACTAATAATCATACTGGCCTCTAATAATATCTAAATCTGAATGTATTCCCGCATCAAAACAGATATTTAAAAAATCTGCTGTAATCATAGCAGTTAGTCCCCATATTCTATGTTCATTATAAACCCAGCTAGGAATCTTTATTTTTTGATTTTTTCTTTCCATTTCATGAAATTCTGCATTATCTATATTCATTAGGTAGCTCAATGGTACTGAAAAAATTACTTCAATCTCTTCGTTTGCAACAAGGTCTTGTTTAGAATTAATTGTTCCAACAAATGGATGAACTTCGATTTTGTGTCTTGAAATAAGATAGCTTAATGCTCCAAGTTTAGTAACACCTGCTCTATCTAGATTCATTTCTTCATATGACTCTCTTAGGGAAGTATCATATAAATCAACATCTCCCTCTTCCCACTTACCACCAGGAAAACTTACCTCACCTGAATGAGTAGAGACTAAAGATGATCTTTTTGTAAAAATAATTTCAGGGTCTTTAAGGTACTCGCCATAGTTCAAAATACCAATAAAAACTCCAGCTTTTTTATAGTCTGATGAATTTAGAGGATTTAATTTTTCGAGCTTTTGCTTTATGCTGTCAATCATATTGCTAAGTTTAACTTCTTAAGCAATGATTTTCTTTATTTTTTAAGGTACAAAATTGAAATATTGTTCAGACTGCGGAAGCTCAAACATCGAATTTAAAACTCCTCAAGGTGACAACATTAAGAGGTATTGCTGCCCTGATTGTAATAATATCTTTTATACCAATCCTAATATGATTGTTGGCGCAATTTGTATTAGAGATAACAAAATACTCCTAGCTAAAAGAAATATTCATCCTAGAAAAGGTCTATGGACACTACCAGCTGGTTTTATGGAAAATGCAGAAACACTTAAAGTTGGAGCTCTCAGAGAAACTATGGAAGAGACTATGTCTGAAGCAAGTGTTGTCATGCCATATACAATGTTCAGCCTGCCACACATCAACCAAGTTCATTTATTTTATTTAGCTGATTTACTTGATGATAATTTCGGACCTACATCGGAAAGCATAGAAGTAAAATTATTTAGTGAAGATGAAATACCATGGGATGAAATTGCATTTCCAACAGTTGAAAGAACCCTAAAGCTTTATTTGGAAGATGTTAAGACGGGTGATTTTATATTTAGAGATGAAGATATAAATCTTTGGTAATTAAGAGCCTTCGCTAAATTTTTTAGCATTCATAAATATTTGCATCCAAGGGGAGTATTCACCCCAATGATCTGGTTTCCAACTCATCTGAAGTTTTCTAAAAACTCTTTCAGGATGAGGCATCATGATTGTCACTCTTCCTTTAGCTGCTGTTATCCCAGAAGTGCCATCTATAGAGCCATTAGGGTTTAATGGATAGATTTCAGTATTCTCACCCGAGGAATTTACGAAGTTCAATGCTACCTGATTGGAAGCTTTAAGTTTTTCTAAATACCCTTCTGCAAATTGAGCATGACCTTCACCGTGTGCAGATGCTATTGGCATAGACCAACCTTCCATTCCAGAAAGCAAAATAGAATCACTTTTTTGAATCTTTACTTGAGCTAATCTAGCTTCAAACTGGTCTGAGGTATTTTTTTCGAAGGTTGGCCAATAATTAGCACCAGGAATAATATCTTTTAACTTTGATACCATCTGGCAACCGTTACAAACGCCTAAAGTAAAAGTAGATTCCTTATTAAAAAACTCTTCAAACTGATCTTTAACTGCATTGTTATGAAGAATAGTTTTTGACCAGCCTCCTCCAGCACCTAAAACATCACCATAAGAAAAGCCGCCACAGGCTGCTAATCCATTAAAATCACTCAAGTTCACCTCATTATCCAAAAGGTCTTGCATATGAACATCAACTGCCTCAAACCCCGCTAGTGTAAACGCAGCAGCCATCTCCATCTGACCGTTAACACCTTGCTCCCTTAGGACAGCAACTTTTGGTTTTGTTTTAGTGATACTAAAAATCTTTGCAGGACCCTCATTAAAAGATTCATCTGCGTATAAGCCTGAGTAATTATTATCATCTAGCAGTGATAGTTCAGAATCAGCAATAGATTGATTATCTCTCATTGCTTGAATGGCATGAGATGTCTCTCTCCAGCTTTTCTCCAGAACAGTTATTGATTCTCTGTATAGATTTTCTTCAGCATTACTAATAACAATATCTTTTGACGATGAAATAGTACCAATAGTATTCACCACTGAATTGACTGAAGTTAGAGCTGAAGTCACTTCATCGAGATGTGCCTCATCTACCTGAAGAACTAGTCCCACCTCTTCGGCAAAGAAATAATTATTTAGATTTTTAGGATCAAGATCGTCAATCATAATATCCAAACCAACTTTTTTAGTAAAAGCCATTTCTAAAAGAGAAGTTATCAAGCCACCGTCTGAAACGTCATGCAGAGCTAAAACTTTATGTTCTGATATAAGCCCTTGGACGGCATTAAACATTTTCTTAAATCTATCCATATCATCAACATCAGGAGTATTTAAGAATTCAGATTGGGTTACTTCAGAAAAAATAGAACCCGCTAATCTTTTTTGATTATTAAGGCTTACGTGAATAATTTTTGAAGGTGTATCAATATTTAGCTCAGGGGTAACTGAAGTCCTAACATCAGCTACAGGAGCCATAGCGGTGATTACGCCGGAGAGCGGGCTCTTGACAACATGTTCAGTTGAATTCTCATCCCATTTTGTTCTCATAGATAAGGAGTCCTTTCCAACCGGAACGGATATATCCAAATCAACACAAGACTTAGAAAGCGCCTCAACACCTTCTCTTAAAGCAATATCCTCAACCTCTTCTCCGGTTGCGGCCATCCAATTTGCTGAAACCTGGACCTGATCTAAGCCCTTTATATAAACTCCTGACATATTAGTTATAGCTTCAGCCATGGCCATTCTCATGGAAGCTCCAGGGTTCTTGGTGGCTAATGTTGGTTTTTCTCCAATAGTTAAAACCTCTCCTGAATTAGAAGTAAAAGATCTCAAGCTCATTGAATAATCAGAGACCGGCACTTGATAAGGTCCTATAAACTGATCCCTAGCGACCATCCCGCCAACGGTTCTATCCCCGATAGTTATTAAAAAAGATTTACTTGCCACCGTGGGGTGCTGTAAAACATGTTGAACGGATTGTGAAAAAGAATAACTCTCAGCAATTGACTCAACTATATCTTCAGTTTTATTAGTATTAACTGAGATATCAGTAATGGGTAAATCTCCGAACAGCATAGAAAGAGGAACATTTACAGGATAAGAATCCGTTGTTGAATCGTAAAGTTTTATCGATTTCTCAGAAGTTGTAATTCCAACAAATGCATACACACATCTCTCTCTTTTACATATAACTTCAAATGCATCTTTGTTATCTTGATGGATAGCCATCACATATCTTTCTTGAGATTCGTTTGACCAGATCTCCATAGGAGACATGGACTTATCAGAATTAGGAATCTTATCTAATTCAATATAAACACCTAAATTTGAATCTGATGCTAGTTCCGGTATGGCGTTAGACAAACCTCCAGCTCCGACGTCATGGATAAACTCTATAAAGCTATTATCCTGTGAGGAGCAAACATTAATAACTTCCTGGCAACGTCTTTCCATTTCTGCGTTATCCCTTTGTACTGATGCAAAATCTAGATCCTCATCGCTATCACCTGAAGAAACTGATGATGCAGCTCCCCCGCCAAGACCTATTAGCATTGCTGGTCCGCCAAGGACCACAACATGATAGTCTTCGGTTATCTGAAGTTTAAAATTATTCCTATCTCTTATTTCTCCAATACCGCCGGCTAGCATGATCGGTTTGTGATAACCGAAAGCTTTTTGATTACTATCAAATGCAGTCTCGAAAGATCTGAAATACCCTAAAGTAGATGGTCTGCCAAACTCGTTATTAAAAGCTGCGGCACCAATAGGTGCTTCAATCATAATATCTAAAGGCGAGGCAATTCTTTCAGGTTTATGCTCTTGACCTTCCCAGCTTCTATTTAATGAAGGAATACGAAGACTTGAGACATTAAAACCTACCAGGCCAATTTTAGGC
>OJHB01000004.1_pt1 | contig 62183 bp, 64 predicted proteins | sample 1594961 | NCBI WGS metagenome assembly OJHB01 (sample SAMN05416704, study PRJEB24817) | seawater metagenome | isolation source: Sea water | place: Canada:Atlantic | collected 2013-07 | reverse complement strand
CACCTCTCTATTCGTCGGCAGCGTCAGATGTGTATAAGAGACAGCACATGTAATTTGTATTTCCAAGTATTTTAATGCATTTCTGCACAATTAAAATGCATTTCTTATAATGTTATTATAATTTGAGTCATTGTAAGATTAATCATTACAATTCTTACTTTACAAGGGAGCTTGAATTATGAAACTAATTTTTAATAAATATATTTATTCTTTTGTTTTTATAGTTTTGCTGTTTGCTATTTCTCTCCCTTCTATTCTTCATAAAGCAGGCCTTCATCCTACCTTTGATGGAGAGGTTTTAAACCTTTCAGGAAAGAAGGCTTTAATTATTGCTACTAATCATGGAATTTTAAATGCTCCAAATAAAATTGAAGGGAAGCCTACAGGATTATTGTTATCTGAATTATCAGTTCCTTACTTCGATTTTATTAAATCAGGAATAGATGTTGATATTGCAAGTATTAAAGGAGGCCTAATTCCCCTTGAGCCCATCCCATATTTTATAAAAACCCCTGAAGATAAAAAGTTTATGAAAGATAGCTCTTTAATGAGCCTACTTAAAAATTCTATTTCTATCGATGATATAGATTTTACTGAATATGACATTATTCTTATTTCAGGCGGCTGGGGCGCTGCATATGATCTAGGGTATTCGGAGGTTTTAGGAGCAAAAATATCGGAAGCTTATTATCAATCTAAAGCAATCATAGGTGGAATTTGTCATGGCGTGCTCGGTTTGATTAAAGCGAAAGACACTGAAGGTAATTTACTAATTGCAGGGAGATTGATGACAGGGGTAACCGATAAGCAAATTCAAGAGCTTGGTATATCCTTAACTCCTATGCATCCAGAGGATGAGTTAAGAAAGGCTGGAGTTATCTTCAAAAGCAACGTCGCTTTTAAGGATTTTTTCGCCAATCTAACAGTTGTTGATGATGAGCAAAGATTTGTAACTGGACAAAATCAAAATGCTGGACATGAAACAGCATATAGGATGATGGCAATTGTCGCTAATCAATAAAAGGAATAAAAAATATGAAAAAATTTATTAAATATCTATTACTAGCAGCGGTCTCTTTATTCGTAATTTACTCAATACTTATAAGACAGCCAGTATTTCAAGATAAAATACTAGAAACAGCTATTGATAAGATGGCTACACCTATGTCATATTTGCCTGAAGAAGATTCTTTAACAGCAGTTGTTTGTGGCTCAAGAGCACCTATCAATGATCCAAATAGGGCAGAAGCATGCATACTAATTCAAGCTGGAGACAAAATATTTATATTTGATACAGGTGATGGGAGTATTCAAAACTTAAATAATTGGAATACACCGTGGGATCGAGTTGAAGGGGTTTTCTACACACACCTTCACTCCGATCATATTTCTGATATAGGTGAGCTTCACATGGATACATGGATTGGTGGACAAAGAGATTCTAAACTAAAAGTTTATGGTCCCGAAGGAGTTCAGATGCTCACTGATGGAACAGAGTTGGCATATACAAAAGACTATATTTTTAGAAATGAGCATCATGGAGATGAACTAGCTCCCTTAGATGTAGTTGGTTTTGATACTCAAACTGTTGATTTGGACAATCCAATTCTAATTGATAATGGTGATCTAAAAATCACTGCCTATAGTGTTTCTCATGACCCTGTTGATCCTGCATTAGGATATAGAATTGATTATAAAGGAAGGTCTGTAAGCATCAGCGGAGATACAACCTATGATCAAAACCTAGTAAATAATTCTAAAAATGTTGACGTTTTATTTCATGAATCTATGTCACTTGAGCTTCTAGATATTATTAATAAACAGGCTAAAAAATCGGGTAATGTTGTGGCTGATATCGTAACTATTGATATTCTTGACTATCACACGCCTATTCTTGATGTTGTTAAGGCTGCTAAAGAAGCTAATGTTAAGCACCTTGTTTTTTATCATCACCTTCCAGCACCAAGAAATCAATTGATGGAAGATATTATGTACAGGGGTGTTGATGAGGTCATTGAAGAATGGACTGCTTCGCATGACGGCACTATGGTTATACTGCCAATAAATTCTGATGAAATTAATATCTCATTGGTTAATTGATATAAGAGAAGCAGGTCTTGACGGATAGCTAAATATCGACACAATAGATATATGATTCCTAAAATAAAAGAATTTTTCAGAGTGCTTGGTGAAGTCAAGTACATACTTCCTACTCTTAGATATAAATTTCCTGAACCAGACGACTCTGTATCACTAGCTCATATGTTTGAAGCTACTGTTAAAGAGCATGGCGAAAGGAATTTTATAGTTTATGAAAATGAAGAATGGTCTTACAACCAGACAAATGAATCTGCAAACATCCTTGCAAAATTTCTTGTAAAAGAGGGAATTGGCCACCAGGATCGCGTAGTTCTTTTTATGGAAAATCGTACTGATTATGTTATTTCATTAATTGCACTAAATAAAATTGGAGCTATTGGAGTTCTCATTAACAACAGCCTTACCGGCGACCCGTTAATTCATTGTATTAACAGCTCTGATTCGAAGAAATGTATTGTAGGAGAGGAGTTAACAGAAGCCTTTTCAAATGTACTTAGTGATATCACGATCCAAAATGCTAAGGATATTTATTGGTGTGAAGATAGTAAGACAATTGAAACACCTTCTTGGGCTACTAATCTTAAAAACTCTTTAGATCTCAATGAAATAGAAAATCTAAAAGAAATTGAACAAGTAACTGCAAAAGATACAGCTTTTTATATTTTTACATCAGGAACTACTGGAGTGCCAAAGGCAGCTATTTTTCCTAACGCTAAAATTGTTGCAGCATCAGTAAATATTACTGTTGGCGGATACCAGATGACCCATGAAGATCGTCTATATAACTGTCTTCCTCTTTATCATTCAACAGGCTTAATGCTGGGCTTGAGTGCTGTTATTTCTACCGGAGCATCTGTTTTTATAAAGCGTAAATTTTCTGCTTCTTCTTTCTGGGCTGAAGTTCAAAAACATCAAACCACTACTTTTATTTATGTAGGAGAGCTTTGTAGGTACTTAAGTCTTCAAGAGCCTTGTGAGGAAGAAAAAAATAATCCGATTAGGTCCATGGTTGGAAATGGCTTGAGACCAGACCTTTGGGATTGCTTCAGGGGTCGCTTTGGGGTTAAAAGAATAGCTGAAATATACGGAGCTAGTGAAGGAGCTTGCATGTTTATGAACATGTTAAATAAAGATAAGACTATTGGTATGACGAATGCTACTGTAGCTCTTCTTGAGTATGACGTTGCTAGCGATGAGTTAAAAAGAAATAGTGATGGCTTCTGTTTAAAAACTATTCAAGACGAACCTGGACTTTTAGCTGTCAAAATATCACCCGACGCTCCATTTAATGGCTACACAGATAAAAAGGAAAGTGAAAAGAAAATATTAAGAGATGTTTTTGAAAAAGGCGATGCCTGGTTTAATAGCGGCGATTTAATTAAAAGCATGGATGTTGGTTTTTCTTTAGGTCAAACCCACTATCAGTTTGTTGATAGAGTAGGCGATACGTTTAGATGGAAATCTGAAAATGTATCTACGAACGAAGTTGCTGAAATTCTAAACCAGTCTCCAGAAGTTAATATGGCTAATGTTTATGGTGTAAAGGTAACTGGATGTGAAGGTCGAGCGGGAATGGTCACATTTAATCAAACCCCTGGAAAAGAAGTTAATTGGGCTGATCTATCATCATTTATTGCAGAACAGTTGCCATCATATGCTCGTCCACTATTTATAAGGGTTACAAGCAAATTAGATACTACAGGAACATTCAAGCTTAAGAAGAATGATCTTAGGGAAGAGGCATTTCATTTGGATAAGGTTGATGGTGACACTATCTATGTTAAAAAGCCCAGATCAGACGAATACGTCCCTCTAGATAATGATTTTTATGAGTTAATACAAAGCGATCAAGTTGGTTTTTAGTTTTTTTTAAAATAAATAATAGGATACAAATATGAGTAATGATAAGAAATTTGATTTAGTGGTTTACGGTGCCTCTGGTTTTACAGGAAAGTTGGTTGTTGAATATTTAGTTGCTAAATATAAAGATGATAAAGATATTTCTTGGGCAATGGCTGGCAGAAATCTAGAAAAGCTTCAATCTGTTAAAGATGATATAGGTGTGTCAGATGATGTACCTCTTATCAGAGTTGATAGTGATGACTTATCAAGCATTAAAGACCTTACCTCCCAAACAAAATGCGTATTAACTACTGTTGGGCCTTATCAGCTTTATGGTAATGATATCTTGTCTGCATGTGTTGCTTCTGGAGTAGATTATGTTGACCTTTGTGGCGAACCGGGCTGGATGCATGAAAAAATTAACGAGCATAGAGAAGAGGCTAAAAAATCAGGTTCTAGAATAGTATTCTCATGTGGATTTGATAGCATTCCATTTGATCTAGGGGTGCTGTTTGTTCAAAATGAAGCAATCAAAAGATTCGGAAAACCATCATCTAGTGTTAGAGGAAGAGTTAGAGTTATGAGGGGGGAGTTTTCTGGAGGTACTGCAGCTTCAATGAAGGCAACAATGGCTTCTCTAAAAGTAAAACCACATCTATTTGAAGCTTTAATAAATCCATTTTCTTTATCCGATGGCTTTACTGGTCCTCAGCAAGCTGATGACTCAAAACCTATCTATGACGAACAGCTTGAGACATGGGTAGCACCATTTTTTATGGCCCCAATAAATACTAAAAATGTTCATCGTTCCAATGCACTCATGAACCATGCCTATGGTGAAGATTTTAGCTACAACGAAATGTGGGTAGCAGGCCCAGGTGATGACGGAAAAGAGGTAGCAAAAGCAATGGCTTCAGCTAACCCTATGGGAGGAGATGATGCTCCAAAACCAGGAGAAGGCCCTTCAAGAGAGTCTAGAGAGAATGGTGGTTATGATGTGTTATTTTGCGCTGATCATGATGGGGAAACAGTTAATGCATCAGTCGCTGGTGATATGGACCCGGGCTATGGCTCTACATCCAAAATGATAACTGAAAGTGCAATATGCTTAGTAAAAGAATCACCTGATTTGGCTGGAGGAATCTATACACCAGCATCATCAATGGGAGAAAGGTTAATAAAAAGATTGGAAGCTAATGCGGGACTAACTTTCAAGATAGAAGGTTAATGATTGGCGAAAATATAAAGAAATGGCATCAGTTAATTGAAGGAAATCTAGATGGGGGTTTCGATGAATTATTGGCCGATGATGTTGTTTTTTTCTCACCTGTTGTTTTTACTCCCCAGAAAGGAAAAGATCTAACAAAACTCTATCTAATGGCAGCAGGCAATACGTTTGGCGGAGATGGCGCTGCTAAAAAAGGCGACCTAGAAACTTCAAGCTTTCGTTATACTAAAGAAGTTCTTGATGGTAAACAGGCTATTTTAGAGTTTGAAACTCAGATAGATGGTAAATATATTAATGGCGTTGATATTATTACCTTTAATGATGAGGGTAAAATTTCTGAGTTTAAAGTTATGATAAGGCCGCTCCAGGCAGTAAATATTATCCATATGCAGATGCAAAAAATGCTAGATCAATTCAAGGCAAATGAGTAGTTTTAAAATATTTCATAATCCTAGATGCAGTAAATCTAGACAAGCACTTCAAATTCTTCAAGAAAATAATTGTGATTATGAGATTTTTTTATACCTAGATATGGAGCTAAACACTCATTTAATTGAAGATATCTTAAAAAAATTAGATCTTAGTCCTAGAGAGCTTCTTAGAAAGGGCGAATTAGATTATAAAGATAATGACTTGAGAAATATTGAACATTCAGATCAAGATATTATAAATTTTATGATTAAATTTCCTAAATTAATTGAAAGACCAATTGTGGTCAAAGGAAATAGGGCAGTTATCGGAAGGCCCCCAGAAAGAGTTAAAGAATTACTTTAATCTAACTCTCCTTTATCACGAAGTTCTTTTCTTATTTTAGTAGCGCTTATAGAGGTAATGGATTTTTCAAATACCTCTTCTTCAAAAACATACCCTACGCCTCGTCCGTATGTAATATTCACTATGTTAGGAACAAGCATAATTTCATATTCCATTCCTTTTTTATACCCATCTTTTGATAGGCCTACTTCTATATTTTTACAAACATCATCCCAGTTAAACGGATTATCATTCTGACCATCTCCTCCTGAAGCACCCTCAACGTCACGAACCTGAATAATAACTTGACCAGTTTTAGCAATACATCTTTTAAATAATGCCTGATGACCATCATGCCAAGGCTGCCATCTACCAAGCATTTGAACTGTTGGCTTTTTCCAATCAAACATTTTTTAATAATTCCTTCGAGATATTTATATGATTATTATCATTAAGTTCAGTGATGTGAAAATCTACACTTAATGGTTTTTCAAACATCTTATTAGTATCATCAAAACGTCCCTCTTTTATTGTGTCCATCCATATAACTATATCTGGATCAAAATTGCCTTGAGTATTATTTGTTGGACATACAAAATCGCATATTACAATTCTATTATTAGATTTTTCAAAGTCTGCAAATGTTCTCATTCTCATGCTCTGTCTTATTCTTCCCTCAGGACTAAAATCCCAATCATTCGCCATCTCCCTTACCTTATCTGCGTTATACCAGGCTGCATTTAAAAGAGGTTGAAGACGCTCTGATAAGTGTGTTTTTCCGCTTCCAGGAAGGCCCATTACTAATATTTTCATTTTGTTTCTTTTTAAGCTTAGATTTTGATTAATTATATATAAAAAATATGTATTTACTCAGTTAATATTTAAGAATTACAATACTTGTATAAATAATTTCAAGAGTTAAATACATGTCTCGACGTAATCACAAGCCTTTTATATCTTTCGGTGCTCGTATTAGAAAATCACCGTACTTTGATTCAACCATTAAATATGGCGCTAACGCTTTTACAATATATAACAGCATGTATATGCCAACTGCTTATGCGGGAAATGAAGCTGAGTATCGTAGTTTAGTCACTGATGTGACTATGTGGGATGTGGCAGCAGAAAGACAAATAGAGATTAACGGCCCTGATGCCTATGAATTTGTTCGACTATTAACTCCAAGAAATCTAGCCAAATGTGAAATAGGTGACTGCAAATATATTCTTCTTACCGGAGAGGATGGAGGCATAATCAATGATGCTGTTTTACTTAGATTACAGCCCAATCAGTTTTGGATATCACCAGGCGATGGCGATGTTCTACTTTGGATTCAGGGAGTAGCAAGCAACCTTGGAATGGATATAAATATTTTTGAACCTGATGTCTCACCTCTTCAAATTGGAGGCCCTAAAGCACCAATGCTAATTAATAAACTTTTTAATGGAGAGCATGATGATCTTCGTTTTTATAAAGCTAGAGAAACTTCATTGGAAGGAATACCAATGGTAATTGGAAGAACCGGATGGAGTGGAGAAATAAGCTATGAGCTTTATCTAAGAGATGGAAGTTTAGGTAATAAATTATGGGAATTGGTAAGAGAGGCAGGACTGGAATTTAATATTGTCCCAATTGCACCAAATTCAACTAGAAGTATTGAAGGGGGATTACTTTCATATCAATCTGATATTAGAAGAAAGCATAGCCCCTATGCTGTTAATCTTCATAGGCTGGTTGATCTGGACCAAGACATAAACTTTATTGGAAAAGAGGCATTAAAAATAATTAAAAATGAAGGAACCTCAATCAAACTAGTTGGTATTCATGTTAAGGGAAAGCCAATCAAGTCTCCCCCTGAGCATTTCTGGCCAATCATTATTGATGAAGAGGTTATTGGTGATGTATCTAGATGTATTTTCTCATCAAGATTAAATAAAAATATTGGTTTTGCTAGCGTAAATGTTGAATATTCAGAGCCTGGAACAATTATTACAATTAAATCTCCTCATGGAAATTTAGAAGCAGAGGTCTGTGAATTTCCATGGATTCCTGCTGAGCGAATCAAGAGGACATAAGCAAATGATAAAAAAAATATGCATAGTACTTCTTATTTTTTCTACTAATGGAGCGGCCATGATTATTGATGATTTAAATAACAACAGAGCTAATTGGTCGGCTATCTCTGATAACGTTATGGGTGGAGTTTCCGAAGTAAATGCATATGAAATGGATGATGGGTCTATTAAATTCTATAGGCTTGAGGGGTCGGTAAGTACTAAAAATAATGGTGGCTTTATTCAGATCAGAACGAATGTAAATTTCAAGTCTAAGGAATTTAGTGGAGTAAGAATAAAAATAAGAGGAAATAATAATGAATATTATGTGAATCTAAGACGTCCCAGAATGATGCCGTGGAATTATTATTCAGCCAAGTTTTTTGCAACAGAAGATTGGCAAGTTATAGACCTCCCATTAAGTTCATTCATCTACTCCAGAAATTCTGATATAGCATTAGGTTCTACAAGGATAAATTCATTAGCAATCGTTGCCTACGGTAAAGATTTTGAAGCCCAGTTAGATATTGCAAGTGTAGAGCTTTATTAAAATTAAATGACCATAGAAGAAGATAGATCTTTTATGAGACTTGCATTAGATCAAGCCAGAAAATCTTATTCTTCAAATGAGGTGCCTATTGGGGCGGTTATTGTTTTAAATAAAACAGTTATTGGAAGTGGCCATAATAAAGTTATTGAACAAAATGACGTCTCATCACATGCTGAAATAAATGCAATAAGAGATGCCTCCAGCACTTTAAATAACTATAGACTTAATAAATCAACTATTTTTATAACATTAGAGCCATGTCATATGTGTGCTAAGGCAATAGTAGATGCTAGGATTGATAGGGTGGTATTTGGAGCATTAGAACCAAAAACTGGAAGCATTATTTCTATAGATAATCTTTTCGATAGATTAAAATTTAACCATAAGATTACTTTCGAACACGGTTTATTGGCTGATGAGAGCGCTAGTCTTTTAAAAACTTTTTTTAAAGCAAGAAGGTAAAGCTCAATCTTTTTAAAATAGTATTTTTTCCATAGAACTATGTGGAATTTTTATATCAGATTCGTAAGGCCCGGTTACGACATAACCTAAAGATTTATAAAATTTTATAGCCTCTTCCCTAGCATTAAGGATGACTTTTTTTGCTCCTAATAACAAAGCTTCAGCTTCAAGTTTATTGATCATTGCAGAGCCCAATCGCATTCTTCTAAATTTAGAGTCCACCCCCATATATCTAATCTGAGCTTCAGAAGAGTTATTTAGATGAACCCTCCCACAGGAGACTATATTGGCATCACCATCAATACCCATAAAATGAAAACTAATATCTTCTAAATTATCTTTTAATGGTATGTGAGATAGCTCGAGAGGCTTTCTGAGAACTTCCCATCTGAAGTTGTCATAATTCTCCCATTCCAAATCTGAAAGCGGTGACCGTATTGTAAAGTCAGCCATCTAACGGCTCTTATATATCTAAATCAACCCAGACAGGGCAGTGATCAGAAGGTTTTTCCATAGCCCTAGAATCATAATCAATTCCAACGCCCGTGACAGAGTCCTTAAGATTATCAGATACCATAATATGGTCTATTCTTAATCCTCTCTTTGGATCATCATCAAACATTTTAGATCTGTAATCAAACCAAGAGTAGATTGAGGATTCTTCAGGGTGCTTTAATCTCCATGAATCAAAAAAACCTATTTCTCTAATACTATTCCACATTTCTCTTTCTTGAGGCTGGAATGAAGTTTTTCCATCTCTAAGCCATCTTTTCATATTTATAGGCCCTATGCCTATATCTATATCTTCAGGAGCAACATTAAAATCACCCATAATTATTAAGTTTTCTTGCTTCTTTTTTAAAGCCTTTATGTGCTTGCTTAAGTCATCATAGTATTTAATTTTTTTTGGAAACTTAGTCTCATGATGAATGCTCTCACCTTGAGGAAAATAGCCATTCATAATTGTAATTTCAGAGTCTTTAGCTTTAAAAGTACATTCTATAAATCTTTTTTGATCTTCATCAGTATCTTTTTTAAAACCTTTAACAGTTTTAATTGGTTTTTCTTTGCTTAGAAATGCGACACCATAGTGACCTTTCTGCCCCCAGTACTCTGGGTGATAGCCAATTTCTTCAATTACTTCTAATGGAAAGTCAGGATCATTCACTTTGGTTTCTTGAAGTCCAATCACATCAGGATTAAGTGTATCTCTAATGTGGATAAGTTGATGAGGTCTTGCCCTGATACTATTTATATTAAATGAAACTATTCTCATTAAGCTAGTCTACTTTACTTAAGATAAATTTTAAATTTAAAAAATCCGTCACAATATTGGTAACTTCAATTAAGAGGAAATCTTCCTCTACGTTAATACTATCTTCATCTGAAGGGCTATCGTTCTTATTTTCTTCTAACAGATCTGCGTATGTCTCAAATGTCTCAAGATCTAGCAATGACCTTCTCTCATTTTCTAATTCTAACAACCACTCTTTTCTTATGCTCTTTTCAGTTTCTCTTATATCAAAATTTAAACTCAATACTTTTTTATTCTTATTTAAGTCATATCTTTGCCTAACTTTTTCTAAATAAGCTAAATTTGGCTCTTCAGCCAACCTTTCAAGATATAAATTTTTGATATTTTCTAATTTTTTACTATCTACGCTAAATTTTTTATGTCTATATGGCCTTACTGTGTCCCACTTAAGTGAGGTAGGGTATGAGCTCTCTCCAACAGTTTCTATATCCCAGGTAGCAGGAAGTTCAATATCAGGTACTACTCCTTTATTTTGAGTACTTGTTCCGTTTACTCTGTAATATTTAGATTCTGTAATTTTTATTTGGCCTTTTGAAAGCTGTTCTAAACTTTGAACAGTTCCTTTTCCAAAAGTTCTTTGACCTACGATTAACCCTCTTTGATAATCCTGAATAGCTCCCGCAACTATTTCAGATGCTGATGCCGAATATCTATTAACCAAGACTACCAAAGGCTTTTTCCATACCTGAATAGCCTTACCATCTCCATAAGGTTGGATATATCCCTTGCTATGCTTGACTTGAACCGTTGGTCCAGAAGCTACGAAAAGGCCAATAATTTTATTAGCTTCTATTAACGCACCACCACCATTATTTCTTAAGTCTAAAACTACCGCGTCTACATCTTCGTCATTAAAGTTATTAAGAATATTTTTTATGTCACCACTACTGCTTTTATAATCTTTAGATCTTTTTTGGTAGGCATTAAAATCTATATAGAACGAAGGTAAATCAATAATTCCAATTTTTGGCCCATCAATTACTTGATGAATTTTAGATTTAGCCGCTCTATCTTCTAACTTTATTTCTTCTCTTTTCAGGGTTACTAATTTTCTAATATTCTCTCCAGATTCTGATGAAATAAACTCTATCTCAACCTCTGTTCCAGCCTCACCCCTAATAAGATCCACAACTTCATCTATTCGCCAGCCTATAACATCAACATAATCAGATTTAGATGAGTCTTTTTGTCTTATTTTGGCTATCTTGTCCTTTGGTAGAATTTTTCCAGATCTCTCTGCGGGGCCCCCGGCGACCAAGCTAACAATTTCAGTATAGTCATCCTTTACACCGAGAAGGGCTCCAATGCCCTCAAGTTTTAAACTCATATTCATATCAAAATCCTCGGCAGATCGAGGTGATAAGTAAGAAGAATGAGGATCAAACTGATTTGTTAGGATATTCATAGCTAGAGAGAAAATATCTTCTTCTCTTTGTTGCTGAATTCTTCTAATTTTATTTGTATATCTTTTAATCAGATCTTTTTTTGGTTGATCTGATAATTCATCAGCAATCATCGCTACCAACAACTCATTTTTTGTCTGCAATCTCCAAAGTTCATTAAGATCTTCTGATGTCTTGGCCCACTCATTATCTTCATAATAAATATCCATGAACTCTTCTTTATCAAAGTCAAAAGAATTTTCTTCTATAGCCCTAATCTGATATTCAGTAAAGTTAACTAACTTTTTAAAGTATAAATTGATAATTACATAAGCCTCATCAATATCAAAATCTGAGTCTGAGTAGCTTGAAGATTTTTCCATAAATGAATCAATTTCTGGCTGTGTAAAGAAAAATTTATTTTCATCTAACTTTTCTATTAAAGCTCTTATGTAATTTTCATTAAAATCTTCACCAACAAATTTTTTAATATAATGATCTTTCTTGAGCTTGCTAAATAACTCTTTACTTAATTCAATTTTTTCATTACTTAAATTAGTTGATATATATTCTTTTGAAACATATTTGTTATTTCCACAAGACGCAGCTAGAACACTTATTAATAATAGAAACGTTATATAGTAATTTTTTTTATTCACAGTTTTTTAAAAGTTTTGTAATTTTGCTGCCTCTTCTCTGACAACTTCTGGGGCTCCTAAGGCTTGCCTATTCACACCGATTCTTTTGAACCAATAGTGTACTCCCATAAGGTCGGTAAATCCCATACCTCCGTGAACTTCTGTAGCTTTTTTGGCAATCACTTTTGATATATCTGAAACATGAGATTTAGCATGACATGCCATTAATCTTGCTTCTCCTGGAGAATTATCAAAACAATGAGCTGCATGCCAGACCATTGCATAGCAGGGCTCTAGATCAGAGGTCATCTCAGCGCACATGTGCTTTACTGCTTGAAAAGAACCGATAACACGTCCGAATTGTTTTCGCTCTTTTGAATACTCAACTGCCTTATCAATTAACCTTTGAGATGCGCCGATACTATCTGCGGCTAAAATAATTCTTCCACCATCAATAGATTTATTAATAGCATTATTACTAGATATAGTTAACTCAAGCACATCAACATCAACATTATCTAACTTAACCTCTGAATAGCTTCTGGTCTTATCTACAGCAGTAAGTTGTATTATCTCCACTCCAGGTGAATCTGAGGCCACAATGCCAATTACCCCACTACTATCTGCAAACATCAAATGTGAGGCATCTTTTGCATCTAAAACAAATAAAGCTCTTCCAGAAATTTTATTATTTTTTATCTCTATAGCTGAACCATCTCTAGCGCCTATGTATTCAGAAAACCCAACACCAAAGCGAATAGAATTTTCTGACATCTTTGTTAGATATTCCTCTTTTTGTTTTTTACTTCCTCCATGACTTATTGCCAGTGGAGCCATTACAAATGATCCTGTATATGAAATAGGTGCAATTCCACCACCAAGGCTTTGACTTACTGCTGTTGCGAATAGCAAGTCCAAACCCAGTCCACCAAATTCTTCAGGAATAAGAAGGGCACTTAATCCTAAATTAACTAATCCACTATTGATCTCTTTTTGAGTTTCTCCAGCATCACCTTCTGTAATTGCTCTTATTACATCTAGATTGGCTTGATCCTCAAGGAACTTTGATACATTTTCTTGAAAAAATATTTGATCTTCTGATAGCCCAAAATACATATTAAACTCCTTGAACCTTCGGCTCTCTTGGCATTCCCAGTCCTCTTTCAGAAATAATATTTTTCTGAATCTGACTCGTACCACCACCTATTATTAATCCTAAATAATACATATATAAGAACTGCCAAGAACCATTATCTCTAAGATTTGGGCTATCCTCATATAGCGTTCCAATTTCTCCCATAACATCTACAGCAAAACCTTCTAACTCATGTCTTAACTCAGTTCCAACTAGTTTTTGTATCATTCCTGCAATCTTTGTATCCTGTCCTTTGTTTAGCTTTGAAGAAAGTACTCTTAAGGAGTTTGATTGAAATGCCATTACCTTTGCCTGAAGGGCCATAAGCTTATCTCTATAAACAGGCATATCAATTAATCTTCTTCCATCTAAAGTCTCTTCTTTCATCCTATCAATTAGAGAGTTAACTCTATTTACGGTTGCATTTGGATTAGTTAATGAGCCTCTTTCATGGCCTAGAGTAGCATTAGCTACAGCCCACCCTTCACCTCTTTTACCTATAATATTTCCTTGTGGAATAGTTACATCTGTAAAAAAAACTTCATTAAATCCAGATTTTAATGTCATATCAATCAAAGGCCTCACCTCAAGCCCAGCAGTATTCATGGGTATTAATAAATAGCTAATACCAGCGTGTTTCTGAGCATCTGGCTCTGTTCTAACTAAGCAAAACATCATCTGAGAATATTGCGCTGTGCTAGTCCAAATTTTTTGTCCATTAATTACCCAGTTGCCATCAATCAACTCTCCTTTAGTTTGAAGACTCGCAAGATCGCTTCCAGCATTTGGTTCAGAATATCCCTGACACCAAATCATTTCTCCATGAAGAGTAGGTTTTATATATTGTTTTTTTTGATCTTCGGTCCCAAGTTCCAAAAGAGTTGGAACTAACATATCTATTCCTTGGCCTCCCATAGCAGGAGGTATTTTTGCATTTGAAAATTCTGAAGCAATAATTCTATTTTTAATTACATCACTGACGCCACCAAAGCCACCATATTCCTTAGGAACAGATCTAGCGAAGTAGCCTTGATCGATAAGAATGGACTGCCATTCTGAGCGACTTATAGTCTTCCCAGTTTCTTTAAAGGTCATACTCATTGGAACTTTTGCTGCATTGGTAAAATTCACACCATCCCATTTTTTACAGAATTCTTGAACTTCTTTTCTAAAATCCTCGTATTCAGGTCCGTAATTTAAATCCATAGTATTCTCACTCCTTAAAAATTATTTATCCCAATCAGGGTCTCTTTTTTCTAAAAAAGCTGCTATTCCTTCTTTGGCATCATCTCCTTCAAAGCAGACAGCAATTTGCTCTTTTAAGTAGGGAAGGGCGTCATCAAAAATCATTCCGTCTTGTTTCTCATAAGCCTCAAGGCCAAATTGCATTGTTCCAGGTGCAAGTCCAGCTAATTCAGATGCAAGATCAGACACAACTTTATCTAATTCATTTTTGGGAACAGATTGATTTATTAAACCCCATTCCTCAGCTTTTTGAGAGTTAATATAATTACCTCTCATAATAAAATCTAAACCAGCTCTTCTTGGCATAACTCTAAATAGACCTGCCATAACCATAAATGGCCATAATCCTCTTTTAATTTCTGGTGCTGAAAATTTAGCATCTTCTACTGCAATGGCATGAGTAGCATTGGTAACCATTAAGAGTGCACCAGCCAATACTGAGCCTTGAATTTTACATATAACAGGCTTGTATAGATGTCTTATACTCAAGCTAATATCATCTGAGCCTTCTAATTTTGGAATGTTAGATTCTGACTCAGCTCGTGTAAGATCTGCTCCAGCACAGAATATATCACCTTCAGCAGCTATAACTACCACCCTTATATCCCTTTCTTGTTTTGCATAAGCCAAAGCAAAGTTAACCTCATTCATCATAATATTATTTATGGCATTCTTTTTTTCAGGCCTGTTCAAAGTAATGGTTAAAATATTGTCTGAAATGCCAATTTTTGTTGCTTGAAATATTAATCCATCAAGTGAGAGATTTTTATTAGTCATTTTTCTTACCCTCTAGTATTTCTTTTGGAACCTCAATAAGCTTTGCTCTAAGATATTCTCCAAGAGACTTTGCTTGGCCATCTTTTTTATTATTTGATGAGATACCGTCTTGTAAAATATCATGGATATAGAAATTTAAAGACTTTATATTTGATAAGTCATATCTATCAATATTAAACTCTGATAAATCTGGTAATAACTCTTTTAATTTATCTACTGTAAGAAATTCATACAAGAAACAGTAAGATAAATCATCTTTAGCCCATATACCTAAATTTGCACAACCTCCCTTATCACCAGATCTAGTTCCATATAATTCACCAAAATGCACTAGTTGTGAGTTACCTTTAGGGGCATCTAGAATTTCAATAGGTTCCTTTTGATAGTACTTTTCTTCAAGGTTAAGCTGGTTGGTTGGAAGTACTTCTATTTCTTTCCCATCAACATACACTATTTCCTTAATGTGCTTGCTGTCTATCAGCGCAGGCCAATAAACTATAACCGGACCATTTGCCTTAAATGCACTTCTTGCAAAAAAGCCTGGATAGCTTGCTAGAGATAGTTCTATAATTTTGGCACTAAACATTCTTCCAACAAGATCAGGGTTCATAGACTTAACTGAGAGAGCTAAAGATGCCATAGCTTCTTCGTTAGAGCTTGGGTTATCTTTTTGTGTTTGATGCAATTCCATAGACACTTCGTCAAACTGCTCAACACCTCCCAGAGATTTAAATAATGTATCTGTAAATGATTTGGCTTTTTCTTCGATATCTAAGCCAGTAATAATAATTTCCATACCATTTCTAAAACCACCTGCAAGATTGATACAGGTTTTATGAGTCGGAGGAGGGGTGCTTCCTCGACATCCTGAGACATAGACTCTATCTTTATCTATTTCTTCAATTTTTAAAGTATCAAAGTGACTCACCACATCTGGATTTATATAGGCCGGAGAACCAATCTCGTACAAAAGTTGAGCTGTAACTGTCCCAACTGAAACTAATCCACCTGTTCCGGGATGCTTTGTTATTGTAAAACTTCCATCTTCTTGTATTTCAGCAATTGGATAGCCAACATTATCAAAACTTGGAACTTCTTTAAAGAATGCATAATTACCTCCAGTTGCCTGACATCCACATTCAATTATATGACCAGCAGCAAGTGCTCCCGCAAGAGCATCATAATTATCTCTAGACCAATTAAACTTCCAAGCAGCAGGGCCTATTACAACGGCAGCATCTGTAACTCTTGGGCACACAACTATATCAGCACCATTATCTAAAGCTTCCTTAATACCCCATGCTCCTAAATAAGCATTTGCAGTAAGGGGCTCATACCCAGAATTTTTAAGTAATGTATTTTTATCTATATTAATAAAAGTCTCACCAGCATCAGAGAGCTCTTTCATTCTAGGCATCAAATCATCCCCATCTATGTATGCAACTTTTAAATTAATAGAAAGCTCTTTTAAGATATTTTCAATTTCATTGGCCATTGATTTTGGGTTTAGGCCGCCTGCATTGGTTACTATTTTTATATTTTTTTCTTTACAACTTGCTGCAATTTCTTTTACTTGCTTTAAGAAAGTGCCAACATAACCTTTGTCTTCACCTCTTTGCATTCTTTGACCATACAAGATTGCCATTGTTAGTTCAGCAAGATAATCCCCAGTAAGAACATCTATAGGACCGCCATCAACCATATCCTTAGCTGCAGATAACTTATCTCCATAGTAGCCACTACAATTAGCTATTTTTATTACTTCCTTATTCAATTTAACTCTCCAGTCTTATTCCTTCTAAAATTACATTAGTTATAGAATTGGCAGATTCTTCGGGCGAAACTGTAATTAATAATCTATTTTTTTCTTTTGCAAACTCTCTTCCGATGCCGCCAAGCAATATAGCAAAAGCTTTAGTATCAATTTTTTTAATTTCCTTAGCTTCCTTGGCTTCATTTAAAAGCTTTTCGGTGAAACTAGTTATAAACCCTTCGTGATAATCTATCATGCTATTTGAGCTAGGTATATTCCTACCCAATCCTTTTATAAATGTATCAAACTTAGGCCCCACGGCTTGATTAACGATGTTTAAATATTTTTGAAGTTTATTGATTGGCGATTTAATCGTTGATATTTCATCTAATGCATTTTTACCAAGTTTCCTCAAGATATTATCTACAGTCATTGTGATAAGTTGATCTTTGCTAGGAGCAATCTCATATAAAGTCCTGAGAGATATTTTGAGCTTTGAAGCTAACTCTGACATGGTTAAATCTGGAATGCCCTTCTCAAGCATAATCTCTAGAGAGTTAATTATTTCATGATGTCTGTTCGTTAGAGCTTTTGATGAATCTTTAGTAAATTCTTTTGAAGGCTCGGAATAATGCATTACTTTGGCTTGACCACCATTAATAAAGCACCGTTCTCAACCTGATCATTTGTAGAAACTAATAATTCTGATACTACTCCGTCTTCACTCGCTTTTATCGAGTGCTCCATTTTCATAGCCTCAAGTACTATTAAAGTATCCCCAACCTTAACTTTATTTCCTTTTTTAACCTTTAAATCAATTACCTTACCCGGCATTGGAGCAATTAGACCGCCTGCCTGAATTTCAAGACCTGGTATTACAAATCTAGGTTTGATTTCAAGCATCACATCTCCGTATGGCATATGAACAAGTATTTTATTTTCAGAAAGAGTAATTCTTGAATAAGCTCTCTTTCCATCAAATTCAACATCTATACCAAACTCATCTCCATCGTAAATTTTTGCAACCTTGTTTGAATTAAAGAGAAAGCTGTCATCTCTTTGAGATTTATAATCAACTTTGTAATCCTTATCCATTAATGTAAAAGTGATATTTTGATTTGGAAGTCTTCCATTAGTCCAGCCAGAGCGCATAAATTTTGCTATATGGCCATTTTCTTTATTTATTTTTTGAATCCATAAAGCTGCAATAGAGGTGACATGTTCAATTTTCTCCTCTGATAGGACTAAAGTCCTTGGCGGCTTAACTCTATCAATAAAGTCTGTAGTAGTATTGCCATCTAAATACTCTTCTGATTTTAAGCATGCTATTAAGAAATCTCTGTTTGTTTTAACTCCTCCTATATGCGCTGCTTCTAAAGCCCTAATAAGCTTCCTAGCTGCATCAATCCTAGTGGGAGCATAAGAAATAACCTTTGCAAGCATTGGATCAAAGTCAGTTCCAACAACAGACCCAGTAACAACTCCTGAGTCCCATCTTGCATCTGCATCGTAATCTCCCTCAAATGCTATCAATGTTCCAATTTCAGGTAAAAAATTATTATTTGGATCTTCTGCATAAAGCCTAGCTTCTATAGCAGATCCATTAAATTCAATATCTCCTTGTTCGTAACCAAGCTCCTCACCTCTAGCAATTCTCAATTGCTCATATACTAAATCAATACCTGTTACTTCTTCGGTTACTGGATGCTCAACCTGAAGCCTTGTATTAACTTCCAGGAACCAGAATTCACCTGTTTTATCATCCATAAGAAATTCAACAGTTCCAGCAGACTGATACTTAATTTTTTTAGCAAGCATAATTGCGGCATTCCCCATTGCCAGTCTTATCTCTTCAGAAACTCTTGGTGATGGTGATTCTTCTATAATTTTTTGGTGCCTTCTTTGTATAGAGCATTCTCTTTCTCCAAGATGAACAATATTTCCATGAGAATCCCCAAGAATTTGGATTTCAATATGTCTTGATTTTTCTACGTATCGCTCAATAAATACTCTTTCATCACCAAACCCAGATTTAGCTTCTCTTTGAGCACTTTTAATAGAGTCCTTTAAACCTGACTCATTATTCACTATACGCATACCTTTTCCACCGCCTCCGGCGGCAGCTTTTATAAGAAGAGGGTAGCCAATATGCTTTGCTTCTTTTGACTTTGTGGTCATTTTCAAAGTAGGAACATTGGCTTTTACAGCCAATTCTTTTGCTTTTAATTTATCTCCCATTACAGAGATGACATGAGGTGAAGGACCAACCCAAACCAAACCTTCTTTAATAACTTTTCTGGCAAAAGATGCATTTTCTGACAAGAAACCATAACCAGGATGAATGGCCTCAGCTTCTGATCTTCTTGCAGCTTCAATAACTATATTTCCATCCAGATAGCCACCATCTGGAAGAAGAATGGCTTCATCAGCTTCTTTCACATAAGGAGCGTCTTTATCTGCATCAACATATACAGCAATACATTTAATGCCCATTTCATGAGCACTTCTTATAACTCTGCAAGCAATCTCGCCTCTATTTGCAATTAATAATGAATTAAAACTCATAGTCTAAATACTCCATATTCTTTAGCACCTTCAATGGGCTGGTTACTTACGATTGATAAACAAAATCCAATAATATCTCTCGTATCACGGGGATCAATAATCCCATCATCGGTCACCATGCTACTTGCAACTAATCCAAGTGACATCCCTTCAAGATAATCGATAACCATTTTTTTAATTTGCTCATCGGCTTTTTCATCAAATTTTTGACCATCTCTAAGAGCTTTAGCCTTTCTTACAATCGACATAACGCCTGCCATTTGCTCAGGCCCCATAACTGCTATTTTTGCTGTTGGCCATAAAAAGGTAAATCTATTGTTATAAGCCTTTCCTGACATCGCATATGTTCCAGCCCCATATGAAGCACCCACAACAATAGTTATATGAGGAACCATGGAGTTGGATACAGCATTAATTAGTTGCGATCCTTTTTTTATAATTCCTTGGCTTTCAAAATCCTTTCCAACCAGGAAACCGGTAACGTTATGAAGGAAGATTAAGGGTATATTTCGTTTATTGCATAACTGGATAAAGCTTGCAGCTTTTTCAGCAGATTCTGGGTATATAGGGCCATTATTTCCAAGAATACCTACTTGATAACCATGAACAGAAGTCCAACCACAGACCATAGTAGGTCCATATAAGGGTTTAAATTCCTCAAATTTAGATCCATCTGAAAAACGAGCAATTATTTCTTTGATGTCTACCGCAGACTTAAGGTCCTCAGCAAGAATGCCAAGCAACTCTTCCTGATTATATAAAGGGTCAGAGGATATTTTCTTTGGTTCTTGACCGGTTTTATCCCAATTTAAATGAGAGACTACTTGTCTACACAATCGTAAAGCATCCATTTCATCTTCTGCTAGATAGTCAGAAAGGCCAGATTTCTCAGAATGCATTTTTGCTCCTCCAAGTGTTTCGCTATCTGATTCTTCTCCGGTTGCCATCTTTACTAGAGGCGGGCCTGCTAAGAATGCCATTGACTGATCTTTAATAAAAATATTGTAATCTGACATTCCTGGTTGATACGCCCCACCTGCAGTAGACGAACCAAAAACTACAGATATAACTGGTATTCTCAATTTTGATAATTCAGTCATTTCATAAAAAAAGCGACCAGTAGCTGCAAAGTGCGGGCTTTGGATGGATGGTGATATCGGAGGCGTGCCTCCCTGGTTTAGACCTGAGACGCTAAGATCGCCGCCAGCAGATTCAACAAAACTAATAAATGGTATTTTATTCTCTCTTGATATTTCTATAGCTCTCGCCCATTTTTCACCAACATAAACAGTCATAGCACCGGCTTTAACTGTAGGATCATTAGCAAAAATTACACACTCAACTCCAGAAACAATCCCGACGCCTGAAACGCAACCACCACCAACATTAAAGTTATCTGTTCCATATCCAGCAAACGGCTGAATCTCAAGAAAAGGACTATCAGGATCTATGACGTTCATTACTCTTTCACGAACCGGCATCTTTCCTCTTTTAGCTAACCTTTCATGATGTCTAGCTCCGCCACCAATTTCCGCAAGATCAAGTAATTCATCTAGAAAGACTAATTTCTCAAGCATCATTTCTTTATTTTTTTGATATAGCTCAGATTTAGTATCTAAATTTGTCCTAATTACGGGTGCGATATTTTCTGTTTTCATAGGTAATTAAATTTTGAAATGTCTCTCAATGGTAATATATTCTTATTAATATTACCATAAATAAGTTGTATTATAGTTATCCATCACTTGAGAAAAAAATGATAAAAATTTATGGAACAGAAAACTCCAGAGCGATGCGGCCTATATGGACCGCTGAAGAAATGGGTATTGATTATGAATTGGTTATGATGCCTTTTCCTCCTAGAGTTTTCATGAAAGATTATCTTGATGTAAATATGCTAGGAACTATTCCTTACTTGATTGATGGCGATATTCGGATGACAGAGTCTGTTGCAATGGCTCAGTATTTAGTTGAAAAATATGGACCAAGTGATCTTAGGGTTATGCCAGATGAGCCTGATTACCCAGCATATTTAAATTGGCTTCATCATGCAGATGCAACATTAACCTTTCCTCAAACTGTAGTATTGCGTTATAAGTTTCAAGAACCAGGAGTCGCAGATGCTGCTATAGAAGGTTACAGTCGTTGGTTTGTGTCTAGATTAAAATTACTTGAGACCTCCTTAGAAGATAGAGAGTATCTTTGTTCTGATAGATTTACCATCGCCGATATATGCGTTAGTTATGCAATAAACTTAGCAGGTTCTTTGGGAATAGAGCAAGCTTACAAACCTAATATAAAAAGATGGACTGATATGTTATTTAAAAGAGAGGCTTTTATTAAAAGTAAAGGATACAAGTATGAAGAAAATGTATAAATATCTATTCGTTCTACCATTATTATTTCTAACTTTTGCAATGCATGCCAAGGAAGGACCTCTTACATCCCATCTTGACAGTATTATTCTTGGTTCAGGGTGCTTCTGGGGTGCTGAAAAGGGCTATGAGCAAATAGATGGCGTAGAAAATGCTGTTTCTGGATATTCTGATGGCTTTGGCATCAAGCCTAGTTATAGGGAAATAACTAAAACTAAAAACAAATTTAATAAAAATAATTTTGCCGAAGTGGTGATGGTTAATTTTAATAGAAGTAACTTAAGTCTTGAATCCATTCTCCAACATTTTTTTGAATCTCATGATCCTACTCAGCTTAATCGTCAAGGTAATGATATTGGTACTCAATACAGATCAACTATATTATATAAAAATAATTCACAGAAAGTGATTGCTGAAAAAGTAGCAAAAGAATACCAAGCGCTATTAACTGAAGCGGGTTATGGAATAATTCAAACCGCTATTAGGCCACTAGAAAAGTTTTATCCAGCCGAAGACTATCATCAGGACTATATAGCAAAAAATCCTAATGGTTACTGTCCAGATCACTCAACTGGCGTTGCTTTTAATAAGAGTGAGGAGCAGGTCATTGATAACAGTGCTCTATTAGAAGGAAAGCACATCTTGGTTATAGACTCTGAAGGATACTGTCCATATTGTGAAAAATTTGAAAAAGATATAGTTAGTAAATACAAGGGAACAATTCCCCTAACTAATAGAACAGCCAGGCATCTAAAAGATTTAGTAATCAATACTCCAACATGGGCAACGCCAACTATTGTCTTTTTAGATAATGGTACAGAGGTTTTTGCCAATCAAGGCTATATGACACCGAAGGAGTTTTATGAAGCCCTTGGCGTATTTAAGTTGGGTAATTCAGAAGCATACAATGTAGCTTTTAATGAAGGCACAGATTCAAGATACTGCAAGGAATATGAAATCTTTAAAAATACTCCCGATGGAGTTTTTATTGACAAGTTAAGCGGGGCGCCTTTATTTGATACAAGCGATAGGTTTGTATCTAAATCTGGATGGTTATCATTTACAAGTCCAATAGAAGGCTCAGTATACGAATTAGCTGATAATCGTTATGGAATGAGGAGAGTTGAAATCAGGTCAGCATCTTCAAATATTCACTTAGGTCATGTATTCGATGATGGCCCAAATGGAATGCCAAGATACTGTATTAATGCAACTGTTTTAGAATTTATACCAAGAAGCTAACTATTCTTCAAACAAAGCATTAATGCTTTCATAAGCATCAATAAATTCTTCTTTATATTTTTGAACAGTTTGAGCGGCACTAATACTTTCATTTACTAAGCCTATTCCTTGGCCGACCCAGTAGGTTTCTAAATCTTTAGCACCTTCGTGACCAATCTCAGCCTGATCTCTAATAACTTTTAATGCTGGTTCACTTACCATCGTTTGAAGTGGCATTGGTAATGGCTCTGGAGCACCTTTGGCTTCCCATGCATCAGTCCATGGAGTTTGTAGTTGCCTGGAATGTTTACCAGTTCTACTTTTTGATCTAACTGTTTGACTTGATGTTGCAGAAACCATTTTTTCTTTAATATTCTCAGAAGTTTCAGCTTCAGAAGTAGTTAAGAAAACAGAAGCACACCAAACGCCATCAGCACCCATGGCCATTATTCCTGCCATTTGCTCTCCTGTTGCAATGCCACCAGCTGCAAGAATAGGTATTTTTCCATAAGGTTTAAGCGCTCTTCTTACTTCAGGAACAAGAACCATTGTTGAAACACTTCCGCAATGACCCCCACCCTCAGTTCCAGACACAACAACTAAATCAACTCCAGCCTCAACTTGTTTAATGGCATGCTCCTTAGCTCCAACAAGTGCAGCAACAGCAACGCCATTATCTTTTCCCATTTTTAGCATCCAGTCAGGCGGAACTCCAAGGGCGTTAGCAACTAGTTTTATAGGGTGTGAAAAGGCAACATTTAGAATCTCTTCAGCTATCTCAAATCCTTTACCTAGAATGGCATTTGAATTCTTTTCAGTTCTTTCGGACTCGTCACCAGACCTTAAGTGCTCGCCATTAACATCATATTCTTTAAGAACATCTGCTCTGAAATCTCTATATTCTTGCGGAATCATATCCCTCAAATCATCTAACGATTTCTTTTGACCCTTCCCTTTATATGAGTTTGGTATTAATACATCCACCCCATACGGCATCCCATTAATGTTCTCATCTATCCATTTAAGATCTATTTCTAATTTTTCAGGAGAATGACCAACAGCTCCAAGAACACCCATTCCACCTGCCTTAGACACAGCAACAACAACATCCCTGCAGTGGCTAAATGCAACTAATGGAAATTCAATACCAAACATTTCACAAATAGGAGATTTCATTTTATAACCCGAATATAAATTTATACTTAAAAATAATACTATATTATTTTTTTAAAAATTAAAATTATTGATTTAAGATATCTTATGACCAAGTGCTTCTCAACACCCGATCTTTCTGATAATTACCCTAATAATATTCAGATTGGCAAAACCTTATTTAATTCTTACGGAGCAGTTAGTAGTTTTTCAGGACAAGTAGAAACAATATCTTGTGCAGATGATAATTCTTTAGTTAAAGAAATCTTAAATAAGAATGGAGAGGGTAAAGTTTTGGTTATAGATGCGCAAGGAGTTGAGCATGCATCTATGGTTGGTGATCAGATTGCCTTAAGAGCATATGAAAATAATTGGTCAGGCATTCTTATTAACGGCGCTGTTAGAGATGTTCAAATTCTCAGTAGCATCTCGATAGGTATTTTTGCTAAGTCCTCGATACCCATGAAAACAGATAAGAATAATCTAGGATCAAGATCAGTCGATTTATTTTTTGGCAATGTAATGATTAAACCAGGAAATTGGCTTTACGCTGACTTAAACGGGTGGGTTATTAGCAATAAAGAGCTAGAATTTTAAGCTTTCAATTTCAGAGTCTTTCTTTTCCCATATCTCTTCAATCCAATTTTTAAAGTTTTCTCTATAAGCATCATCCAATGAATAATCTTTATTCTTAAGATTTTCTGGAATCGAGTACTGTTTTATCATCACTTTCACTTCTTTTAAATCGCCTTTCAGGAATGCCCATGCTCCTCTTTTTTCTGATTTATATACTAATGAGAAGTCTACAAGTGTATCTATATTGGGAATTGCTGATAAAGCTGTAGCAATACCTCCAATCTTTGGAGTAAGAAGATTCTTATAAGGTGATTTTTGTAAATCATGCTTTTCCTTAGTATTTCTAGTTCCTTCTGCATAACTAAAAATAGTAGAAGGAGATCTTTGAAACCTTTTGCAGGCCTTTAGTGTATTTTTATAATCTTGAAATCTTAAATCAGGATTTTTCTCTAACTCAGCCTTTGAATGCCTGTTAACAAAAGGCATGTTTAAAGTTTTATTTGCTAAAAAAATAAATGGTATCCAGGATAACTCTCTCTTCATAAAGAGCTTAAGCAAGGGAAGGCGGTTATTGGCAGCAACAAGTACTATAAATATGTCCGCAAAGGATTGATGGTTTGACATTGCAAGGTACCACTTTCTTGTATCAAATTTATTATCATCAATTATTTCAATCGAGTTCCCATGAACTAATCGCATTATAATTTTTAGGCCATAAACAGTTGCATCACCTATTTTATTGGATAACCTACTCAGGTATTTTTTTAGAGATTGTGAAGGCCAAAATGCCCGAGGTATATTGACTACTGCAAGAGTACCAAACCCAATAATTAATTCTAAAATAATTAGCGTGAATGTAATTAAGCCTATTAAGTTTGATTTAATTGCATTCATTAATATGACTTTTCTAAAAGCCGGTTAAATTTGCGTATCTTTCTGAATGAAACTTTGAACTTCCAAAAATTTGTTCAGCCACTCTGGCTCTTTTTAAATAAAAACCAACGTCATATTCATCAGTAACACCTATTCCGCCATGCATTTGGATAGCCTCATTCGAAACTAAATGTAATGTTTCTCCTGAGATAGTTTTTGCAAGACTGGCCAGTCTTTGTAGTTCGTTTGAATTTTCATCAGCGCCATGCATTGCCGCTATAACAGATGACTTAGTTAGCTCTAATTCACAAAACATCTCAGCAGCTCTATGTTGAAGCGCTTGAAATGTCCCAATCAATACCCCAAATTGCTTTCTTTGTTTAAGGTAATCTAGTGTTAACTCAAAAGCAGCTTCTGCATTTCCGAGCATTTCAGCAGACATTGCTATTCTTCCAATGTCTAAAATACTTTCAACAGTTTCGCCTCCTGATTCAGGTGATCCAAGAATTCTCTCAGAAGATACCGTCACATCATTAAATATAATATTTGCATAATTCCTTGAATCAGCCATTGATAATTTAATTGTGTCTACACCATCTGCGTCAGACTCGACAATAAATAGCGTTAACCCTGTTTCCTCTCCTGAATTTCCAGAAGTTCTTGCAAGAACTATTAAAATATCTGCACTTGATCCATCAACTACAAAAATCTTTTTTCCACTCAATACATAATCATTATCCTTACTGGTTGCAGAGAATTCTGTCTTAGCAGGATTGTGATGACTTGATTCATCTATTGCTAAAGCTGTTGTTATCTCTCCACTAACAATTTTTGGTAAAAGTTCTTCTTTTTGAGCCTGTGATCCAAATTGGGTTATAGCAAATGCACCAAGTACAGCTGTTGCAAATAGTGGAGAGGGCGTTAATGTCTTTCCACATTCTTGCATTATTGAACTGATACCAGCTACCCCAAAATTGGATCCTCCAAATTCTTCAGGGATGAGTATTCCTGACCAACCTAGATTTACCATTTCTTGCCATATTTCCTTATCCCATAAGAGATAGTCATTAGAATCGCGAAGCGATCTAAAATGATTGACCGGAGTTTTTTCTGTAGCAAAGCTCTTAGCAGTATCTTTTAAAAACTGCTGTTCTTCATTTAAAATTAATTTCATTTTGTTTCCTTTATTTGAGTGCGTCTAGCTAGGTAAGCCCAAGACTCTTTTTGAAATAACATTTAACTGAACTTCAGAAGTACCTCCTTCCAATGAGTTACCTTTAGTCCTTAACCAGGATTTAGTTAAATTTTTCTCGTCATCATCAAACTCATCTCCATCCCAAGCAACCCCATTTATACCGGTAACAGCTACCATAAGCTCATGCCGCATCTTGTTATGCTCTGTACCGTATAGTTTGAACATTGAAGCCGTAGGACTTGCCTTACCGCCTTCATCTCCAGCTCTTTTTAGCGTTAAGCCAAAAGCATGCTCCTTGATCTTATGAGCAGTAATTTCTGATCGATAAAACCCATTACTAATTTTTCCATTCTCTTCACCAAGATGTTTTTTAGCAAGACTAACAATATCTTTTCCACCACTTCCCATTGCTGATGCAAGTCCAAATTTAGAAATAAACTCTCTTTCATGCTGAAGCAAAGCTTTTGCGATAGTCCATCCAGCATTTAACTCTCCAATAAGGTTAGCCTTAGTGACCTTTACATCGTCAAAGAATGTTTCACAAAAAGGTGACTTACCTGAAATTAAAGTAATTGGCTTGGTACTTACTCCTTGAGTTTCCATGTCTATCAATAGAAAGCTAATTCCATCATGTTTTGGCTCTTTAGGACCCGTTCTGACTAATGCAAAGATCCAATCCGCTTTATCTGCATACGATGTCCAAACTTTCTGACCGTTAACTAAGAAATGCTCTCCTATATCCTCTGCTTTGGTAGCTAAACTTGCAAGATCAGATCCTGATCCAGGCTCAGAGTAACCCTGACACCATCTAATTTCACCTTTGATAATTTTAGGTAGATGTTCTTTTTTTTGTTCTTCAGTTCCATATTCCAATAAGACAGGAGCAAGCATCCATATACCAAAACTTAAAAGCGGTCCTTTTGCACCAATCATCCACATTTCTTCATTAAGTATTTTTACTTCTTCTTTAGATAAACCACCACCACCATATTCTTTAGCAACAGTTGGCATTGTCCATCCTTTTTGACCCATTCGATCTAACCAAATTTTAGATTCAGGATTTTTGTATTGGGCTTTCCTTCCTCCCCATACTTCATCAGTTGGTATTGCTGGATCTGCACCATTTCTCATTGAAGCTGGGCAATTTTCATCTAACCAAGATTTAACTTCTTGTCTAAAATTTTCTAATTGTTCCATGTTTTTATCTCATATTTAGTTAATGAAAAACTATTATAGGGTTTAATTCTTCTTTTTTGAAAGAAGCCTTGATAAAAAATAGACAAATTTTAGATGTAAATTAACATTACCAAGCGAGTATAATTATTGAATGTTTAAAAATATTGGAATATTCGTTAAAGAGAAAACCTATCAAGCTATTGATTACAATGCCCTGGACTCTCTAATAGCAACTCTTGCTAGACATGCACCTAATTTATTTATTGATGAGACCTCTGACTACCAAAACTCATTAATTAAAAGAGTGTCTAATTGTGACTTTACGTCAAAAATAGATTTAATTATTGTTTTTGGTGGAGACGGAACGCTGCTAAGCTCCACTAGAAAGTACCTTGAATTTAATATTCCATTACTTGGAATTAACATGGGAAGAGTAGGCTTCTTAACCGACATCAATACTCAAAATTTTGACTCAGTAATCCAGGACATATTAATCAATCATAACTATGAAATTGAAGAAAGAAATTTAGTTAGTGCATCTTTTTTAGATAAAATTGTATATGGACTTAACGAAATCGTTATCCATTCAGGTGGATACACTCAATTAATGAGATATAGACTTAATGTTAATAACAAAGTTGTCTATGAACAAAGGTCAGATGGATTAATTATTGCAACTCCAACCGGCTCAACTGCTTATGCTCTTTCTGCAGGCGGTCCCATCATTCATCCAAGTGTGGATGTTTGGACAATTCTACCAATGCTTCCGCAAAGCATGTCATCAAGACCGTTTGTTATTTCTTCAAAAGAAAAAGTAGATATTGAGTTGCTAAAAGGACCTTTTAAAGAAGCAAAAATATGTGCTGATGGTCAAGAAGATATCTCCGTACCTTATATGGAATCTATTAAAATTTCTAAGATGGAGAAGTCTCTGAAGCTTGTGCATCCGAAGAATAATGATTTCTTTGAAGCATGCAGAGAGAAGCTTGGCTGGAGTCTAGATATCTCTATGACTAACAAGTAGATTGAATATTAAAAACATACATCTTCCAATAATTTTAATTGCTATTGCAGTGGCATTGCTTTCTAATTTTGGGAGCTTCGTTTCAATTATTGAGCCACTGACTTTCTTAAAGATTGATACCTCAAGACTTAGCCTAGGTTATATTTCCTATGCCACCTTTGATACTACATACTTTATTAATAATGAATGGTGGAGGTTGATTACACCGATGATTGTTCACTTCTCATTTGCTCATTTGGCATTTAACTGTTTATGGGTATATGTTCTAGGCTCTAAAATCGAATTATATGATGGAAGCTTCTTGTTTTTTAGCTTAGTTATAGTTTCATCAATTACCAGTAATTTCTTCCAATATTACTTCTCAGATCCATCTATATTTGGAGGCTTATCTGGAGTGATATATGCAATGCTTGGATATTGTATGATTATAGAGCTTGAAGTAAAAAATGAAAGATATGAGCTACCTCCAGCTATTTATTTATTTATGATTGCTTGGATGATTCTTGGTTTTATGGGCGTTTTAGATTTATTTGGCTTTGGGTCTGTGGCAAATTATGCTCATTTAGGAGGGCTTATTTCCGGATTAATTTTTGCTATGATAGCTAAGTCCATAAAGTCCTTCAGCTAAAGAGGTATTGCTTGAACATACTTTTAAAATTAATTAAAGTTTTTCCACCTGAGCTATCTCATGCAATTGCTCTTAATTCACTCAAGATTCTGTATTTCTTAAATCTAATACATTTATTCTTTCCAAAACCTAAAACCCAAAAGGTATCCTTATTTGGAATGGATTTAGCTAATAAGCTTGGCATTGCTGCTGGGTTAGACAAGAACGGAGATTTTATAGATCCCTTAGGGGCTCTTGGGTTTGGCTTTATTGAGGTTGGAACAATAACCCCTCTAGCTCAAAAAGGTAATCCCAAGCCTAGAATCTTTAGAATATTTAATGAAAATGCCATTATTAATAGATTGGGTTTTAATAATAAAGGAGTTGACCACCTAGTCCAAAAATTAAAGAAAAGAAAATTCAGTGGAGTTGTTGGAGTAAATATAGGAGCCAACAAAGAGTCGACTGGCCAAGATAGGATTAATGACTATTTAAGTTGCTTTAGAAAAGTGCATGAATTTTGTGACTATATTACAGTGAATATTTCATCCCCCAATACTCCAAATTTAAGAGATCTCCATCAATCAGATAATTTAATAGACTTATTAAACGCTATAGAAGGCGAGATAAAAAAAGTTAACTTTGTTAAGCCTATATTCTTAAAAATATCTCCTGATGAATCAAGAGAATCTCTAGAGTTCATAATTCAAGCTGTCGATGAGTCAGGTTTTTCAGGCCTAATAGCAACAAACACAACAATTGATAAAGATAATCTACAAAACTCTAATTATAAAGAACTTATTGGAGGGCTTTCGGGGAAACCTCTTATGAACAAAGCTACTAAAACGATTATAGATATTAAAAATATTAGTCCAAACATTGGTGTTATTGGAGTTGGGGGAGTAATGTCTAGGGAAGATTTTCATGAAAAGTTAAATTCAGGAGCTTGCCTTGTTCAAATATATACTGGTTTTATTATCCATGGACCTAAAATTGTTAATGAGCTTTTAAAGTAGATATTTCATGGAATTAATAATAATTTTTATTATTGTTGCTTTTTTAATTGGCACTGTAAGTTTGGCTGTACCATCCAAATCTTCAAGAAATATAGCTAGTCTAAGAATGGAAGCTTCAAGACTTGGCTTTAAGGTTTCTTCATCTCGTTATGGAAATGTATCCTTCAAAAATAAAGATTTTTCTTTGATGAGCTACCAAATAAAAAATACGTCTAATTTAAAAGATGCACATTTTATTAGAGACAAAGATGATTTAATTTTGTATTCTCCTCTCAAGCTTAAATATTCAAATGAGTATGAGGGTGTAAATGATAAGTTAAAAAAAATATCCTTTTGCATACATGAGGTAATCTTTTCTAATTCATCTATAGCTTTTCTTTGGACTGAAAAAGAAGGCTTAGATGGGTTAAAGAAAATTCTAAGTGCCCTGGAAAATTTTTAAGTTTATCTTGTAAATAGTAATCAACTGATGTATTCCTTTATTAGGAGCTGAATTAAATTATGACTAAATCACTTGTAATCGTTGAATCACCAGCAAAAGCTAAGACTATTTCAAAATATTTGGGTAGTGATTATATTGTTCAATCAAGTGTTGGACATATAAGAGATCTTCCTAAAAAAGCATCAACCTCAAAACGTTTAACTATTCCTAAAGACATAAGCCCAGAGGAAAAAAAGAAACTAAAAGTTATTAATGAGAGAAGCAGGTTAATAAGAAGAATGGGAATCGATCCAGATAATGGATGGGTTGCAGATTGGCAAATCATTCCTGAAAAAGAGAAGGTTGTTAAATCTCTCAAGCAGGCAGCAAAACAAGTTGATCATATTTATCTTGCAACCGATCTTGATAGAGAGGGTGAGGCTATTGCATGGCATTTAAAAGAAGCCCTTGGACCAGAAAAATATACTTTCTCACGAGTTAGGTTTAATCAAATCACAAAATCAGCTATTTTAGAATCTTTTGCTGACCCTAAAGAAATTGATCTAGATCTTGTTAAAGCATATAGAGCTAGAAGGTTTTTAGATAAAGTAATAGGTTTTGAATTATCCCCATTGCTATGGAAAAAAGTTGCAAGAGGACTTTCAGCTGGAAGAGTTCAATCTGTAGCTTTGAGAGTTCTTGATGAAAGAGAGGGTTTAATTCAAGAATTTATTCCAGAAGAGTACTGGGAAATTTCTATGAATCTTTTGAATCTCTCAAAAGATAATATTTTCTTTTCTCTTAACAGAAAAAAATCAGATCCGTTGCTACAGAAAGATGAAGCCGAAAAAATTAAATCATTAATTAATTCTTCTAATTTACAAATAAATGAAATTACTAAGAAGCCAGTTAAGATTAAACCAAGAGCTCCTTTTATTACATCTACCTTACAGCAAGCTGCTAGTACCAAATTAAGTTTTACTGTTAAGAGAACAATGAGAGTGGCTCAAAAGCTCTATGAAGCAGGCCACATAACCTACATGAGAACAGACGCACCTAGTCTAAGTAAAGAATCTATTCAAGATGCTAGAAACTACATTGGGGATAAAATTGGAGAACAGTATCTTACTAATGCACCTAGAATATACTCAAGTACTGAAAATGCTCAAGAGGCCCATGAGGCTGTAAGGCCAACCAATGCATTCGTTACTTCTAATGATCTTATAATCGCCTCAGAAGAGGAGAGAAGGTTATATACACTTATTTGGCAGCAATATATAGCAAGTCAAATGCCAGATGCTGAGTATTTATCTACTTCTGCTAAAATTTTTATAGATGAATATGTCTTCTCTGCCAAAGGAAGAGAGGTGGTTTTCGATGGTTATACCAAAATCTCTAAAAGTGGCTCAACTGATGGTGATGAGGATATTCTTCCCCCACTATCTGAAGGAGAGGAGCTTACTTTAGAGAAATTAAATTTAGATCAAAAGTTTACTAAACCACCTGCAAGATTTTCGGAAGCGGCATTGGTTAAAGAGTTAGAAAAAAAAGGCATAGGAAGACCATCTACTTATGCAAATATTATTTCTACTATCCAAGACAGAGGTTATGTTGAAATTCAAAATAGAAGATTCTTTGTAAAAAAAATTGGCCACATAGTCACAGAGCGACTTCAAGAAAGTTTCGATGACATTATGAATTATGACTTCACCGCTAACCTTGAAAATAATTTAGACAAAGTTGCTAGTGGAGACTTAGATTGGAAAAGCGTTCTAGATAATTTCTATAAAGCATTTCAAGATGATTTAATTTCTGCTTCTGACGAAGATAATGGAATGAGAACAAATGAACCTACAGATACAGACATTGTCTGCCCTGATTGCTCATCAAATCATATGGTTGTTAGAAATGCGTCTAATGGTGTTTTCTTGGGCTGCTCGGGATACCAAAATGAAGGTGATGATAAGTGTAAGAAAACTCTCAACCTAATACCAGGTGATGAGGCTATTAGCGTAGACGATCAAGAGGAAGTAGAAAATCTTCTAATAAAAAAGAGATGTGGTATTTGTGATACAAGCATGGATAACTATTTAATAGATGAAAATAGAAAACTTCACATATGTGGAAAAAGCCCAGACTGTTCTGGCTTTGAAATAGAAGAAGGTCTATTTAAAATAAAAGGATATGACGGTCCTGTTCTCGAGTGTCATAAGTGTGGTGCTGAGATGCAGTTAAAAACAGGCAGGTTTGGAAAATATTTTGGATGTTTAAACGATAATTGCGGAACAACTAGAGCCCTCCAAAGAAATGGTGAGCCAAAACCTTTAACTATGGAGCCAATCTCATTGCCCGGGTTAGCTTGTTTGAAATGTGAAGATCATTATTTATTAAGAGATAGCATGAAAGGGCTTTTCTTGGCAGCAAGTAAGTATCCAAAAAATAGAGAAACAAGGGCTCCGAAGGTTGCTGAGATTAATAATCTAGATCAAGAGATTTCAGAAGCTTGCAGATACCTTCCGGATACAAATAAACACTCATATTTAATAAGCGCTCCTGAAAAGGATAGGGATGGAAATCCTTATGTTATTAGATATAACAAAACAGAAGATGTTCATTATTTGGCATCTGAGAAAGATGGTAAGAAAACTAAATGGACAGCTCTTTATAATAATGGGGAATGGGTGCAGAACCTCAAAAGTTAGTGGATTCAAAAGAATTAATTAATTTATACCTAGACATATCTGAAGAAATTTTTTCCAAGCTAACATTTGATAAGTCCAATTTAGACATAACAAATAGGTTTCTTTTCTTTCTTTCTTTAGAGAAAAGCTTTGATTGCTTGGCAGATAGTATTTTAAATCAGATGGGCATAGACTTGCCTGATGCCGAATCTCTTAACGCTAAAGCAAAGTGGAATAAGTTAGCCCTTGAGCCCTCATTAAAAAATATTATTTTTAAAGAACAACAGCCCGATGGCTTTATCTTTGATTTTTATAATGTGAAAGATAAATTATATACCCCGGTTAATGACTCCATAATTATCTCTAATCAAACAAATAACTTGAAAAAATATATTTTGATACTAGATAGTTATAAAAGGTTTACGCTCTTACTTCGAAAAACTTTAGATGAGTGTTAAGCTAATTAAATGGAAAAAAATATGTCAAATTACCTTGAGCTAGCGCAGCTCCCAGACGGCTCTATAGTCTTAAGAAGATCAGATGATCATGAAAATCCAATTGTTAAGATTGATTTCTCAAAAGAATCTAAGGAATTTTTACAAGGACAAGAGTTAGCAGTAGCAAAAGAGATGATAAGGGCTGGAATAGAGAGCGTGAGTGGAAATGTTAATGATGTTGATGAATTCTTTGAAAATCAAAAAGAGAATCTAGCTAAAAAGCCAGTTATTCTTCATTAGTTTTCTCTAATAAGACCTATACTTTTTCCTTCAATATATAACTCTGTTTCCTCTAAATTAATTTCAATATCTGAAAAGTCATTATTAGCAGGCTGAAGATGAATAATACTTGGAGAGTGCCTGTGGAAATATTTTACAGTAACTTCATCGTCTATCCTTGCAATAACAATGTCTCCATTTTTAACATCTTGAGTTTTTTTGACTGCTATGAGGTCATCTTCCATAATGCCTGCATCCTTCATACTTAAGCCTTTAACTCTTAGAAAGTAATCAAAATTTGAGCCAAAGAAGCCTTTAGGACATTTAACATTCTTTTCAATATTTTCTGTTGCAAGAGTGGGTGAGCCAGCAGCAACCAAGCCAATAATTGGATAACCTAAATCTTCTTCCTCCGCAGTTTCTGGATTATTAATAGCAATTCCTCTTGATGTTCCACTTTCTATCGAAATAAAACCTTTTTTCTCTAATGCTCTTAAATGTGTTTCAGCAGAGTTTGGAGATTTAAAACCTAATTCACGACAAATATCCGCTCTTGTTGGAGGAAAGCCTGTTTTCTTAATGTAAAGTTGAATACAATTAAGTACTTTAGCTTGTTGGGATGTTATGTCTTTCATGATATTTCTAATTATACTGAATATATATACAGTATAATAGCAAGTAACTTCTAATATCAAGATAAATTATGACAAAAGAAGAATCAAAATTAATAATAGGAATTTCTTCTAGGGCTCTATTTAACTTAGATGAAAGTCATAAAATTTATGAAAAAGAAGGCTTAGATTCATATCGAGACTATCAAATTGCAAATGAGGATAAGACTCTTGAACCGGGTGAGGCATTTAACTTGGTTAAAAAAATTCTTCAGATAAACACACTTTACAAAGATGAAAAAAGGATTGAAGTAATTCTTTTATCAAGAAATACATCAGATACTGGTTTAAGAATAAGAAATTCAATTGAAGCTCATGGCTTGGATATCAGCAGAGCTGCCTTTTGTGGCGGGGAGAGCCCGCATAGGTATGTAAAAGATTTTGGTGTTCATTTATTTTTATCCAGCAGTATGGAGGATGTAAAACTAGCTATAGAAAGTAATGTTGCTGCAGCTACAATTATCCCTAGAGAAGGTGATGAAAAATCAACTCAAAACGACGGACAGCTAAAAATAGCTTTTGATGGTGATGCTGTTATTTTCTCAGATGACTCTGAAAAAGTATTCCATGAAGAGGGCTTGGATGCTTTTATTGAGAATGAGATGAGGGCAACTACTGCTCTAAAAGAAGGGCCTTTTAAGTCATTTTTAGTTGCCCTAAATAAGATTCAAAACGATTTTGATGTAAATGATTGTCCAATTCGAACAGCCTTGGTAACTGCCAGGTCTGCTCCATCAGACAAAAGAGTAATTAAGACACTAAGAGAATGGGGAGTTAGAATTGATGAATCTTTATTTCTTGGTGGCATGTCAAAGCAGCATTTTCTTAAATCTTTTCAAGCAGATATCTTTTTTGATGATCAAAAAAAACATATTATAGAAGCCATGAAAAGTACAGCATCGGGACATGTTCCATACGGTATAAAAAATAAATAAGTTAAAGGTATAAAAATGGAAATAATATGTTTTGATATGGAAGGCACTCTTACTCCTGAGATATGGGAGCAAGTTGCTTACAACACAGGCATCGAAGATTTTAACAAAACTACAAGAGATATCCCTAGCTACTCAGAACTAATGGATTTCAGGTTAAAAGTTATGAGCAAACATGGCTTAAAACTTTCAGATATTCAAAGAGCCTCATCTCAATTAGACTTACTTCCAGGTGCTGAAGATTTTTTACTAGCAATTAGAGAAAATTTTCAAGTTGTCATCCTTTCCGATACCTTTCATGAGATAGCTAAACCACTTATGAAAAAAATGGGCTTTCCCTTGTTGTTATGTCATAACTTTGAAGTCAAAGATGACAAAGTAATTTCATACAAACTTCGCCACGAACAAGCAAAAAAACAAGCCATTCAAGGCTTTCAATCGATGGGCTATAGATGTTTTGCCGCTGGAGATTCATATAACGATATCCAAATGTTTGATGTTGCTGAAAAAGGTTTTTTTATCAATGCTCCTGTAAAAATTTCATCTCAATATCCAGAAATTCAATCATTTGATAATTATCTAGATTTAGAAAATGCATTTAAAGAGAACTCTTTGTTTGTAAAATGACTGATCATCTTAAGCTTAAGAATTACGAAAGACCTAAGCTTCAAATGCCTGAGGAAAATACAAAGTTGTTACTTCATAGCTGCTGTGCACCTTGTGCAGGAGAGGTTATGGAAGCCTTAGCTGCTTCTAATATAGAGACTACGGTTTATTTCTACAACCCGAACATTCATCCTAAAGAAGAATATGAAATTCGTAAAAAAGAAAATAAAAGATTTTGCGATAAGCTTGGGTTCGAAAGTATTGATGGAGATTATGATAAAGATAATTGGTTTGAAAGAGTTAAAGGTCTTGAGAATGAGCCTGAAAGAGGAGCGAGATGCACAGAATGCTTTGATATGAGATTTGAGAGATCTGCTTTGTTTGCAAAAGAAAATAATTTTGGAGTTTATGCTACAACCTTGGGCATATCTAGATGGAAAGATATGAATCAAATTAATGCATCTGGAACTAGGTCTGCAGAAAGATATAGCGATGTTACATATTGGGATTTTAATTGGAGGAAGCAGGGCGGAGCATCTCGCATGATTGAAATTTCCAAAAGAGAAGAATTTTACCAACAGGAATATTGCGGTTGCGTTTATAGCTTAAGAGATACAAATAGGTGGAGACAAAAGAACGATAAAGATAGAATTATAAGAGGTATAAAATTCTATAGTTAATTCAATATTTGGGAATCAAACCCCCAATGCCTTATAATCATCAGCTATGTCATCAGGCAAAAATTTTAGACAAGCTCTAGCAGAAAATAACCCTCTTGTTATCCCTGGAGCTATAAACGCGTATTCAGCAATACTAGCTGAACAATCTGGTCATAAGGCCTTATATCTCTCTGGAGGCGGCGTTGCTGCTGCATCATACGGTATTCCAGATTTAGGTATTACTACGATGGAAGATGTTCTTATAGACGTAAGAAGGATTTCAAATGCCTCCTCTCTCCCATTACTTGTTGATATAGATACTGGCTGGGGTGGAGCATTTAATATTTCTAGAACAATTAAAGAAATGATAGATGCTGGTGCCGGAGCTGTTCACATGGAAGATCAGATATCTCAAAAAAGATGTGGCCATAGACCAAATAAATCATTAGTTAGTTCTGAAGAAATGCAAGATAGAATAAAAGCAGCCGTTGATGGAAGGCATGACGAATCTTTTTTCTTAATGGCAAGAACTGATGCAATAGCATCTGAGGGTATCAATGCCGCAATTGATAGGGCGGCAGCATATGTTGAACAAGGTGCCGATGGTATATTTTTAGAAGCAGCGACATCATTGGAAGAATATAAGATATTCAAAGAACATATAAAAACCCCATTACTGGCAAATATTACAGAATTTGGAAAGACTCCATTATTTACAAAAGATCAACTTGGTGATGTGGGTGTTGATATGGTTTTATTTCCATTAACTGCATTTAGAGCGATGAGTAAAGCAGCGGAAAAAATTTACATTTCACTGGCTAAAGACGGGACACAAGATGGTCTCTTGGATATAATGCAGACCCGAGAAGAACTCTATGATCGATTGAATTATCATAGTTTCGAGGAAAAACTCGACGACTTATACAATAAATAATTTTTAGAATAAGAGGATAACAATGGTAAAAAAATTAGAAGGTGCTGGACTTAGAGGACAGGTAGCCGGTGAGACATCACTATCTACTGTCGGTCAAATTGAAGGCTTAGCATATAGAGGCCATAAAATTGAGACACTAGCTGAAAAAGCAACATTTGAAGAGGTTGCCTATCTACTTCTATACAGCAAACTACCGAATGCATCAGAACTTTCTGAATACAAATCTTTATTAAAAGATCAAAGAGATCTTCCATTAGCTTTAAAAGAAGTTCTTCAAAAAATACCAGCATCAGCTCATCCTATGGATGTTATGAGAACAGGAACATCAATGCTAGGTAACCTAGAGCCAGAAGGGGATTTCTCAAATCAGTTAAATTCTATCAATAGGATGATAGCTACAATGCCATCAATTGTTACCTACTGGTATAAATTTTCTCATGAGGGAGTTGATATTGATTTGGTAAATGATGAAGAAACAATGGCAGGACATTTCTTACATATCCTCCATGGAAAAACTCCATCTGATCTTCATAGAAGAGTTATGGATGTTTCCCTTATTTTGTATGCAGAGCACGAATTTAATGCATCTACATTTACTGGAAGGGTCTGTGCTTCAACAATGTCAGATATTCATTCTTGTGTTGTTGCTGCGATTGGATCTTTAAGAGGACCTCTTCACGGCGGTGCAAATGAAAAAGCTATGGAGTTAATTGAAAACTGGACTTCAAGAGACGAAGCAAAAGAAAAAATATTAACCATGCTAGAAAAGAAAGAAAAAATTATGGGATTTGGGCATGCTGTTTATTCAATTCGTGATCCAAGAAATGCTGTTATTAAAGAATATGCAAAAGAACTTTCAGCACTTCATGCAAATGATGATCTATATCAAGTTGCAGATGAAGTAGAGAAGGTTATGGCTGATGAGAAAAAAATGTTTGCCAATGCAGACTTCTTCCATGCACCTGCTTATTTTTACATGGGCATACCTACAAAATTATTTACACCAATATTTGTAATGTCTAGAGTTTCTGGTTGGACAGCGCACTGTATGGAGCAACGCTCTAATAATAGAATTATCAGACCTAGTGCAGACTATATTGGCGTTGAAAGTTCAGAATGGGTTGATATACAAGATAGAGCGTAAAGTATGTCTTCTAATGTTGATTTAAATATCAGGCCTGGCTACGACTCTGTAATATCAGAGATAGCAAACTATGTTTGTAATTTTGAAATTGAATCAGATCTTGCTTTAGATACAGCTAGAAATTGTCTTATTGATACTATTGGATGCGGTCTTTTAGCACTTAAATTCCCTGCTTGTACAAAAATGCTTGGCCCTGTTGTTGAAGGAACCTCAGTCCCTTTTGGGGTAAGAGTTCCAGGCACTAACTTTAAATTAGATCCAATCAAAGGAGCATTTGATATAGGTTGTATTATTAGATGGCTTGACTATAACGATACTTGGTTAGCTGCTGAGTGGGGTCATCCCTCAGACAATCTTGGTGGCATATTGGCGGTGGCTGATTACATTTCTCAAAAAAATATTTCTGAAGGTAAAGATCCATTGACTATGAGAGTGGTTTTGGAATCCATGATTATGGCTCATGAGATCCAAGGTATATTAGCTCTTAAAAATAGTTTTAATAAAGTTGGATTAGATCACGTTGTTTTAGTAAAAGTTGCTTCAACTGCCCTGGTTACAAAATTAATGGGCGGAACCTCAGATCAAATTATGGATGCTGTTAGTCAAGCTTGGGCTGATGGACAAAGTTTGAGAACATACAGGCATGCTCCAAATGCAGGCTCAAGAAAAAGTTGGGCTGCTGGAGATGCAACAAGTCGAGCCGTTCGTCTAGCTATGATTACCTTATCAGGAGAAATGGGTTATCCCGGTGTTCTTTCGGCACCAGTATGGGGTTTTGAAGATGTTTCTTTTAAAGGAGAAAAGCTTGCCCTTCCTCAGCCATTTAACACTTATGTTATGGAAAATATTTTATTTAAAATAAGCTTTCCTGCTGAATTTCATGCTCAAACTGCTGTTGAAGCTGCGGTTACTCTTCATCCACAGATAAAAAATAGACTAGATGATATCAAAGCTATTGAAATAGTTACTCATGAATCAGCTATTAGAATTATTTCTAAAGTTGGTGAACTAAATAACCCAGCAGACAGAGACCATTGTTTGCAATACATGGTTGCAATAGGCCTTTTGAAAGGTAATTTAGTTGCTGAAGATTACGAGGATGATGTTGCTAAAGACCCAAGAGTAGATGCCCTTAGAGAAAAGATGCTTATTAGCGAAGATAAGAGATATTCAATTGAATACCATGAAGCTGATAAGCGTTCTATTGCTAATAAAATTCAAATTCACTTTAATGATGGCACTTCAACCGAGGCTATAGAAGTTGAATATCCTATTGGTCATAAGAGAAGAAGAGAGGAAGGAATCCCAGTTCTAGAGAAAAAATTTATGAGTAATCTTAAAATTACATTTGATGAATCTAGATGCCAGAATATATATTCAATATGCTTGGATCAAAAAACTCTTGAAAATACTTCAGTTACAGACTTTCAAGAATTATTTGTATTGTAAAAGAATACCTTTCATTTGGTTGTTATAGGCGCAAATACAACCTAAAATAAATCGTCTAGTCAATTTTGGATTATAATCACAGCCATGTCAGGCAATACGTTTGGAAATATTTTCAAGATCACAACTTTTGGTGAAAGCCATGGGCGTGCTCTTGGCTGCATTATAGATGGCTGTCCTCCTCAACTAGAGATAGATGAATCTGATATTCAGCTTGAATTAAATAGAAGAAAGCCAGGTCAATCTGATGTAACTACCCAGCGAAGCGAGGATGACTCTGTAGAAATTCTTTCAGGTGTTTTTGAGGGTAAGACATTAGGTACTCCTATCAGTCTAATTATCTATAACAAAGATCAACAATCAAAAGATTACTCTAATATTAAGGATACCTTTAGGCCTAATCACGCAGATATAACCTATCAAGCTAAATATGGCCATAGAGATTATAGGGGAGGCGGGAGGTCAAGCGCCAGAGAAACTGCCATGAGAGTAGCAGCTGGAGCTATTGCTAAGAAATATCTAGAAAAATATGGCGTAAAGACTACTGCATATGTTTCTCAAATAGGTCATGTCGCAGCTAATTCAATAGATCCCTCATCTGCTAACAATAACAAATACTTCTTTTCAGATATGTCCAAGATGAATGATTTAGATTCGATGTTTGCCGATCTTATTGCCGAAGGAAATTCTGTGGGCGCTAAACTTGGTGTATGTGTAGAAAATTGTCCAGTTGGTCTTGGTGAACCTGTATTTGATAAGCTCGATGCTGACTTAGCTAAGGCAATAATGAGTATTAATGCAGTTAAATCGGTATCAATAGGCAACGCAGAAAATATACTAAATTTAAAAGGATCTGAAGCTAGAGACGAGATTAGAGCAGACGGTTTTTCATCTAATAATGCTGGAGGTATTCTTGGAGGAATCTCTAACGGAGATAATATAAATCTAGATTTTCTAATCAAGCCTACTTCTAGTATTAAAACAAAAGGTAAGACGGTTGATAAAGACGGTAATGAAGTGGATATAGAGGTTCTTGGAAGGCACGATCCTTGTGTTGGTATTAGAGCGGTGCCTATTGCAGAAGCAATGGTTAATTTAGTAATCATGGATCATCTACTAAGAAATCGCGCACAATGCGGAGATATTGATCAAGAGCTACCTTTCACTTCGAAATAAAATGCCAAAGACTTTATATGACAAGCTTTGGGATGAGCATCACATAACAACTTACAATTCAGGCGAATCACTACTTTATATAGATAGGCAATATTTGCACGAAGTAACATCACCCCAAGCCTTTGAAGGGCTAACTAAAAAAGGACTTGTACCATGGAGGCTAAATGCCAACATAGCCACACCAGATCACAATGTCCCAACAGAAAGAGGCAGTGATTTTAGTATGGAGTCCATAGAGGACGAAATTTCAAAAATTCAGGTAGTCGAGCTTGATAAGAATTGTAATAAATTTGGAATTAAGCAATTTGATATAACGTCATTGAATCAAGGTATTGTTCATGTCATAGGCCCTGAACTAGGATATACCTTACCAGGGATGACAATAGTATGTGGTGACTCTCATACATCAACTCATGGTGCTTTTGGGTGTCTAGCTATGGGAATTGGCACATCTGAAGTAGAGCATGTGCTCGCTACACAAAGTTTAAAGGTTTCTAAGTTAAAAAATATGCAGGTTGTGTTCAGTGGAACCTCAAGCAAAGGAGTAACCTCCAAGGATATTGTTTTATATCTTATTGGTCAGATTGGAACTGCTGGTGGTAATGGTCATGCAATAGAGTTTTCAGGTACTTATATTGAAAATATTTCAATGGAAGCCAGAATGACCATATGCAATATGGCTATAGAAGGAGGTGCAAAAGTTGGTTTAGTTGCACCAGATAAAACTACTATTGATTACGTTCGAAAGCATAGTGAGCTGAGTTCTGAGATTCTAGATCTTGCTGAGCAGCATTGGGTTTCATTAAAATCTGATCTTAATGCAAGTTTTGATAAAAAAATAGAAATTGATGTCTCTAAAATAAGACCTCAAGTTACATGGGGCACATCGCCTGAAATGGTCATTGATTTTGATGCCATTATCCCTAACCCAGATTCTTCTTCACAAGATAATAAAAAAAATATTGAACTTGCTAAAAACTATATGGGTATCGAGGCTGACCAAAAATTGACTGATCTAAAATTTGATAGAGTCTTTATAGGGTCTTGTACTAACTCAAGAATAGAAGATTTAAGAGAGGCAGCGAATGCTGTCGATGGAAAAAAGATTTCTATAAATATAATTGAAGCAATAGTTGTCCCTGGTTCTGGCCTTGTAAAGCAACAGGCAGAATCTGAAGGCCTAGATAAAATTTTTAAAGATGCTGGATTTATTTGGAGAGACCCTGGGTGTTCGATGTGTTTGGGTATGAATCCTGACCAATTAAAGCCACGCGAGCGATGTGCATCCACTTCAAATAGAAATTTTGAAGGCAGGCAGGGGAATCTTGGACGAACTCACTTAATGAGCCCTGTAATGGCTGCATTAACTGCAATAAACGGAACAGTGAGCAATCCATCATGAAGATTCAAGGTAATGAGTTACAAATAAAAGGCATAGTTGCTCACATTGATAGGGATAATATTGATACTGATCAGATCATCCCGACGGAGTATCTAAAATCCATTAAAAAATTTGGCTTTGAAGATTACCTATTTGATGGATGGAGATATCTTGATGGCGGAAGATTGGGGATGAAAAAAAATGATAGAAAAATTAATAGCGATTTCATTCTAAATAATAGCCCATTTGATAGTGCGACTATCTTATTAACAAGAGATAATTTTGGCTGCGGCTCCTCGAGAGAACATGCTGTATGGGCTCTAAGAGATTTTGGTATTAAGGTTGTAATTGCATCATCTTTTGGTGATATCTTTTATAATAATTGCTTTAAGAATAACGTTTTACCCATAGTCTTAAGCAAAAAAGATATAGACAAAATTTTTAATATTAGTAAAAAAGAAGTTATAGAATTATCAGTTAGCCTTGATGCTAAAAAAATTGTATTTTCAGATACCCTTGAATTTAAATTTGAAGTTGAAAACAACCTTCTTGAGAGAATTATTTACGGATTAGATGATGTGGATATAACTCTTAAAGATAAACAAATAATCATAGATTTTGAACAAAAGAGAATGTTAGAAAAACCATGGATATACGCAAATGACTAAAAAAATATTAATTCTTCCTGGAGATGGCATTGGCCAAGAGGTGACATCATCAGCAAAAGAGGTCTTAGATTTTCTTATTGATGAGTATCAGTTAAATTTTGAAATTACTAATATGGATGTTGGAGGAACTGCATATGAAAAATTTGGCTCTCCTCTGCCAGATAATGTCCTAGAGGAAGCAAAAAAATCTGATGCCATTTTATTTGGAGCTGTTGGAGGACCTCAATGGGACGACTTGGGTTGGGATTACAGACCAGAGCAAGCTCTTCTTGGACTTAGAAAAGAGTTAGAGTTATTTGCAAACTTGAGACCCGCCTTCTTGTTTAATGAGCTGGCTTCTGCATCACCAATTAAAAATCATATAATCGAGAATTTAGACATCTTAATCGTAAGAGAGCTTACTGGCGGTGTATATTTTGGTGAACCAAGGGCAATAGTTCTAGATGATCCTACTCCCTATGCATTTAATACAATGATTTACAACGAAGATGAGATTAGACGAATTGCAAAGGTAGCCTTTGAGTCTGCACAAAAAAGAAATGGTAAATTGTGTTCAGTTGAAAAAGCCAATGTGCTTGAGGTTTCAAAATTCTGGAGATCTATTGTTTCAGATATGGCCAAAGACTATCCAGATGTTGAGTTAACTCATCAACTAGCAGACAACACAGCTATGCAGTTAGTACTTAACCCTAATCAGTTTGATGTAATAGTCTCGGGAAATCTTTTTGGAGATATATTATCTGATATTGCTGCAACGCTTACTGGTTCTATCGGTATGCTTCCTTCTGCTTCTTTAAATAGCTCATCAAGAGGTATGTATGAGCCTTGTCATGGAAGCGCCCCTGACATAGCTGGTCAAAATATAGCCAATCCTATAGCAATGATTGCTTCGTTAGCAATGGCATTAAGATTCTCTCTTAATGAAACAGGGCTTGCTGATAAAATTGATGATGCTATCAAGCAGTTTATTGCCCTAGGCTTCAGAACTAAGGATATTTCTACCACCGATGAGTATATGAGTACTTCAGAAGTAGCAACAAAGATAATTGAGATAATAAAAAATGGATAAAGTTTTAAACATTGCCTTAATTGGGGCATCTGGTGTTGTTGGTCAAAAAATTCTACAGCTATTGGATAAAAAAGATATTTATGTTGATACATTGTTTCCATTGGGAAGTTCTTCAGTTGGGCAAAAGGTTAACTTTCAAAATAATGACCACATCATTGAGGACTTAGAATCCTTTGATCCTAGTCTAGCTAATATAACTATTTTTTCTGCAGGTTCTTCTGTTGCTAGAAAGCATGCAAGAAAATTTGTTGAAGCAGGCAGTTATGTCATTGATCTATCTTCTGAGTTTAGATACGAGGATGATGTGCCATTAATTATTCCTGAAATTAATGGAGATATTTTAGAAAATCTTTCAGAGCCAACGCTTATTGCTAATCCAAATTGCTCTACTTCTCAGCTTTTAATGGCTCTAAAGCCAATTCATGATAAATATGGAATAGAGTTCATCAATATAGCTACTTATCAAGCTGTTTCAGGAACGGGCAAGGATGCTGTAGAGGAATTAAGATCTCAAACTTTTGATAAAGATCCTAAAGACCCAAAGGTTTATCCAAAACCAATAGCCTTTAATGTAATACCTCAGTGCGATATATTCTTAGATAATGCCTTTACAAAGGAAGAGATGAAGCTTGTCTGGGAAACACAGAAAATTTTAGATAAAAATATAGAAGTTCAAGCTACATGCGCTAGGGTCCCTGTTTTTAATGGGCATTCAGAAGCGGTATTTATGAAATTATCTGGTCACGCATCCAGAGAAGCTATTATTGATGCTATAGATGGGACCCCAGGCGTGTGTATTATGGATAATCCTGAAAAACTGGAATATCCAACACCAGTTGAGCATGCAAATGACTCAGAAGATGTCTATGTTGGAAGAATAAGATCTCAAAAAGTACAAGGCGATACGTGGGTTTCATTATGGGTAGTTGCTGACAATGTCTATGGTAAAGGGGCCGCGCTAAATGCAGTTCAAATATTACAAAACTTAATTTTAAATAATAAGCTATGTTGAGATTAACCTTACTTGTAGGTATTTTCTTTTCATCTCAGATATTTGCTGAGATACTTTTGTCCTCTCCTAAGCTTAGCCTTAATGCAAATGGGCAAAGGGTCGTTGAATTTAAAATTCAAAATGAAGACATTAAAGATCAAGATATTATTTTAAAAGAATATAAATCAGATGATCTTCTTAATAAAAATTATATTGCCTATACATTGCTTGAAGATTTTTCTAATTATCAGTCATTCTCTATAGTTATTAAAAATAGCTATGAGGGAAATTATTTTAGTTTTAAGCTAATAATTAAGGATGCCTTAGCTAAAGATATATTTATTTTTCTTCCATCCAGCATGAGAGATTTAGATATAGATTATGAGGAGCCAGTAAAAAGATATGAGCCAAAGATATCGCCAAGAAATATTGCTAGTAAAGAAACTAAACTTGAAAAAGTTATTTTAGAAGAGGCTGAAGAAAAGAGCCCCATAGTAAAAGCTAATGAAATAACAACGATGTGGAGCATTGCTTCTAGTATTCAAAAAAATTCATCAGATCTTTCGATATACCAAGTTATGTGGTCTATTTACTTGGGAAATAAAGATGCCTTTATAGATGGAAATATCAATTTGATAAGAAAAGATAAAGATTTAATTATTCCCATCCAATCAGCCATGGCGAATATCTCTGATAAGGATGCGAGAGGCTCTATTATGGCAATGAATAAATCATTTGCACTTAGCTTTGCACCAGCTGCAAAGTCTTTGCTTATTCTCACAGCACCAAAAATTAAAAAAAATCCTAATCCAGCAGAGACTTCATTAAAGGCAGAAGATATAAGCCAAGAAAAAGTAGTTAACTTAGATAATGAAGAGATCAATGATCCTAAAAACTTTATAGAGAATAATACAAAGCAATTAGGCATATCTATGGAGAGCAAGGTTGCAGAGGAGCTCGTTAAAGAAATTGAAGGTATTGAACAAGTATCTACCAATCAAAATGACTTTGGTCTTACAGATCTTTTATTTGTTGCTTTGATTTCATTATTATCAGGAATATTAGTAGCATTAATATATATCCAACTGAATTCTAGAAAAACAAAAAAAATAGAATATGATTTTGATGAGGCAAGAGATTCAGGTTCAAGTATTCAAGGATTACCTAAAGGGTTAAGTATTGAGAATAATGCTGATGAACAGCAATTTGACCTAGCTATGACTTACTTTGAAATGGGCGATTTAGAGAATTGTAAAAATATTCTTACTGGCTTAATACAAAATACAGAAGATGAAGCTTTGAAAAGTTCAGCAAAAAATCTTCTTGAAAAAATTAAGAATCAGTGAAGCTAGCATTTACAGTTGAGTATGACGGAACTAATTTTTCTGGGTTTCAAAATCAAAAAAATGCCCCTTCAATTCAACAAGCCATTGAAAAAGCTCTTAAGGAGATAACTCAAACCAATATATCTATTAATTACGCTGGAAGAACTGATGCCGGAGTGCATGCGCTATGCCAGGTATTTGATTTTGAAACAGATATAGAAAGAGATGATACAAATTGGGTTAAGGGAATAAATGCCAATTTACCGGAATCAATAGCTATAAAGAGTATAGCGAGAGTATCTGATTACTTTCACTCAAGATATACAGCCAAAGAAAGAAGCTATTCATATGTAATATATAACTCAAAAAGCAAGCCTTTATTCTTCGGAGGGCATTGTCATTGGGATTCAAATACTATTGATATAGATATTTTGAAAAAGCATGCAGACATGTTTCTCGGCGAGCATGACTTTAGCTCATTTAGAAGCTCTAAGTGCAACTCTAATAATCCTGTAAAAAATATCTCTTCTATAGAGGTCGAAACTTATGAACAATTTATTATAGTCTCAGTCAAAGCAAATGCATTTTTACATAATATGGTTAGAATAATGACTGGTACTTTGATTGATATTGCTAAGGGTGAAAATGATTACTCCGTTGCAGATATTCTATTAAAAAAAGACAGAATTTTTGCCGGTAAAACTGCTGCTGCGAAGGGTCTATTTTTCTTAGGGCCAAGATATAATTCTGAAGATAATATCTCAAGTCCTGTTTCAAATTTATTTGATAGGTTAAGAATATGAGTGTTCAAAAAATAAAGATTTGCGGAATATCTAATTTATTAATTTTAGAAGAATTAATAGCTCTTGAAGTTAACTACGTTGGTTTTATTTTCTTCGCTAAGAGCCCAAGAAATGTAAGTATGGATCTCTTAGAGAGCTTAAAAAAAATTGATTTTAAATCAACTAGACCTGTTTGTGTTTTTGTTAATCCTGAAGAGGAGGAAGTATATAAAATCTCTTCGTATCTAACCGATCCTATTCTTCAATTTCATGGAGATGAATCAGATGAGTTCTGTGAATCATTTGGCTTAGATTACTGGAAAGCTATTCGTGTTAAGAATAAAGAAGATTTGGGCTTAATAGACTTATTTCCATCAGCATCAGCAATTCTTTTAGAAAATCATGTGCCTGGGACATACGGGGGCACAGGAGAGTCCTTTGATTGGGATATTCTTGAAAACTCAGATGAGCTTGCCAATAATATTGTTCTTTCAGGTGGAATTAATTCTGAAAATGTTCATAATGCAATTACGACAAATTCTTGGTGTATCGATCTGAATTCTGGCGTTGAATCTGAGAAGGGCGTGAAAGATATAAAGTTAATAAACAACATATTAAATATAATTAAAAACTATGAAATCAAATAAATTTAACTTACCTGATAGTAATGGATTTTTTGGAGAATTTGGTGGCAAATTTGTTCCTGAAACCCTTATGTATGCATTGGAAGAGCTAGAAAATACTTATAATGAATTAAAAGATAGAGAAGACTTTCAAAAAGAATTCTATAGTGATCTATCAAACTTTGTTGGAAGGCCTTCGCCTTTGTATTTTGCTGAAAGGCTTTCTAATCATTATGGATCAGGTTCTATTTGGTTAAAAAGAGAAGATTTAAATCATACAGGCGCACATAAAATCAATAATACGGTTGGTCAAATCTTGCTTGCCAAGCATATGGGTAAGAAAAGAATTATTGCAGAAACTGGAGCTGGTCAACATGGCGTCGCTACAGCAACTGTTGCAGCAAGATTAGGTCTTGAATGTCATATATATATGGGTGCTGAGGATGTTAAAAGGCAGTCATTAAATGTTTATAGAATAAAATTACTAGGTGCTGAAGTACACGCCGTTGATTCTGGTACAGCGACTCTAAAGGATGCGCTTAATGAAGCTTTAAGGGACTGGGTTACTAATGTTGACGATACTTATTATATTATTGGAAGTGTCACAGGTCCTCATCCATACCCAATGATTGTTAGAGATTTCAACTCAGTAGTTGGCCAAGAGTTAATCCATCAATCAAAAGACTCCTTTAATTCTATGCCTGACGCTATCGTTGCTTGTGTTGGCGGTGGCTCTAATGCAATGGGAATATTTTATCCATTTATTGATATACCAGAAACAAGGTTAATAGGCGTAGAGGCTGGTGGTAATGGTGTTTCAACAGGCGAACATGCCGCACCTTTAAATGATGGAACGCCTGGAGTATTGCATGGAGCTAGAAGTTATTTAATGCAGGATGAATCAGGTCAAATTATGGATACTAAGTCAGTTTCAGCCGGTCTTGATTATCCAGGAGTTGGCCCAGAGCACTCATGGTTAAAAGATATAGGTAGAGCTGAGTATGTTGCAGTAAATGATGATGAGGCTCTCAAAGCATTTCATGAAGTTACAGAGTTAGAGGGGATTATGCCAGCCCTTGAGACTGCTCATGCCTTTGCTTATTTAGGACCCTTAATGAAGGAATTACCAGATACAGCGAATGTTGTAGTGAACGTTTCAGGAAGAGGCGATAAAGATATTAATACAGTCGCTAAAATAGATGGAATTGAGTTTTGAACAGACTTACAACAACCCTAAACAATCTCAAAGATAATAATCAAAAGGCTTTGGTTGCTTATCTTGTTGCAGGGGACCCTAGTCTAGATTCCACCTTAGATTTAATGCATCTTTTTGTAGAATCAGGTGTAGATGTTATAGAAATTGGCGTTCCTTTTACAGACCCAATAGCAGAAGGACCAACGATACAGAAGGCACATGACAGGGCGCTTAAAAATAATATTTCTTTAAAAATGATATTTGGTCTGGTTGAAGAATTCCGTAAAAAAAATGATCAAACACCTATTGTCTTAATGGGATATCTAAATACATTTATTTCACATATTGACTTGGTTGAGTCTACTTCGATAATTGACTCTATATTAGTAGTTGATATTCCAGGTGAGTTGAGCTTAAAGGATTATGGAATAACAAACCCCAATATCAATACCATATCTCTTATTTCTCCAACTACTACCGATGACAGAGTCGAGCTAATTGCAAAAAATAGTACCGGTTTTATTTATTACGTTAACTTAAGAGGTGTTACTGGCTCCTCAAATCTTAATATAGACGAGATAAAAAATAATATTCAAAAAATTAAAAAATTCTCTGACTTGCCTACTTTAGCTGGCTTTGGTATTAAATCTGCTAACGACGCTAAAATGCTAGCTGAATGCTCTGATGGAGTGATTATAGGAAGCTCTATTGTCGAGATGATAAATGAGAGCGCTAAATCAAAAGAATTTGCTAGAATAGGTGAATATCTAAAGGAGATTAAACAAGCAATATCATGAACTGGTTAACAAGGCTCATACCATCAATAGGAACCTCAAAATCTAAAAGTACTGTTCCTGATGGCTTGTGGAGTTCTTGTCCATCTTGTGAATCAGTTTTATATGCTCCCGAACTAGAGAAGTCACTGTATGTCTGCTCCAAGTGCGACCATCATCTCAGAATCGGAGCAAGAAAAAGGTTAGGAATTTTTCTTGATAAAGACTCTTTTAGTGAAATTGCAAAAGATATTAAAACTAAAGATATTCTAAAATTTAAAGATACTAAATATTATTCTTCAAGAGTCAAAGACTCTATTGCGGCGACAGGAGAAAATGAAGCTATCATTGTTGGTAAGGGAACTATAGATTCCATGCCTATTGTAGCTGCTGCATTTGAGTTCAGATTTATGGGAGGCTCCATGGGCGGTGTTGTTGGAGAGAAGTTTGTTCAAGGAATAAATCAAGCGATTGAAAGTCATTGCCCGTTTATATGTTTTTCAACTAGTGGAGGGGCAAGAATGCAGGAATCAATGGTTTCGTTAATGCAGATGGCTAAAACCTCAGCGGCAATTCAAAAACTTAAAAGTAAAAAATTACCTTATATATCTGTAATGGTGGACCCTGTATACGGAGGGGTTTCAGCAAGTTTAGCCATGTTGGGTGATATTAATATTGCAGAGCCCAATGCTTTTGTAGGCTTTGCTGGAAGAAGAGTTATAGAGCAAACCGTAAGAGTCGATCTTCCTGATGATTTTCAAAAATCTGAATTCTTATTAAAAAATGGCGCAATTGATATGATCGTGCACAGAAAAAATATGAGAACAAAAGTACACAGATTATTAAAAAAAATGTATAAAAGTTAATGAATAAAGAAAGACTCATAGGAACAGTTTTCAGCATCATTTTATTGCTGTTAGTTTTATTTGTTTTTCTAACTCCCCAAGTAGATTACCAGCAAGAATTTAAATCCAAAGAATCGATTATTGAGATAAAAGATCCTGAAACAAGAGTTGAACCAATAATCCAAGAAGAACAAATCATAATAAAAACACCTTTAGATAAGATGGGAGCCTCTTCAATAGAAGAATCTGATTTTGATTTATTTGTTATTAGAGTTCATGTTCTCTCTTCAAATGAAAATGCTGTAAAGATGGTAGGCAAAATAAATAATGGTGGATTTCCAGCTTTTACAGAAGTATTCGGAACTAATAAAGATCTCCATGCCGTTTATGTTGGGCCATTTTTATCTGAAGAAGATATTGTTAGTAATATTACGTTAATTGAAAAAGTTTCAGAATCAACTAAAGGGGAGATTTCAAGATGGAAGCTCTAGGTCTTAATGTTGCTGATTGGTTTATCCTTGTTGTCCTAACTGCCTCGGGTTTAATATCGCTCGCAAGAGGCTTCACTAAGGAGTTCCTATCATTATTTTTATGGGTAGTGGCTTTTGTTGCAGCTGTCAGTCTTGAGTTTATTGCAACTCCAAAAATAACTGAATTCATAGGTAATGCAGAAATTGCTAAGATTCTTTCCTACATAGTTGTCTTTATGGTCACGATCATCCTTGGGGGGATGGTAATTAAATTTATTAGTAAATTAATTAAATGGTCGGGAGCATCTGGTTTTGATCGTTTTCTTGGAGTTTTATTTGGTTTAGCGCGAGGTTTAATAGTTCTGTTTGTTATTTTCTTACTTCTTCCTGCGAGTATCAAATCAACTGACCTCATCGATAATTCAAAAATTACTCCAGTAATAGAAAAATACGCTCCTCAAATTGAAGCTTATTTAAGAAATTTAATAGATAATACCGATCTTGTAGAAGAGGCCATGGAAGTCATTGAACCTATAAAAGAGAATTTGATTCCCATAGTCGAAGAATTAAATCCAATTGAAGGGGAAACCTAATGTGTGGAATAGTTGGAATATCATCAGAAACGGATGTAGCAGGTGAAATTTATGACTCTCTCCTCATGCTTCAGCATAGAGGTCAAGATGCAGCGGGCATGGTTGTTTGCGACTCAAACGGTAAACTAAATAGTAGAAAATCCATGGGATATGTCAGAGACGTATTCCAGCAAAGTCATATGACTAAACTAGTTGGTTCTTATGGAATTGGCCACGTTAGATACCCAACAGCAGGCGGGGCAGGAAAAGAATTTGCTCAACCTATGTATGTTAACTCTCCTTACGGGATAAGCCTCGCACACAACGGAAACTTAACGAATCACAAAGCTTTAGCTAATGAGTTATTTCATGCAGAAATGAGACATATCAATACTGATTCAGACTCAGAAGTGCTTCTAAATATTTTTGCACATGAGTTAGCTAAACAGCGTGAAATCTACCCAACAGCCGAGCATATATTTAAAGCGGTTTCAAAAACACATAGAAGATGTGAGGGTGCATATGCTGTTATTGCTTTAATAACAGGCCATGGCATCTTAGGTTTTAGAGATAATAATGCTATTAGACCTTTATCTATTGGAATTAGAGAGGGAAAGACTAGAAACGAATACATCATTGCATCTGAAGATGCTTTATTTACTTCTCAAGGCTTTACAAAATTGAGAGATGTTGAGCCTGGAGAGGCTGTTTTCATAGACCAGAAGGGCGAGCTTTTTTCTCAACAGTGTTCTGATAATCCACTCAAAAGACCCTGTATCTTTGAGTTTGTATATTTTTCAAGACCTGACTCCAAGATAGACGAAATATCAGTATATAAATCTAGAATGAGAATGGGATCTAAACTAGCAGATTCGATCAAAGCTCAAATACCTGATCATGATATTGATGTTGTTATTCCAATACCTGATAGCTCAACAACTGCAGCACTTCAGCTTGCTGTTGATTTAGATGTTCCATACAGAGAAGGCTTTGTTAAAAATAGATATATTGGAAGAACTTTTATAATGCCCAATCAAGAGGAAAGAAAAAAATCCGTTAGACGAAAGCTTAATATTTTAGATCTTGAGTTTTATGGGAAAAATGTTTTGTTAGTTGATGACTCAATTGTTAGAGGAACTACAAGTAGAAAGATTATAGAAATGGCAAAAGAAGCTGGAGCAAATAAAGTTTACTTTGCTTCCGCAGCGCCAGCTATTAAATATCAAAACTTATATGGAATTGATATGCCCGCAACAGATGAACTAGTTGCATCAAATAAAACGACTGAAGAGGTTGCATCAGAAATAGGAGCCGACTGGCTTATTTATCAGACTCTAGAAGACCTTATTGATACTGTAAGTGTCGGAAATACTAGTATTGAGGAGTTTGAGACTTCAATTTTTACAGGTAAATATATAACCCCTGTAAGTACAAACTACCTTGAGGAATTACAGAACTCTCGTCGTAACGATACTAAAATAGTAAGCAATAAAGCCTAAAGCGGATTTACTATATTAACTGCTGGAATCTCAGCACTGTTAGCACTCTGAACATAAGCATCAATTTCATTGAAGTTTAAATACTTATAAATATCATCGGAAAGAGGATTAATGTCTTCCATATATTTATGATATTCCTCAACTGTTGGTAATTTTCCAAGTATAGAGGCTATAGCTGAAAGCTCTGCTGATGCTAAAAATACGTTAGCGCCATCACCTAGTCTATTTGGAAAGTTTCTTGTTGAAGTTGATACAACAGTAGAGTTAGCTAATACCCTTGCTTGGTTTCCCATGCATAATGAGCATCCCGGAAGTTCAGTTCTAGCACCAGAGGTGCCAAAGATATTATAAATACCTTCTTCCATAAGCTGTTTCTCATCCATTTTGGTTGGAGGCACAACCCATAATCTTGCTTTCGTTGCCTTATGTTTTTCAAGCAATGTTCCAGCTGCTCTAAAGTGTCCAATGTTTGTCATACAAGAGCCAATGAAGACTTCTTGAATTTCAGTATTAGCAACTTCAGAAAGAGGTTTAATATCATCAGGATCATTAGGGCAGGCCAATAATGGTTCTGTAATCTCATTTAAATCAATTTCAATAATCTCAGCATACTCTGCATCTGCATCTGGCTCTAAAAGTTCTGGATTCTCAATCCACTCTTCCATTGCAACAGCTCTTCTTTCAAGAGTTTTAGCATCGCCATATCCGCTGGCTATCATCCACCTCAACATGACAATATTTGATTTAAGGTATTCAATAATAGGCTCTTTGTTTAATCTTACAGAACATCCTGAGGCTGATCTTTCAGCAGAAGCATCTGATAACTCAAAAGCTTGCTCAACTTTCATATTAGGCAAGCCTTCAATTTCTAGACATCGACCAGAGAAGATATTTTTCTTACCTTCTTTAGCAACTGTTAGAAGTCCGCTTTGAATAGCTGCATATGGTATTGCATTAACTAAATCCCTAAGAGTTATCCCAGGTTGCATTTCACCTTTAAATCTTACTAATACAGATTCAGGCATATCTAAAGGCATTACACCTAAAGCGGCAGCAAAAGCCACTAAGCCTGATCCAGCAGGGAAACTTATGCCTATTGGAAATCTTGTATGACTATCTCCACCGGTACCAACTCCATCAGGTAAAAGCATTCTATTTAACCAGGAATGAATAATTCCATCACCAGGTCTTAAAGAGACTCCACCACGATTCATAATAAAATCAGGTAAGTTATGCTGAGTGTCTATATCAACTGGTTTTGGATAAGCAGCTGTATGACAGAAGGATTGCATAACTAAATCTGCTGAAAAACCTAAACAAGCTAATTCCTTAAGCTCGTCTCTTGTCATAGGCCCGGTTGTGTCTTGTGAACCAACTGTTGTCATTCTAGGCTCGCAATAAGTACCAGGTCTTATGCCTGTCACCCCACAAGCTTTACCAACCATTTTTTGTGCGAGCGTATATCCTTTATCAGATACATCCTCATCACTAGGTCTTCTAAATATATCTGTAGCTTCTAAGCCTAAAGCTTCTCTTGTTTTATCTGTTAACTGTCTTCCAATAATTAATGGAATTCTTCCGTTGGCTCTTACTTCATCTAAAAGAACATCTGTTTTTAATTCAAATGTAGATATAACTTCATTGGTATTAGCATCTAAGACCTTGCCATTATGAGGTTCAAGAATAATTTCTTGTCCCATCTCCATGTTTGATACATCTAGTTCAATTGGGAAAGCGCCTGAGTCTTCAAGTGTATTAAAGAAAATTGGAGCAATCTTGCTTCCGAAACAAAAACCGCCTTCTTTTTTATTTGGTATGCAGGATATATCATCTCCCATATGCCATAAAACTGAATTAGTAGCTGATTTACGTGATGATCCTGTGCCAACAACATCACCAACAAATACCAATGGATTACCTTTCTCTTTTAATGTTTCTAATGTCTCAAGCGGTGTTGTAAGACCTTCTCTTGGCATTTTAAACATTGCTAAAGCATGAAGAGGGATATCTGGTCTAGACCAAGCATCGGTTGCTGGAGATAAGTCATCAGTATTAATTTCACCAGGAACTTTATAAACAGTTAGTTTTATTTGATTAGGTATTTCTGACTTCTCAGTAAACCATTTACCTTCTGCCCAAGCATCAACGACAGTCTTGGCGTAACTATTAGTTTTAGAAAGATCAAAGATCTCATTAAAAGCATCAAATATTAGAAGCGTTTTACTCAAAGCATTCGCTGCCTCTTCACCCAAGTCATCTGTTTTTAAGCAAGCAATAAGCGGTTGTATATTGTATCCACCAAGCATTGTTCCCAGTAACTTAACAGCTTCTAGTTTGCTTAAGTAAGGGCTTGTTGTTTTTCCTGTAGTTATATCTGCAAGAAAAGCAGCTTTTACATAAGCTGACTGATCTACACCGGCTGGAACTCTCTCTTTTAATAGGTAAAGTAAAAGCTCTGACTCTTCATGGTCAGCTTTTAGTAAATCTACTAATTGAGATGTTTGGTCTGGGTCCAAGGGAAGAGGTGGGATATTCTGTTCAGCTCTTTCTTGTTCGTGTATTTTGTATTCGTTTAGCATGCGGGTGTATCTCCTAAAAAACATTTTACTCTTATGAATCAGGGGCTTCCACTAAAAATACAGATTTTATTTTAAAATGCGTTATTATTTGCAATAACTATGCTTAAAAACCGCTCAACAACTCCATGCCTTGGTATTTGCTCTACCACTTACGGTGACGATGTCTGTAAAGGGTGTAAAAGGTTTGTACATGAAATTATTAATTGGCCTAAGTATTCAATGGACGAGAGGGCAATTGTTAACGATCGATTGGAGGAATTTAAGCTTCTCATTCTTAAAGAAAGGTTCAAGGTAGTAGATAAAGACCTTTTTGCCTTAAAGCTTAAAGAGAATGCTATTAATTATAATAATTCTCTTGATCCTTTAACCTGGATATTTGATTTATTAAGAGCTTCAGGCTCCCAAAACCTAGATTTAGCTCAATTTGGCATTACTAGCCTGCAAAGCTTTGATTTTAAAACTATTAAAGACGAGCTGAACAATGAAATGCTTGAGCTTTCAAAGGCTCATCACGAGCGATATTTTAAAAACCTATCCTAAGCTTTAGAAAAAAGCTTAAATCGCCAAAATAATATAAAAGCCAAAACAGCATAAACACATTTTGCTAATTGCTTAATAACAGGCAGGTCTGTAAAAATTCCTAGCCATTTATAACCAGGCATTTCTTTCCAGACGTAAATAAAAGCATCAACTCCGACTAGCTCTTTTCCATCATCAAAAGTAACGTGTAGTTTCTTTAGGTATTTATCTTCCATCTCACTACAGTCTTCAAAATCTAAACTAGATCTTTTTTTATAATGCTTGATTTCAAAATTACAGATGGAGCACTTTTCGTTAAAAAGAACCTTGCCTTTATTCATAAAAATAATGCCTAACTAACTTCTAACCGAAGTCTTTTAACATAGCCTTTAATTCTAAAGAATGTTGTTCTTCTTCTTGAATCATTCCTCTCGCATATTCCTCTAGATAGATTGAGCGATCTGCAACACTTCCAAGTAATTTTTTATACAGTGCCAATGCATGCAATTCATGGCCTAAACTTTCCTGCAAAATATTCTCTATTGAATGCTGATGAGTTTCCTCAATTTTTGCAATTCTCTGACTAGGATGTCCATCTAAACCTGCTATTAATTCACCAGCTTGCTGGGCATGTAATAAAGATTCAGTAGCTTGTTCTTTCAAGAAAGTAACAATTGGTAATCTATAAGGGCCGCTTACCATCATGGAGGAGTGAGTGTATCTAACAACACCAGCTAATTCATATTCCATTATTTCATTTAATATTATGCAAACTTCCGGTGAATTTAATTCTTTCATTTCCATGGTTTATCTCCTTTAAGATAGCTGTTTATGGGTTAATTACCAATAATATAAGGTATCTGCTTTATTATGTAAAGTACTGATATAAGGTATTTATTTAATGATTATCATTCTCATTCAGCTTTTAAAGCTTTAGTTTGTAATTGGAAGTTCATACCAGTTCGTTGTATACCTAGGAGAGGTCATATTCTGCTTCATAGGTGACCATTGAGTGGTGTTCTGGGAGGCAAAATAAATCTGTGTTTCATGGTTGTTTAGGCAATCAATATATTCCATAAATTTAGCATTATCTTTGGGTTCATTCGGATCTTTAAATAATGAATATTGTTTGGAGCTCTCACTTGAAAACCTTCCTAGCAAGATACCTGCTTTTGCATAATCATACCCAGATTTAAAAATAGGTATTAGGGCTTGTTTTGCTGCTCTCAAAATATCTCTTGTATCATTTGTGGGAGTAGATAGTTCTATAGTTTTATGACCTGAATATTGAGGCTTATGATCACTAAAAGGACTCGTTCTAATAAACACAGAAACTTGAGAACATTTCTGTCTTTCATTTCTTAGTTTCTCGGATGCTCTCGTAGCAAAATTACTAACAATAGGTTTTAAAATTTCTAAATTAATCACTCTTGTTCCAAAACTGCGACTCACTACAATCTGTTTTTTTGCAGACATATTATCTTCTATGTTAAGACACCTTTGACCTCTGAGCTCTCTAACTGTTCTTTCTAGGACAATGCTAAAGTGTCGTTTTATACGTTGAGGGTCAACATCTGCCAATTGAAGTGCATTGACTATCTTGGCCCTATTAAGGTGTTCAGTAAGTTTTCTACCAACACCCCAAACTTCATTCACCGGGGTATTAGCTAGAGCATGTCTAATTTCATTTTGTGTAGAAAGTCTATGAACTTTGGTTGGAATATTTAATCGCTTAACTTCATTAATGGCTATTTTTGTTAATGTTTTTGTAGGAGCAATGCCTACACGAACAGGAACACCAGTCCATTGTTTAATTAAGCCTCTCATGTGACAGCTAAAATCATACAGATTATAGTTCTGTTCTAAAGTATCTAGATCTAGGAAAGCCTCATCGATGCTATAAATTTCTATCCTAGGAACAAACCCTTCAAGGATATTCATTACTCTAGATGACATATCTCCATAGAAGGTGAAGTTAGATGAGAAAACTACACCGCCTTGGGCGAGGAAAGATTTTTTTACTTTAAACCAGGGAACACCCATGCCTATTCCTAGTTTCTTTGCTTCAGCGCTACGAGCAATAACACATCCATCATTATTAGAGAGAACAACTATGGGTATATTTTTTAGATCAGGTCGAAAAACTCTTTCACAGGACGCATAAAAGCTGTCGCAATCTACTAACGCAAGAGCCATTAAAATTTATTAATAGCTGCGGTAACAGTTCCTACTATTTCTAATTCTTGACCATGATTAATAAAGATAGGAGGGTACTCAGGATTATCCGGCATTAAACACATTTTTGGCTTGAGCTTTAATCGCTTGCAGACAAACTCGCCATCAAGAGAGGCAACAACAATACTGTCATGTTTTGGCTTGATGCTTCTATCTACAACTAGTACAGCTTGATCGGTTATCCCAGAACCAATCATTGACTGACCTTGAGCTCGCACTAGAAAAGTCGCAGCTCCATTTTTAATAAGATGCTTGTTTAGATCTATAGGGCTTTCAATATAATCGCTTGCAGGGCTGGGGAACCCTGCATGCACAGACTCAAGAAAATAGGGCACAAATATCGCCGGCAGATTTTCTTCAGAAATTTTTCCGATGTAGTTAACTTTCATAAGGGTTTTTAATAAATACTGTACAAATATACAGTATAAATATAGCTACAACAATATCTTTTTTACTCTTATCAAACACTGCGTAATTAAACACAAAAAATAAACTTAAATTAGTATTATATTTATACCAAAATTAAATAAGGAATTTTTTAAGCTCATGGCCATTCTCATCTATTGATAAAAACCAGCCGTGAGTATTCCAGTCACCTAGAACAACTCGTTTAGATAAATTAACATCATGAATATCAGGCCTATGTGTATGGCCGTGTATAAAAAGACTTGGCTTGTGTTCATCTACAAAGCTCTCAACAGCCAAAGCATTCACATCAGTAATAGTATTAGATTTCTCTGCAGTAGCTTCCTGGCTAGCGCCTCTCATTGCTTCCGCAATTTCTTTTCGTTCAGTTAGATCTTTTTGAAGAAAGTTAGCCTGCCATTCTTTAGTACGGACTTGATCTCTGAATGCTATGTAATCAATATCGTCTGTGCATAGAAAATCACCATGGCTTAGAACAACCTTTTGTCCGTTTATATCTAATGAATAAGGATCAGGCAAAATAGTTATGCCTGTATCTTTGGCAAAGTCGTTGCCAATTAGAAAATCTCTATTGCCATGAATAAAAAATGTTTCAGGGCCATTGGTAGTGAATTCAAGAAGGGCTTTTTTTATCTCTTGATAAATAGGGGTATCGTCATCGTCTCCAATCCAGGCCTCAAAAAGATCGCCTAAAATATAAAGATGAGTACAAGCCTCTTTTGATTCGTTTAAAAATACAAAAAAGGCCTGAGTAAGTTCTGGGTGCTTATCGCTTAAGTGAAGGTCTGATATAAAGCGTGGCTTCATTCAGTAATAGTAACCGACTCTATAGTGATAGCCTCAACAGGAACATCTGAATGTCCACCAGTGTTACCAGTAGCAACTTCAGCAATTTGGTCAACAATATCCATGCCTTCAGATACTTTTCCAAAAACTGCATATCCCCAGCCTTGTGCATTTTCACCAGTGTGGTTTAAGAAGCCGTTGTCATTGTGGTTAATAAAGAATTGTCCTGTAGCTGAATGAGGGTCATTAGTTCTTGCCATGGCAACAGTTCCACGATCATTTACTAAGCCATTATTTGCTTCATTTTGAATTGGAGCAGTTCCACTAGATTTATTGCTCATATCAGCGTTTAAACCACCGCCTTGAACCATAAAGCCTTTAATTACTCTGTGAAAGAGAGTTCCTTCATAGTATCCAGATTTTGCTATAGCAACAAAATTTGCAACAGTAATAGGCGCTTTTTCACCATCTAATTCAAGATGTATATTTCCAGCAGAAGTTTTAATAGTTACTTGTGTCATGCTCGTTTCCTCGATAATTGGCATTACTGTTTCATTTTCCTTCTTAGAACAAGAATTAAGAACAAGTGCTAGAGCAAGAGTACATAAAACCGATTTTATGAGAGTATTCATTTTACAGATTTAGCTTTAAATTTAAAAAAGATGATTTTATCATTAAAAATCATAGTTGAGCATGTAGTCCCTAAATTGTTCTTTTATGATTATTTCATCCAAACCAAATTCGGTTAACGAGTATTGATGAGAGGGTTTGGAATTAATTTGATCTTTCGAAAGGTAATGCTCAATAGCATTCTCATTTTCAATAGTCATATCAAAGTTTAATTGATGATAAATATTCTTAACTTGCATCAAAGGGCTTTTGATAAAGTCATGGTAATTTATATCAATAATTTGATCAGGGGCTAATTCTTTTCTATCTTCCATTCCTTTATTGAGATTATGATTCCAAAAATCGATGACTGTTTTTCCAATATCACTGTCTCTTATACACATCTCCGAGCCCACGAGACGGACTCCTATCTCGT
>OJHB01000001.1_pt1 | contig 105692 bp, 108 predicted proteins | sample 1594961 | NCBI WGS metagenome assembly OJHB01 (sample SAMN05416704, study PRJEB24817) | seawater metagenome | isolation source: Sea water | place: Canada:Atlantic | collected 2013-07 | reverse complement strand
CCTCTCTATTCGTCGGCAGCGTCAGATGTGTATAAGAGACAGATTAATAACCAGGCACACATATTAATTGTAGATGATGATGAAAGAATACGAAATTTATTACAGAAATTTTTACTTCGAAATGGGTTCTTTGCCTCAATCGCTCGGGATGCTGCTCACGCAAGGCGCCTATTATCAAGTATAGAATTTGACATGATTGTTTTAGATGTAATGATGCCTGGTGAAGATGGTCTAAGTTTAACAATCGACCTTCGCAAAACATTATCAACACCTATTTTATTACTTACAGCAAAAAGTGAAAGCAACGAGCGAATAATGGGTTTTGAAGCAGGTGCTGATGATTATTTAACAAAACCATTCGAACCTAAAGAGTTGGTTTTAAGAATAAATTCAATTTTACGACGTATGCCAAAAGATGATATAAATTTAGCTTTACCCACAACAATCCAAATGGGTGCAGTACGTTATGATCTTTCGCGGGGCGAACTCTGGGATAATAACGCCTTAGTTAAATTAACGGCAACTGAATCTGCCTTATTGCGAATATTTTCAGTTAATCTACACAACCCAGTAAGTCGTCCAAAGCTTGTAGAAGATTTAACAAAGAATGGTGTTCCAAGCCAAGAAAGATCAGTAGACGTGCAAATTACTAGATTACGTCGAAAATTAGAAGTTGATCCTAAAATGCCTCGTTATTTGCAAACTGTGCGAGGTGCAGGATACATGTTAGCACCAGATTAATTATGAAAACAGCTTTTCTTACTCATTCAGATTATAATTTACACCTTACTCCACTTGGCCATCCAGAACAGGTGGACAGAATAAATGTGATAAATAATTGCTTATCTAAGCCAGAATTTGATGATTTACATCGCATAACTTCTCCAATGGGAACTTATGAACAAGTCACATTATGTCATCCTAGGGATTATATTGAATATATAAAAAGTTCGTGTCCAATAAATGGTTCCATTGCGTTAGATGGTGATACATACGTTAGTTTTGAAAGCTTTAATTCAGCTATGCGAGCCGTTGGAAGCATTTGTGAGGCAGTTGACTTGGTTTTAAATGATAAAGTTCAGAATGCATTTTGTGCATCACGCCCACCTGGACACCATGCTGAACATTCTAAACCTATGGGCTTTTGCTTGTTTGGTACAATTGCAATAGCTGCAAAATATGCAATGAAAATTCATGGCTTATCCCGAGTTGCAATTGTTGATTTTGATGTGCATCACGGAAATGGTACACAAGACTTAGTTTGGAATGATCCAAATATAATGTTTGTTTCCTCTCAACAGATGCCTTTATGGCCAGGTACTGGTGAACCGAGTGAAACTGGTAAATTTAATAATATTATAAATTATCCATTAAATATTAAAGCTAATGGTCAAAAACTTATCAATGCATATGAAGATAATATTTTTCCACAACTTGCAAAGTTTAAACCAGATATGTTATTTATTTCTGCTGGGTTTGATGCGCATGTAAATGATCCATTAGCTAACTTAGAATTTACGACTGGTGATTTTGAAAAAATTACGAGAATGTTGTGTGAGTTTGCAGATAATCATTGTAAAGGCCGAGTTGTCTCGACACTAGAAGGTGGATATGATTTACCTTCTTTAGCGGAATGCGTTGCCGCACACGTAAAAGTATTGATGGAGCATGCTAAATGGGCGAAATAAAAATTGAAGATATGAGCTTTGAGCAAGCAATGAATGAACTTGAGAATGTTGTAACAAGTCTTGAAGGAAGTCAGATTGCCTTAGACGATAGTATTGCAATGTATGAGCGTGGTGCAGCATTAAAAGCCCACTGTGAAGCAAAATTAAAAGCAGCAGAAGAAAAGGTTGCTAAAATTACATTCGGCAGTGATGGACAACCCGGTGGCTTAACACCTTTTGATAATTAATTTTCAAGCATGTCAAACTTTCAGTTAAGCCTCATTGATACAGCCAATTCTGTAGAAATTGCATTAAATGAAATGCTTAAAAAGCAAGGGAATGGGTTAATGGCAGCTCCAGTTCACCATGCAGTTTTAAATGGTGGAAAGCGCTTAAGAGCTTTTTTGACAATTCATTCAAGTAACATATTTGGGGTTCACAAAGAAACTGCCATTCAGGCAGCTATGGCTATAGAATGTCAGCACGCATATTCATTGGTACATGATGATCTTCCTTGCATGGATAATGATGATTTGCGCAGAGGCAAGCCAACTGTTCATATTAAGTGGGACGAAGCAACTGCAACTTTGACTGGAGATGCACTGCAAGCATTGGCATTTGAGTTAATAGCGTCTTTGCAAAATGTTGATGCGTATAAAATTGTAGAATTGTCTAAGAGATTGGCAAAAGCATCAGGAATGCAAGGAATGGTTCTGGGTCAAGCACAAGATATTGATGCAGAAACATCTACAAAAATCTTAAGCTTAGAAAAAATTACAGCTCTTCAGCAAAATAAAACAGGTGCATTAATCGAATGGGCATCAACTTCTGGGGCAATCTTGGCAGGTCAAGATGATAAAAAATTGTTAAATTATGCTAGACTAATAGGATTAGCATTTCAAATCCAAGATGATATTTTAGATATAGAGGGTGATAGTTTGATTGCTGGGAAACGTTTGCATAAAGATATAAATGCAGGAAAAGCAACTTTTGTGTCTCATTTGGGAATGGATAATGCAAAAATGCGTGCAAAAGAATTGATTGATCGAGCAATTGATTCCTTAGTGAGTTATGGCGACAAGGCAGAACCAATGCGTCAAGTTGCTAAATTTATTATTGAGCGAAAAATGTGATGTTAAATTTTAATAAAGAGTATTAATAAGATATTATGACACAGGATCGTCCAAATACCCCGATATTAGATCGTATAAATTCGCCAGAAGACATGAAAAATCTTTCTGACCCTCAATTATATCAGTTAGCAAAAGAATTGCGTTCAGAGACAATTTCTATTGTTTCTGAAACGGGAGGTCATTTAGGTGCTGGGCTTGGTGTTGTCGAGCTAACAACTGCTATTCATGCAGTTTTTGATACACCAAAAGATCGGTTGATATGGGATGTAAGTCACCAATGTTATCCCCATAAGATATTAACAGGAAGACGTAATAAAATGCGAACTATCCGCAAGGGTGGTGGGCTATCTGGCTTTACTAAACGATCAGAAAGCGCTTTTGATCCCTTTGGTGCAGCACACAGTTCAACTTCAATTTCAGCGGCATTAGGATTTGCGGTTGCTCGTGATTTAGGTGGTGCACCAGAACATGGTTTAGGAGATGCAATTGCGGTCATTGGTGATGGCTCCATGTCAGCGGGAATGGCATATGAAGCTATGAACAATGCGGGCCACCTAGGTAAGCGTTTAATAGTTATTTTAAATGACAATAAAATGTCAATTGCCCCTCCTGTTGGTGCAATGTCTACATATTTATCACGTTTGTATGCTGGTGAGCCATTCCAAGAATTAAAAGCTGCTGCAAAAGGGGCTGTTTCCTTACTGCCTTCGCCATTTCAAGATGGTGCCAAACGTGCACGAGAAATACTTAAACATATGACGATAGGTGGAACTTTATTTGAGCAACTTGGTTTTTCATATATTGGCCCAATAGATGGGCATGATATGGAACAATTATTAAATGTTCTTAGAACTGTTAAAGACCGTGCTACGGGGCCAATTTTAATTCATGCAATAACTCAAAAAGGTAAAGGATACGCTCCAGCCGAAGCATCATCAGATAAATACCATGGAGTTGCAAAGTTTAATGTGGTTTCTGGCCAACAACAAACATCACCATCAAATGCACCAAGCTATACTAAAGTTTTTGCAAATGCGTTAATAGCGGAAGCAAGTTCTGACGATAAGATTGTTGCAGTTACAGCTGCAATGCCAGATGGAACGGGATTAGATATCTTTGAAAAGCATTATCCAAACAGAACTTTTGATGTTGGTATTGCAGAGCAACATGCGGTTACATTCTGCGCTGGGATGGCAGCAGGTGGAATGAAACCTTTCTGCGCTCTATACTCAACATTCCTGCAACGAGGATATGATCAGGTAGTTCACGATGTGGCATTACAACGCTTACCAGTAAGGTTTGCTATAGATAGAGCGGGCCTTGTTGGTGCAGATGGAGCAACTCATGCAGGAAGCTTTGATATAAGTTTTTTGGCAAATCTACCAGATTTTGTTGTAATGGCAGCTGCGGATGAAGCTGAGTTAGTACATATGGTTGCAACTGCCAGATCTATTGACGATCGTCCAAGTGCATTTCGGTTCCCGAGGGGTGAAGGAGTAGGTGTTGATCTACCAGAAAAAGGAATTGTATTGGAAATAGGTAAAGGGCGAATAGTAAAAGAGGGATCAAAAGTTGCCATTTTATCTTTTGGCGCTCGGCTCAAAGAGGTTATTAAGGCTTCTGATTTATTATTAGCAAAGGGTATTAATCCAACGATTGCAGACGCGCGTTTTGCGAAACCTTTAGATAAAAATATGATTATAGATTTGGTGTTAAATCATGATGCTTTAATTACAATCGAGGAAGGGGTTATAGGGGGATTTGGTAGCCATGTTCAACAACTATTGTTGAATGAGGGCATATTTGATAATGGTTTTAAGTTCCGCTCTATGGTCTTCCCTGATACATTCTTAGATCAGGATACTCCAGCACAAATGTATCAAGAAGCTGCTATGAGTGCACATGATATTGAAATGAAAGTATTAGAGATTTTAGGTGTGGCCTCTTTAAAACAAAGTATTTAACGCTCTAGCTTATTTAATCGTTCTGATATTTTTTCTAATTGATTTAAAACATCATCTCTATATGCATCAGTTGCTTCTGATGCTTCTTCTGAGTGTGCGTCATGCATTGAATTTACTATTAAACCAACCAATACATTAACAACTGCAAAGCTAGTAATTAGTATAAATGGTACAAAAAACATCCAAGCGTGGGGATAGACTTCCATGACTGGTCGAACAATTCCCATCGACCAACTTTCTAAGGTCATGATTTGAAATAAGCTATATAATGACTTCCCAATCGATCCAAACCATATTGGAAAGGCGTCAGCAAATAATTTGGTGGAAATAACAGCTCCTATATAAAATATAATAGCCATTAAAATAATTACAGATGACATACCTGGAAGAGCGGATATAAACCCTTCAATTGTTCTACGTAATCGAGGAGCAAATGAAAGGGCGCGCAAAACGCGCAATATTCTTAAAGCGCGTAATACTGAAAAACCTTCAGATACTGGAGCTAATGACACTCCAATAACAAAAAAATCAAATAAATTCCATGGATCTTTAAAAAACTTTAATCCTCGAGAGAACAATTTTAGCATTAACTCTAATACAAATATTGTAAGGCAAATATTATCCAGTGTTGTTAATATTGAGCCATACTCTCTCATAATATTTGGAGATGTTTCGATACCTAAAATAACTGCATTTATAATAATTATAGCTAAAATAGTATAACGAACTGTTGAAGTGTTTAGCCATTCATAAAGATTTTTTCTAAAAAGAGATACTGTCATATTTTATTTCAACTTTAAAAACTAGTTATTTAGTGAATTGGGCAACAAGCTCAACATGTGAATTCCATAAAAATTGATCCACAACTTGGACCCAATCTAAATTGTAACCATTATTACATAAGATTGAAGCATCTCTAGCAAATGTAGCAGGATTACAGGAAACAAAGGCTATGCGTTTTACATTAGTCTTTGCAAGTTCTGTTACTTGACTAATTGCACCAGCACGAGGTGGATCGATTACGACTGCATCGATATTTTTAAACTCATCTGGCATTAAAGGTCTTCGGAAAAGGTCACGTTTTTCTGCAAGTATATTATGTAGTCCGCCCACAATTCGCCAGCCAGAATCTAAAGCTGAAATCATATTCTGATCACTTTCAAGTGCATGGACTGCAGCTTTATTTGAAATGGGTAATGCAAAAGTTCCACATCCTGAAAAAAGATCTACAACGCGTTTTGCAGGACCTATAATTTCTAAAACAGTTTCAACAAGTGCTGCTTCACCAGTTTTTGTTGCTTGTAAAAATGCTCCACTAGGCGGAACAACTTGTGCTAAGCCCATTGTTTGGCTGGGTGGATTTGACTGAGCAATTACATCATTATTCCACATTAGCCTTATAATCTTAGATTGATTGCAAATTTGAGCAAATTTTGAAATTTCTGTAGCGGATAATTCTTTTCCATTATCAACTTTTACATCTAAGCTTTTACCTGAAACAGTTGCTGAAATACGTAGTACTGCTTTTCTAGATGACCCTAATAACGCAAATTTAGAAAAAGCTGGCATTCCAGATAATAATATAGGATCAGATACTGGGCATTCAGTTATTTCTACGATTATGTCAGAGGCACGGCCATGAAATCCCACCATTGAACCTTTTTTGGTCCGCTTTGCAGCAAAAGTAGCACGTCTTCTTGATTCTTTTTTCGAGTTTATTATTTTTCTAAATGTAGGATGAAGGTTAACTTGTGATAACGCTTCTTTTGTTTTTTTGATTTTCCAATCCGAAAGAAATGAATCTGAAGCATGCTGCAGAGTACATCCACCACAATTTTTAAAATGCTTACAAGAAGGTTTTATTCTATCAGAAACAGGTTTAATTATTTTTGGGTCATTAATTCTACCACTTTTAACCTCACCTTCGATGTGTTCACCAGGTAATGTAAAGGGTGCAAATATTTCACCGTGTGGACTATCAATTACTCCATCACCCAATTGGCCAAGTCTATTTATAATATATTCAGACATTTATTTTAAACCGATAGAATTGCGCACTTATTTTTGGATAAATCATAAATTAATTTATAATAAAAAATAATCTAAATAATCAGATAACAGATGGTTCTTAGTTGTCCAGAAAAATAGAATATAAAAATCAGATTATCTATTTTTTAATAAATCTTTTTTACTTAAAGTAAACTCTGATTTTATCCATAAGTCTTTTAATTCTCTGAGAGCATCGCCTAATTTTTTCCCTTGAAGGTTTTTTAAATCTTTTGCTTCAATTGGAAATTTTACAGAAGTCCCAAGTATAATTTGTTCATACAAATTATCAGGTAAAAAAGTTTCGGTCAAAGCAGCAAGTGATAATGAATAAGAAAGTGCAATATCTTTACCAAACTCGAAAGCAACTACGCTTGGTTTCTTGCCTAAATTAATTGCCTTTAATGTATATTTGTATTCACGGCTTTCTTTGTTACTTAATCTAAGGCTTTTTGTTGGCTCTGCACCACCTAAAACAACAAGCCTTGTAATCCAATTAATAGTATTTTGATTTTCTTGATGAATAAGAATTGGTACATATTTACTACTTGATCCAGGTAAAATATTAGAAAGTATACCTGCTCTATCCATTGCTGCCAAAACAATTGAAGGATTTTTAGTTTTTAGAATTTTTTTTAACTCAGCACCAATACGCTCTTTAGCTAATAATTTAATTCCATCGATATTGGCAGCGCAAGCAGCCAAACCATCAGCATCAATTCCTAAATTAGGATCCCCATATTCAGATGTGAATCTAAAAAATCTTAAAATTCTTAAATAATCTTCAACTATTCGTTTGTTAGGATCTTTTATAAAACGAACATGGCGTATCTTTAAATCTTTCAACCCTTCTAAAGGGTCTACTATTATTCCACTTGAGGTTGAATAAATAGCATTCATTGTAAAATCTCTTCGCTTAGCATCATCTTCAATATCATCTGAATATTCAATTACCGCATGCCTACCATCTGTTTTGATATCTTTCCGAAAGCATGTAACTTCATAAGTTTTATTATTAGAAACTATTGTAATAGTACCATGTTCAATGCCTGTAGGAATACTTTTTAAGCCACTATCAATTGCTAAACTTACAATTTCATGTGGCTTTGCATCAGTGGCAATATCAATGTCTGTAACTGGCATTTTTAATAAACTATTGCGTACACATCCTCCAACAAATAGGGCTTTATTACCTTTTTTTTGTAAAGCTTGCATAACTAAAACTGTATCAGGATCTTTTAACCATTTATCATTTAGTTTCATTAAATTCATCCAAAATATCACAAAACATTCTCATTATTCGAGCTGTAGCACCCCAGATATAATAGGGTCCATAGGGCATAGAATAATAGCCACGTTTGTGTTTACCCCACACTCTATAATTAATTTGAAAATTTTTAGAATTAGTTATTGATGTAAATGGTACTTCAAAGATTTCGTCTACTTCACCTGGCTCTATTCTTGGTTGATAAGAACTATCTACAAGACCAACAACTGGTGTGACTTTAAAATTAGTAATTGTTTCATGTTTTGGCAATAGTCCTAAAATTTCAACATTTTTTTGCATTAAGCCAATTTCTTCATGGGCTTCACGTAGAGCAGTATCAATTAAACTGTTATCAAGTCCATCAACTTTACCACCAGGAAATGCTATTTGTCCGGGATGATGTTGTAAATTATTAGACCTTTTAGTTAAAATAATGTTCAATCCATCTGGACGAATTATAATGGGTATTAAAACTGCTGCATCACGCAATTTTGGTTTTACTGGGCTCAAATCTTTATTTAAATCAAAGTCAGAGGTAATCTTATCACCAATATATTGATCTAGTGCAGATTTAATTCTATTTATATTAAATAAATCTTTACTCATTTATAAATCATGACTTAGCAAGTTTCTTAGTGCAAGAGATGGTTATTTTTTTTCGCCTTCAAAGCCTAACGTTTGTGGATCTAATTCATAATGAGATCCACAAAATTGACAATCTGCTGTTACCATTCCATTTTCTGAAATCATATGTGAAATATCTTTCTGAGAGTAAATAGACATTGTGTTGCGCACTTTATCTTCACCACAAGAACAACCAAATTTTACTGTTTGAGATTCAAATATTCTAGGAACTTCTTCATGGAAAAGTCGATGAAGAAGTTGTGGTGGAGATATATTGGGCCCTATTAATTCAATTTCTTCAACTGTATCAAGTAGTATATTTACTCTGTTCCAATCATCAGCACTTTCGTCTCCAGAAAGTAGATCATCAGCGGACAACAAGCCATCAGGAGAGCTGGGTAGATCTTTAGCCATCAAAGGCGATGCTTTAGGCATATGTTGTAACATAACGCCACCGGCTCTCCAGGACTTGTCTTCACCTGGAACGGAAGATTCACCAACTATTACTTGAAAGCGTGTTGGCAATTGCTCTGATTGTGCAAAATAAGTTTCTGCACATTTAGACAAAGAGCCTTGTGATAAAGGTGTAATTCCTTGGTAAGGTTTCATATGTTTGCCTTGGTCCATTAATATTGCAAACATTCCTTTGCCAATATTTTCAAAACCATAAACATCAGATTCATTCAACCTATCTATATCGTAGCTCGCATATGCTCGAATTTTAGCAGGTGCGCCATCTTTGCTTGGTCCATAGTAATCTGTAGCAATAATTCGAATGGGGCCATCACCCCGAATTTGCAAACTAAGCTTCCAACGCAATTTTATTGTTTGCCCTATCAATGCAGTGAGCATAACTGCTTCTGCCACTAATGCTGATACCTGAGCTGGATAATTATGTTGGCGCAATACATTATCTAAAAGTGTATCTAAACGAGCGACACGTCCTCGTATATTTGATGCATCTAGTTGAAATGGCAGAACTTGTTCATCCCAACCTTCACTATGCTTAGTGATTGTCATTTTTTTAATCCGCTTAATATTTAGTTTCCAATAAGCATTTTTTTATAAAAGCGCAATTAAATGCTGACCAGCACATAAATTTTTGATAATTGAAATTTATGAAAAGATATGGTGATCCCAAAGATTTAAATCAGAAGTATTTTGATAGGCCAGGTGCGTATGCTATAATCTATTCACAAAAAAAAATTCTATTAACTCATCAACTAAAACCTTTATCTGAATTACAATTGCCTGGAGGAGGAATTGATATTGGTGAAAGCCCAACTGCTGCATTGCATAGAGAGGCTCTTGAAGAAACGGGTTGGCGTATTTCTATAGTACGACGCTTGGGTGCATATCAGCGTTTTACATTCATGCCAGAATATAACTTTCATGCCCGTAAAATTTGTCATATTTTTATGGCTCGAGCAATTCGCAAAATTGAAGAGCCATCAGAGCCTTACCACTCAGCTTATTGGACTGAGCCATATGATGCTATTAAGAAATTAGCCTCTGATGGTGATGCCGCATTTTTAAAAGCTTTATTGAAAGCTTAAATAACAAATTTTAATTTTCTGATAAGTACTCTTTCACGGATAATAAAAAATCTCTTGTTGCGTCAGCGTGCAACCAATGGCCAGCATTTTTTATTGTCCTAATAGTATTTTTTGGAAAAAGTAGGTTGATGTATGGGAGGTGTTTGTTTGTGATGTAATCAGATAACTCCCCTTTTAGGAATAACGTTTCACCAAGAAACTGATTTTCAAGTTTTGGAAACCCAATTATTTTCAACATATTTTTTTCTAATGCGTCTAAATTTAATTGCCATGAATTGCCATTTGAAGAAATTTTTAAGCTTTGAAGAAAAAATGCTCTCAAAGAACTATCTGGCAACATTTTTTCAAGCGCTTGGTCTGCTTCTGATCTGTTAGATATTTCGGAAATCTTTAATTTTTTCATAATTGATATATTTATTGATTGATCGTGTTCGTATTTAAATGGAGCAATATCTGCGATTAATAATTTATTAACCAAAGTAGAGTTATTTATTGCTAAAACCATACTTGCCTTACCGCCCATTGAGTGGCCTAAAACATCAACAGGTTTGCCTAAAAAAAGAATAACTTTCTCAAGATCATTTGCCATAGATTCGTATGAATTATCATCATCCCAAAAGCTTTCACCATGGTTTCTCATATCTACGATGTGTACTTGGCGATCAGATGAAATATTGCGAGCAATTGCTCTCCAATTTCTACCAGATCCAAATAAACCATGTACTATAAGTAAATCAGGAAGATAAGATTTTTTACCAAAAGTTTGAATTTTTAACATATTTTTCAAATCAAAATTTGTGCTAGAACATCATCATTTGTAATATCTTCATATGAAAACCCGTTTTCTGTCATACGTTTGCAAAGTTCTTCAAAGCCTATTGCTGATCCGCTTTCTATTCCTATTAAAACAGAGCCAAAATTACGCGCAGATTTTTTTAAATATTCAAATCTTGCAATGTCATCATCAGGGCCAAGTAAGTTTAAAAAATCTTTTAATGCTCCAGGACGTTGAGGCATCCTCAGAATAAAATATTTTTTGAGTCCCTCGAAACGTAACGCTCGTTCTTTGATATCAGGAAGTCGCTCAAAATCAAAGTTACCTCCTGAAGCGATGCAAACTATTGTTTTTCCTGTAATTTGGTCTCTTATGTCTTTTAATGCATCAATTGCTAGCGCGCCTGCGGGTTCTAGTACAATACCTTCTATATTTAACATTTCAGTAATGGTGGTACAAATACGGCCTTCTGGAATACCTAAAACATTCTTAATATTTTGGTTTTTTAATATTTTAAAATTATTGTTACCAATTCTGGCAACAGCTGCACCGTCTACAAAATTATCAACATAATCAAGGGTAACTAGTTTTTTTGCATGTAAAGCATGATAAAGGCTACGCCCCCCTTCTGGTTCGCAGAACTTAAAATCAACATTTTTTTTATCAAAATATTTAACTAAGCCGGAAGATAGTCCGCCTCCGCCAACAGGAGTTATAATCATATCAGGAGTAGTTCCCAATTGATTTAGGATTTCAACTCCAACTGATGCTTGCCCTTCTATCACGTCGAGATGATCAAAAGGAGGAAGCATAGCTGCGCCAGTATCATTTGAATATTGAATTGCTGCTTTAAGAGTTTCATCAAAATAGTCCCCCTGCATTATAATTTCTATTGTTTTACCCCCAAAACTTGCTGTTTTAGTTATTTTTTGTTGTGGAGTAGTAACTGGCATATAAATACGCCCCTTTACACCAAAATGCTGACAGGCATAGGCAAAGCCTTGCGCATGATTTCCAGCAGAAGCACAAACAAATTGTGCTGTTTCACCGGCCTCTATTGCTTTGCCCATAGCGTTAAATGCGCCACGAATTTTATAAGACCGAACTGGAGATAAGTCTTCCCTTTTTAGGTAAATATTTGCTCCATAAATATTTGAAAGATATTCGTTTTTTTGTAGTGGAGTTTCTGGAAATAAATCTCTCATTTTTAAGCAGGTAATTTCTGCTGCTTTTTGAAAGGATGACATCATGAAGCCTCACTTTATTTTTCAACTAAATTACATTTTATATAATGCAGGACATAGAAATTAAATAAAGATCTAAACAGTTATAAAATTAAGCACAATCTATTTTAAATTTCTTTAGATTATAATTATTATGTTTATCTGGGATATACATGTTTTAACGATACATCGAGGTCTTGCTCGCAAGACTTAAACCACATAAACGATATTTAAATTTGATAGTATTTGCGGAGTAAATAAATGCCAGCGCCAAAAAAAGTTGTTCTAGCTTATTCAGGAGGTCTAGATACCTCAATTATTTTGAAATGGTTGGAAATAGAATATGGCTGTGAAGTTGTAACTTTTACTGCAGATTTAGGGCAAGGCGAAGAACTAGATCCAGCGCGCAAAAAAGCAGAATTATTAGGAGTTAAATCTGAAAATATATTTATTGAAGATGTTCGTGAAGAATTTGTAAAAGATTTTGTTTTCCCAATGTTTCGCGCTAACGCTGTTTATGAAGGCTTGTATTTGTTAGGAACATCTATTGCGCGACCTTTAATTTCAAAAAGATTAGTTGAAATTGCAAAAGAGGTTGGTGCTGATGCTGTGGCTCATGGTGCTACAGGCAAAGGTAACGATCAAGTGCGCTTTGAGCTCTCTGCATACGCGCTGAATCCAGATATTAAAGTAATTGCACCATGGAGAGAATGGGATTTATCAAGCAGAACAAAGCTTATTGAGTTTGCTGAAAAACACCAAATTCCTATTGCAAAAGACAAAAGAGGCGAGGCACCCTTTTCTGTTGATGCAAACCTTTTACATACTTCTTCAGAAGGTAAAGTTTTAGAAGATCCCTCCATTGAAGCTCCTGATTATGTTTATCAGCGAACTGTGAGTCCTGAAAAAGCACCAGATACGCCTGAATACATTGAAATTGGCTATATTAAGGGAGATCCCACATCATTAAATGGGATAAACTTAACACCTGCTGAGATGCTAACAGAATTAAATGAACTGGGTGGTAAGCATGGGATCGGTCGATTGGATTTGGTGGAAGGAAGGTTCGTTGGCATGAAGTCTCGAGGAATATATGAAACACCAGGTGGAACAATTATGCTCGAAGCACATCGTGGAATTGAGTCAATTACACTAGACCGTGGAGCTGCACACTTAAAAGATGAATTAATGCCAAAATATGCAGAATTAATTTACAATGGGTTTTGGTATAGTCCAGAGCGTGAAATGCTACAGGCACTAATTGATACCAGCCAGGAACATGTTAATGGAACAGTTAGATTGAAGCTTTATAAAGGTTTTGTGCAAACTATTGGCAGATGGTCAGATGACAGCTTGTATTCTGAAGCGCATGTAACATTTGAGGATGATGCGGGTGCATATGATCAAACTGATGCAGCAGGGTTTATTAAAATTAATGCACTGCGCTTAAAATTATTAGCTGCAAGAAATAATCGATCACAATAGATTGAAATGAAACTTTAATAAATTTTATTATTAAGAACCTACATGTAGGTTCTTAATTTAAAATGGGTTTTTATATAATAATACTTGTAATGCTCTTATGCCAAAAATTACAATTATTGGTGTAAAATCTATACCGGAAAGAGACGGTACAAAGCGCCTTATTTTATCATATATTGGAGAAGTAAGCCGGTTAATTCCATACCAAGCCTGAGCAACTATTGGCTGTCGTAAGTTTAAAACATTAAATTGTACAAGCCAGCTCATTATAAATTGTATAATTACTACCCACCAAGCAAGATCTAATGCCATTATTAAGATTTCACTAATACCAGATCCACTTGAATTCATTTTATTCTCCTTTTGTTGAGATGTTGCTAACTATGTTAGGCTAGTTATGCAAGATAGAGTATTATGAATATTATCTACAAATTAATTATTTGGTTCATCTAGGATATAATTATGGCAAAATATGATAAAAAAGTTTGGGCTTGGATGTTATATGACTGGGCTGCTCAACCATATAGTACTTTATTAATTACTTTTATATTTGCACCATATTTTGCATCTGTAGTTGTAGGTGATCCAATATTGGGACAATCTCTATGGGGTGTTATGACAGCATTTGTAGGCTTATTGCTCGCAATTCTTGGGCCGATACTAGGGGCTATTTCTGATACAAGTAGTTCTAAAAAACCATGGATGATATTTTTTTCCTTTTTGTATGTATTGGGAGCATTAAGTATATGGTGGGCAGCTCCAGGCATGGAATCTTTTTTGGGTATTCTGGTCCTATTTGGCATAGGGATGCTAGGAATGGAGCTTTCGCAAATTTTTGTTAATTCTATGCTTCCTGATGTGTGTGATAAAAAAGATATTGGCCGAGTCTCAGGTAATGGTTGGGCGCTTGGATATCTGGGTGGTTTGTTATTACTTTTTATAACACTCTTATTTTTTTCTGAAAATGATTTAGGCTTAACATTACTGGAAAAACCACCCTTATTTGGTTTAGATGCTAGCTTGCGTGAAGGAACTAGATTCGTTGGCCCACTAACTGCCATCTGGTATGTATTATTTATGATTCCGTTTTTTATATGTATTTCTGAAAATAAAATAAAAAAGACTTCATCAAAAATACTCCAAACGGCCCTTAAAGATTTGTATGCATCTATAAGAAATTTGCCTAAAAATATTAGTCTGACGTCTTATCTTATTTCTTCAATGTTTTATCGTGATGCTCTTTTAGGAATTTATGCATTTGGAGGTATTTATGCGAGTGGGGTTCTAGGGTGGTCTATAACCCAAATTGGTATTTTTGGAATTATTAGTGGAATTGCAGCTGCTATATTTACTTATATAGGTGGATTTGCTGATAAATTTTATGGACCTAAGTGGGTTATAATATCCTGTATATCAATTTTGATTATAGTGTGTATCTTAATAGCTGGAACATCCCGGGATGCTTTTTTCATGATACGACTTAGCAAAATAAGTTCTCTTCCAGATAACTTATTTTTAATTTGTGGAGTTGCTATAGGAGCAGCTGGTGGTGCATTACAGTCAGCATCTCGAACTATGCTAATTTTGCAATCAGATAAAAATAGAATGACAGAGACGTTTGGGTTATACGCCTTATCAGGCCGGGCCACTTCGTGGATGGCACCTGCCTTAATAGCCTATGTTACTTACGTTACTCAAAACCAAAGCCTGGGTGTTTTACCAGTTGTTATTCTTTTTATAGTAGGTTTAATTCCATTAGTTTGGGTTAAAAAAATTAAACTATGATTTTGAAAAATTTATTAAGCATTTTATTTATAGCATTATGTTCACAAGAAGTATTTGCAGAAAAGCAAGCACGTTATTTGCTAGGTGTAAAAACATTACCTTCCAATCAGACCCCAAATTCTTATGGTTCATATGCTAAAGGATGTTTAGCTGGTGGTGAAGAGATGTTAGAAAATGGGCCAACATGGCAAGTCATGCGGCTATCTCGAGGTCGCAATTGGGGACACCCTAATATGATTTCTTTTTTGAAACGCTTTAGTAAGTTTGTTGCTAAAGAAACTAGTTGGGAGGGCCTTTATATAGGTGATATTTCTCAACCAAGAGGTGGGCCAATGCTTTCAGGACACGTTTCTCATCAAGTGGGATTGGATGCAGATATTTGGATGTTACCAGCTCATAACTTGAAGCTTAGTAAATTAAAAAGGGAGAGTGTTTCTTCAATCGATGTCCGATCTAAAGATAGAAAAAAAATAAATAAAAATTGGACAAAAGATCATATGAAAGTCTTAAAAATTGCTGCAAATGATCCAATTGTCGAACGTATATTCATAACTGCACCTGCTAAAATTTATATGTGTGAAAATGAAACTGGTAATAAAGATTGGCTACAAAAAATTCGTCCTTATTGGGGGCATAACTTTCACTTTCACGTAAGATTAAAATGCCCAGAAGAATCTAAATGGTGTGAAGCTCAAAAACCAACGGTTCATCATCTATCAAAAGGTGGTAATGGATGTGACAACACTTTAAGGTGGTGGGTTACAACAGCCCTGGAACCTGTCGAAATTGATCCAAATAAGATTAAGCCTAAACCTAAGAGGCACCCAAAAGAATTTACAATGTCAGAATTGCCGAAACAATGTACTTCAGTATTAAATAGTAAATAAATTTTATACTACTTTTAATAAAATGTATTTAGAAGTTACATTGCAGGTATCGCTTCTTATCTCTATAGGGTTTAGACAATATCAAAATTAAAAGTCTTGGAGAAGTAATTATGTCAAACTCACAATTGGAAACAGCCATTGAATTAGCGTGGGAATCACGTGATGAAATTTCTTCTGCTACTATGGGTGAAACTCGTGATGCGATTGAAGCTACACTTGAAGCGTTAGATAGTGGAAAGTTACGGGTTGCTGAGCCGCAAGAAAACGGTCACTGGCATGTAAACCAATGGGCTAAAAAAGCTGTTCTTTTAGGGTTTAGAATTCAGGATATGGAAATTCAAGAAGGTGGCCCTCAAGGTGGAACTTGGTGGGATAAAGTTGACAGTAAATTTAAAGGATGGGGTCCATCTGATTTTCAATCAGCAGGCTTTCGTGCAGTCCCAAACTGTATAGTTCGTAAGTCTGCATATATTGCCCCCGGTGCAGTATTAATGCCATCATTTGTAAATCTTGGTGCTCACGTAGGTCAGGGAACAATGGTTGATACTTGGGCAACTGTTGGTTCATGTGCGCAAATTGGTTCAAACGTTCACTTGTCTGGTGGTGTTGGCATTGGGGGTGTTTTAGAACCAATGCAAGCTGGCCCAACAATTATTGAAGATAACTGCTTTATTGGTGCTAGATCTGAGGTTGTTGAGGGTTGCATTGTTCGTGAAGGTTCAGTTTTAGGAATGGGTGTATTTATAGGGCAGTCAACTAAAATATTTGATCGTGAAAGCGGTGAAATTACTTATGGTGAAGTACCTTCTGGATCTGTGGTTGTAGCTGGGTCCTTACCATCTAAAGGTGTAAATTTATACTGTGCAGTAATTGTAAAGAAAGTCGATGCAAGAACGCGTTCAAAAACTTCAATTAATGAACTTTTGCGTGATTAATTGATATCAGAATAATTTCATCAATGGGTGTTAAATTAATTATATGACAGATAAAAAACCTAAACGCCCTCAGTTAGTATTTACTCTGTTAGTTGAAGTTGGGCGTAATCCTAATGATGGGTTGCCAAAAGGTGCAACTGGTGGAGCTATTATGTGTTTTGCATCTGGGGTTGATGAGCCTGAAGCTGTTCGCGAAACAGTAGCTATACTTAAACAGGCTGATTTAGCACCTTTGGATGTTACAGGTTACGGCACACTTGATGAACGTATTCAAGAAGGACATGATATAAATGATGAAGAGCGTCAGCTAATGCAACAAGCTTTAGATGAAAACTCTGTTATTATTTATCAACTAACACCGTTTTTTGAAGAAAAAAATAATCAACCTAGTGGCACACACCACTAATAATATTAATGCATTTGTAGATAGTTTACATGTAATGCTTTTACTAGGAAATAAAATTTATGCTTAATGTTTTTTTTGATTTAGATGGAACTTTATTAGATAGCCAATCTGGGATAATTCAGTCTTTACAGCATGCATTAATTGAAACGGCAGGAATTGAGCCAAGTACAGAAGAATTACGTGGTATGATTGGATCAAGTTTACCCCATATATTGGCAAATTTTTTAGGACCGCACGGCGAGGTGGCTGAAGCTATAAATTTGTACCGTGAATTTTATCAAGAAGAGGCTATGTTTGATGCGGTAGTATATGATGGAATTTTTGAGATGTTTGATACTTTAGTTACAGCAGATGTTGGCTTGTTTGTTACCACGTCAAAACCGCATGCTTTTGCAAATCAAATAATTCAACATTTTGGAATATCTGATGCTGTTACGCATGTTTTTGGATCTGAGTTTGATGGAACAAATTCAGATGTGACTTCGTTATTACAATATGCTTTGGATGAAACAGGTTTTGATCCTAGGAAATGTATAATGGTGGGTGATCGCCAAATGGATATATTTGGTGCAAAAAATAATGATATTAATAATATTGGTGCGCTTTGGGGCTATGGTGAAGCAGATGAGTTGCGTATGGCTGAAGCTGATATGCTAGCCGGACACCCAGAAGAATTAGCTGAGATTTCATTTGATATGATGGGTTTGAATTTAGAATAATATATGATTAAAATTATAGAGTGGATGGATGAAATTTTCATCCACCCACTCTATTTCAGAATTTTAAACGTCAAATTTCAATGCGCTTACAGTTTGGAAGATACCAGTTTTTTGAAGGCTTTCCATTGCATTTGGATTTGGAGCGCAATCAAGATAAAGTAAAGCAATTGCATCTCCACCTGTATTTTTTCTTCCAAGTGTAAAATTGGCAATATTTACGTCATGTTCACCCATCGTTTGACCTAAGGTTCCAATGATACCAGGAATATCTTTGTTTGTTGTATATAACATATGAGAGCCTACTTCTGCATCTATGTTAATTCCTTTAATTTGTATGAACCGTGGCTTACCATCACTAAATACAGTTCCAGCAACAGATCTTTCACGTTCTTTAGTTTTAACAGTAAGTTTTATATAGCTATCAAATACTCCTGACTTTTCCTGTGTAGTGTTTGAAACTTTTATACCTCGGTCAGCAGCAATTACAGGAGCAGATACCATATTCACATCTGGATTTTGAGCCTGCATTACACCTGCAATCGCTGCAGAAGCTAATGCTTTAGTGTTCATATCTGATACTCTACCATCATAAGTAATGTTTATTTCTGTGATGGGTTCATTTGTTAATTGACCAGCAAAGGCTCCAAGATGTTGCGATAATTTTACAAATGGACCTAAGATTGGTGCCTCCTCTGCAGTTATTGATGGCATATTGATTGCATTAGATACTGCACCATTATTCAAGTAATCACTAAGTTGCTCTGCAACTTGAAGCGCTACATTTTCTTGTGCCTCTGTTGTGGCGGCTCCAAGGTGTGGTGTCACAACAACATTTTGTAAATTGAATAATGGGCTATCTGTTGCAGGCTCAACTGAAAATACATCAAATGCAGCCCCTGCTACATGCCCAGAATTTAAAGCATTTGCTAAAGCAAATTCATCAACTAACCCTCCCCGAGCACAATTTATTATGCGAACACCTGGCTTCATTTTTTGTATGGCTTCTTCAGATATCATTCCAGCTGTAGCATCGGTTTTTGGAACGTGAAGAGTAATAAAGTCAGATTTATTGTATAACTCATCAAGTTCAACTTTAGTTACGCCTAATTCTTTAGCTCGTTCTTCAGATAAAAATGGGTCATATGCTAAAACTTTCATCTTCAAACCAATTGCGCGGGATGCAACGATTGATCCAATATTACCTGCACCAACCAAACCAAGTATCTTATTTGTTAATTCAACACCCATAAATTTAGACTTTTCCCATTTACCTGCATGGGTTGAAGTTGAAGCTTCTGGAATTTGTCTGGCAACTGCAAACATCATAGCAATTGCATGTTCGGCTGTTGTAATCATATTACCAAAAGGTGTGTTCATTACGATCACACCTTTTTTTGAAGCAGCTTTTAAATCAATGTTATCAACTCCGATTCCAGCTCGACCTATAACCTTTAAATTTGTTGCAGCTCCTAATAATTTTTCTGTGACTTTGGTTGCAGATCTAATAGCTAAACCGTCGTATTCACCAATTTTTTCAAATAAGGCATCTTTATCTTTACCAAGTTGAGGCAAAAAATCTACCTCGATATTATTGTCACGGAAAATTTGGACAGCTGTTTCAGATAAGCTGTCAGATACAAGTACTTTAGGCATTTAAGCCTCCTTTAATTTATATTGAGATGTGGCAAAATTGATTTTGCTTAAATTATAATTTTGAGATTTGTGTTTGAAAGGCCCAGTTTAACCATGGCATCAATAATTGAAGGTCTTGTTTTTCAATCGTTCCACCTGTCCAGATCCGCAAACCTGCTGGTGCATCTCTGTATGAGCCAATATCGTATGCTACGCCTTCTTCATCTAAAATGTTCACAATATCTTTTGCAAATTTTGTTTGTTTTTCTGCATCTAGATTTGTTACACGTGGATCAATAATTTTTAAACATACAGACGTGTTTGATAGCGTATCTTTAGTTTCGGCTAAAAAATCAATCCAATTATTGTTTACAACAAAATTTGAAATTACACTCAAATTTGCATTAGCCTTAACTATTAAACCATCTTTTCCACCTTGTTTTTTTGCCCACTCAAGTGCAAATAAATAATCTTCAACGGCTAACATTGATGGAGTATTTATCGTTGCACCTTTAAATATTCCGTCAATCAATTGACCATTTTTAGTAAGGCGGAATATTTTAGGTAAAGGCCATGGTGGACTATAACTTTCAAGCCGTTTTACAGCTTCTGGGGATAATATAAGCATGCCGTGGGCGGCTTCACCACCTAAGACTTTTTGCCAACTAAATGTTGTTACATCTAATTTATCCCAAGGCAAATCTTGAGCAAAAGCTGCTGACGTAGCATCACATATTGTCAGTCCTCTGCGATCGTTTGGAATAAAATCACCATTTGGTACTTTTACACCAGAAGTTGTTCCATTCCAGGTAAAAACAACATCATTATCAAAGTTTATAAGACTTAAATCTGGTAATTTTCCATAATCTGCTTTGTGGTGCGTGACATTATCTAACTGTAACTGTTTGATAACATCAGTTACCCAACCTGCACCAAAGCTTTCCCAAGAGCACATGTCTACAGGCCGCTCTCCAAGCATTGACCACATGGCTGCCTCAATTGCACCAGTATCAGATGCTGGAAGTATTCCAATTTTATAGTTTTCTGGAATGTTTAAAACATCACGAGTGTTTTCAATAGCTTTTAGTAGTTTGTCTTTACCAATCTTAGCTCTATGCGAACGTCCAAGTGCTGCATTGGATAATACATCAAGGGTCCAAGTCGACGGCTTAGCGCATGGTCCAGAAGAAAATTGGGGATTGTTCGGACGAATGTCCGGTTTCATAATATTCATAATATCTATCCTTACAGATAATTGCCCTTCGTTGGGGAAGGGTGTCCCATTTGTGGGTTTATGCAATAATATATATTTATACAAGCCTTCCTTCTGGTATTTTTATATAAATTCCTCATAAAGCTAATTAACACCGAAAAATAATTTCTCAGGAAACAAAAAATGTATGTCGCAACCTTAATTGCAAACAGCGAAAAAAAAAATTTATCAACGCTAATTCTAGAAGATGTTGTTAATAGTTTAGGTGGAATAAACTATAATATTTTAGGAAGTAATATTGCTGCAGATATTCTTCTAGAATCTGAACCACTAAACTTTGAAATAATTTGGAAGAAACTCCAAAAAGATGAAATAGACATAATCCTTCAGCCTATTAAAGACCGAAGAAAAAAGATACTTCTGGCTGATATGGATAGTACAATAATACAGCAAGAGTGCATTGATGAATTGGCTGATGAGGCTGGAGTGGGTAGTCGAGTTGCTGGAATAACCAAAAGGGCTATGAATGGTGAGTTGGATTTTGAAGAAGCCCTTATTGAACGTGTGAGATTGTTGAAGGGACTACCTACAAAGACCATTGATAATGTTTTAAAAACTCGAATTACATTAATGCCAGGAGCTCAAAAATTAATTAAAACTATGAAATATAATGGATGTTACTGTTCTTTAGTTTCAGGTGGATTTACAGATTTTACCGCTGCTATTTCTAAACTTCTAGGGTTTGACGAAAACCGTGCAAACACTCTTATTCATGAAAATAGTAAACTATCTGGTGAAGTGCAATTCCCAATCCTTGGCAAGCAAGCAAAGGTTGATGCATTAAATGATATAATAAAAAAACAAGGCTGTGATTATAATGATGTTATTGCTGTAGGTGACGGTGCAAATGATTTGGGTATGTTGACTAAAGCTGGTATGGGAGTTGCTTTGCACGCAAAGCCAATGGTTGCAGCGCAATGCTCTGCGCGGTTAAACTTTGCAAATCTTGAAGGATTGCTATACTTACAGGGATACACAGATCAAGAAATTATTAAGTAAGATTACATAACCAAAAATTTATATGTTTTTGATGTTATTTAACAAAGAATTCGCTTGTCACTATACAACTAAATGAGATAGACCCGCCGGCGGAGACGTGGCCGAGTGGTCGAAGGCGCTCCCCTGCTAAGGGAGTAACGGGGTGACTCGTTCGAGGGTTCGAATCCCTTCGTCTCCGCCATTTATTGGCACCAAAATGTTTTTTAATAAAAATTCATTTTAGAGTTAAGAGATTACACATATACGCTCATAAGTGTTAGCCTGTACTTGTATTAGTAATTAATGGTTCACGTTCATTTGGTCTGATAAAGATTGAATCATAAGGTTTTCGGGAGAAAACTTCCCTTACTAATGGGATGAAAAAACCAATTGGTTTAGTATCGTAATCAGGATCAAAACTTTTTTGATCCCAGAACTCACAGAAATCTGAACAATCTTTGAAATAAATATTTTCAATATATTTATCACGCTTATGTGGATTGGATCCAACATGCTCTCCATAGTAAATCATTTGAAATATGCCATGCTTCTCTACAACCCATGAGCATTGTTCACGCACAAAGGGTCTTAATATACTAGCTGCATATTCATCGTGATTATATGGTGCGTAAATATCTCCAATGTCATGGAGTAATGCAGAAACGATCCAATCGATATCTGCTCCATCATGCCAAGCTCTTGTTGCTGACTGCAGTGAGTGTCCTAGTCGTGTTATTTTATATCCAGATAATCCTTCATCTAATTCGACTAAAGCTTTTATTAATCTATCAGCTGTACCCTTGGTGTGTTCAACCTCATGCTTTATTAAAAACTCATAATCTTCTTTGTCGCCATCTTTCATTTGTACAAATTTTACTTGCTTCATTGAAACCGGCCTCCTTGAAATAATTTTATATATTATAATCTGAATTAACTTAAAAAAAAAGTCCTCAGAGAGTTTGATTTTATTATGTAGATTGGCATCTTCTAAATCATTATTTTTGCACATTCTTCCTTTAAATCTACAAATTTATGCCATCTTTATTGCAACTTTATTTCATACAACCTCAAGAGGTGATTAAATTTGCCATTTTAAAAGTCAGCAAAAGACCTCAGTTGGCTTAAAACTTCTCTCTGGTGACTTTTCATGGTCGCACGTCATCAGAGAGCTTTTAAAAAGACCTAAATGGAGATTACTATGAAATATTTTTTATCAATTTGTGTACTAGGGCTAATTGCTAATTCATCATTAGCCGGTGTTATGCCAGAAGAAATGAATATCCCTAAAATTAAACAAATTCAGACTAAAAGTAAAAATTTAAATTATAAATTAAGTAATAAAAATCAAAAATTTGAAAATGCGCAACAAGGTGAACTTTATAAAATTAATAACACTAATATTTACGCATACCGTACTAGTAAGAATATTGTTACCAGATAAAGATATCTTAATTAATTTGAGGTGATTATTTTATAAATAATCACCTCACCAATAAATTATACATTATGTCTTCTAGGTAGCTCATGTGTAAATTCTTGTACTTCTGTAACTGGGCTTATACTTCTGCTTGGTATTATTATTTCAAAGACAACAACCGCTAATGATGCAGCCCAAAGTGTGCCAACTGCAATGATAGTAACAATTTGAATCATTTTAGTTCCCTCTCTGTTATGAAAGTTTTTTTATTATCATATGGGGATGAAATAAATTTTGAAGAATTTACCTCCCATGGCCAGAGGCCACCATCATTGAAATCTATGTTAATTTTTAAAATTTTTGGATATTTAAAAAATGTCCAAATTGTTAATCTTTGTAATGATTTTTTCATTTGAACATAAAAACCTTTAGAATAAATGCGATGCTAAATATCACAATGGGTATAATATATATTAAATTTATCATTCATTATTCCTTGCTTAAAACCCTAACAATGCCAGGAGGTAACACTGCTAGGGGAGCTACGAGGTGTTTGCTCTTCAGGTGTTTCTGCCCTGTGAAACTTTAATAAATGGATGATATGCAGTGCTAATTGGGAAAATTTGCAAACTTAATGAAAGTATGTGAATATTTTGTGCAGCCTATTTAAATACTCTTGTTACCTAAAAAAAAATATGTGAGGGCTTATTAAGAGAGGATTTTTTATGCCACATATTTTAATAGTCGATGATGAAAAAGAAATATTAGATCCATTAAAAGAAATGCTTTTGAGTGAAGGCTATAAGGTATCATCTTATTTGAACCCACAAAATGCGTTAGATTTTTTAGATAAAACTAATGTTGATATTGCGATATTTGATATTAAAATGCCTGAAATGAATGGTTACGAACTACTTACTCAAGTAAGGGCAAAGCACCAAAGACTTCCTGTAATTTTTCTATCTTCAAAATCAGATGAACAAGACCAAATAATTGGATTTACTTTGGGAGCCGATGACTTTGTAGCAAAACCTTTTAGCAAGCATTTATTATTATTTAGAATTAAATCTGTTTTAAAGCGTCACACAACTGAAATTTCCAGTGCCCATAAACCAATCATAATTAATGATTTACAGATTGATATTGATAGGCACTTAGTAACTTGGAAAGATCAAATAGTTAATTTGACCGTAACTGAATGTATGCTTTTAATAAGTTTGGCAAATAGGCCTGGTGCTGTGAAAAAACGTGGACAACTTATGGATGCAGCTTATCAGGATAATATTTATGTAAGTGATAGGACGATTGATAGTCATATAAGAAATATACGTAGAAAGTTTGAAAATGTTGATAAATCATGTGATATAATTTCAACTGTCCATGGTTTGGGATATAAATTAAAGGTTTGAACTTTTGCATAGCATCTTAACAAAAATATTTGGGCTTTTGCTGATGTTTTTGATTGCGCTTTGGTTATTCTTTTTTAGTTCTGATGATTTTGTACGAAATGACATTTCAAATAAGATAAATAATTTACATTCTAAAGCATCTTTTATGGGAAAAATTGCTCGGCCATCATTTAATAATGATAAGATAAGTGACTTTCAATTAATGCTTAGGATGTATGACCTTTTCGATGATAATCAGTTACTTCCTATTCATAAAATTAAAATTTATAAATATGAAGATCAAACAGAGATAGGGAAAGGTTACGTTTATTATAATGGAACGCGCCCTATTCTACGCTCATCAATTGCTGTTAGCCCATTAGAGGCCATTGGAAGCCAAGGTCAAAAAAACAAATGGTATGCATGGGATGTTATTGGGACATTATTCACATACTATAGGAGATTAACTGACACTCGGGTAGTTACAGATCCTATTGTTACCCGGCGATCTAAATTCAGACCTCAACATCACGTAATTAAATCTGGAGAAAATACTTATGATATTAGAGTTTTAGCGCCAATTAAAGTTGATCGTAAAACTATAGCTCTTGTTGAGGTTTGGGAAGATTATAATTTGAAAAATGCATATTTTAGTAGGAACTCTCTTCGAGTCCAATTTTTAATAGGCATAAGTATTATTACGTTAGTTTTTGGATTGGCTTTAGCATTTTCAATTGCATTCCCACTTAGACGATTATCAAAGCGCTTAAATAGGAAGTTAACACCAGCCGATTTGGCCGATCAAATGGCAAATATGTCAGTTGCAAAACTTGCATCAAGGAAAGATGAAATTGGACTTCTTCATAATAATTTGGTTAAATTAACAAAGCAAATTATTAGGCTTTTTAAGGATAAAGAACAATTTTCTGCAGATGTTTCGCATGAGTTAAAAAACCCAATAGCATCAATTATTGCTCATGTTGAAAATAATTTAGACGCTGAAAATAGTAATAAAAAATCAGCATTATTAAAGATTAAAAACCAAGCATTAAGAATGAATAAATTAGTTTCTGACATATCAGAAGCTGCTATTGTTGATCATGAAATTGTAGCAAAAAAGAGAGAAAAATTTGATATAAGTATCATGACAGACGATATAGTAAGTCATTATACTGATGAATTAAAAAATTCTAAAATTATTATTGATGTAGTGCTACAAAAAAATATAAATTTTAATGGTCTGCCAGACAGAATTGCTCAAGTGCTAATAAATCTTATCGAAAATGCTATAAGCTTTAGTCAACCAAGAGGAACTATAAGCATATCCTTGAATAAACGATGGAGAAAGCCATTGATATTGGTTGTTGAAGATAGTGGACTTGGTGTTAGGGATGACATGAAAGAATTAATTTTTGATAGATTTTTTTCATCAAGAAGTGGAAATTCAATTGTTAAAAATAGTTCTGGTCTAGGACTTTTTATGTGTCGTGAAATTGTTGAAGCTCATGGTGGGAAAATACATGTCGAGACCTCTCATTTGGGTGGAGCTAAATTTATTGTAAGTTTATAGTGTTAAAAATTAAGCCCTTCTATTTTTATCATGTAATGATAATTCTTTTTCAAAATCTGAAATTGACATTTTTTCAGTGAGTGCTCGTCTAAATAAATTGGCCTGAGTTTCAGGCGCTAAGCCATCAAGTGGAGGTGCAGTATCAAGATTTGTTGGAAAGGAATATCCTTCAGCACATGATGTTATAGCCGCGTCTATTTCTTTTTCACTAAGATTATGATTATTCTTTGCCAATATTGGATATAGTTTTCTAGTCATACCTGATCGATCAAGGCTTTCCATTGCCCTTCCAAATGCTGATGATACTTGTAGTAAATTTGCCATACGGTGAATGTCTTTACTGATATTGGCACCGCCAGCATGATAAAGTGCGGGATTAAAAAATAATACATCTCCTTTATTAAGTGGTATTTGAACATAGTTATTTTCAAAATATTCACGAAATTCAGGCTGACTATATGCTAAATAACCATGCCTATATATTTGGCTAAATGGTAAGAGTTTTGTTGGACCGCTTTCGATGGGCATATCAATATGAGCAATTGCACCTTGTAATGTTAGTACTGGCGATAAATCATGAACATGCGCAGGATAACTTTCTGCAAGTTCTCTAGTTTGAAATCCTAGATGGTAATCTCGATGGGGGCTTTGTGCAGCTCCGGTTGGGCGAACTAGATTGATTTGAGCAGTCATTTGATAATTTGGCCCTAACCAAGCTTTACAAGCGGTATCCACTGCAAGGTTGCTGAAATATTTAGCAAAAGTATTTGGATCAGACTGACAAAGTTTTTGTGCTGAATTCCAAATTCTATCATTTGCACCTGAAGCGGCAAAGTGATCTGCTTTATCACCCGTAGCAGCTTTTTCATCTGCAATAATTTTTTCGAATATTAAAGTAGCTGCGTCGATACAGGATGTATCTGGGTATGCGTTCTTTAAAACGAGAACACCTGCAGTTTTATGTAATACATTTGCCCATTCTGTACGTAATGTTTGTGTATTATCTAAAAAATCTATTTGGGATACATCATAAATAGGAATATTTTTTTTGATGTCGTGAGCTAGTGGCACATCGCTTTGATTTAACGTGTGATCTAAACTTTTAGAAAATTCTTCTAGATTACAATCGTTTGAAGATAAATACCCTTGCATTTTTGACTCCTATTTATTTGAAATATTTTTTTATATACTATTTATGACTTTGCAACCGGTTGCAAGAAAATAATGCAACCGGTTGCAAAAGTGGCAGACTTAGTTAGAATTGACATCGAATCAGGTAGAATTTCAATATTTTTTGAGAACATTTTAATCTGATTTAATAAATTAGTAATTATTTTTAGAATTTTACTTAAGAATAATTATTTATATGGCCTTTAATAAGGCCCCGGAAATATAACCTGTGCTCCGGGCACATTTTGGGAGGAAAATTATGAAAAAGACACTAATCGCCAGTGGCTTAGTTGCTTTAATGGCTACATCTGCTGCGGCTCAGGAAATCGGAGCGACATTTTCACGTTTTGATGATAACTGGTTAACAGTATTGCGTACTGGTATGGTTGAGTATGCTGGCACTATTGATGGTTTGGCGTATCAACAAGAAGACGCGACTGATGATCTTGCAAAGCAAATAGACCAAGTTAAAAACTTTGTTGCATCTGGTGTAGACGCTATAATTGTAAACATCGTAGACACATCTGCTGGTGCAGCAGTTTCTGCAGCTGCAGGTGATACTCCACTTGTTTATGTGAACCGTGAACCAGACAACGTTGACGTTCTACCTGCAACGCAAGCATTTGTAGCATCTAACGAGATTGAGTCTGGCACACTATCAGCATTTGAAATTTGTAAAAATTTGCGGGCTGACGGTAAGGCTGGTGGTGCAACTGGTTATTTGATGAATGGTCAGCTTTCAAATCAAGCTGCAGTACAGCGCTCAAAAGATGTACATGATGTTATTGGTATGGATATGTGTAACTTCATGACTATCATTGATGAGCAGACTGCAAATTGGTCACGTGATGAGGCGCAAGACCTTATGACAAACTGGATGTCTTCAGGGGAACCATTCGATTTTGTTCTTGCGAACAATGATGAAATGGCAATTGGAGCTATTCAAGCAATGAAGGCTGCTGGAATGGATATGGCAGACGTACAAGTTGGTGGTGTTGATGCATCTCAAGATGCACTATTGGCAATGGCAGCAGGCGATTATGATGTAACAGTATTCCAAGATTCTGTTGGTCAAGGTACAGGTTCAATCGATACAGCGCTTCGCATTATTGCCGGTGAAAAAGTTGACAAGAAAGTATACATCCCGTTTGTTCTAGTTACACCAGACAACATGGGTGATTTCCTTAGCAAAAACTAAACTTTCTTAAGAAATTTAAATACTCAGGGCGGCGCTGTATGTGCCGCCTTGAATTTATATAAAATGCTCAAAAGGGAGCTTCATCTATGTCAGATACAAGCCAAGGTACAGGCGGATTAACCTTCGACAAGACAAAACGTTCTTGGCCAAGTGAACTGAATGTTTTGCTGGCATTAATAATTATCATAGTAATTTTTGAGGCTTTAGGACAAATTTTACCCTACATGAAAGATCAGAGCTTCCTATTTGATTCTCGTGGTCGTTTTGACTCTATTTTTAATGAGGCCCGTTTAAAAATAATTATTCTACAAGTTGCGATTATTGGAATTATTGCTCTTGGGGTGTCACAAGTCATTATTACAGCAGGTATTGACCTAAGTTCTGGGCCTTTAGTTGCAGCTACTGCAATGATTGCAATGAGTTTTGGTCAAACCGAATTAGTAAACGGATATGCTAATCCAAAAGCACTTTTTGGTACTTGGGCGATGGATCTACCCGTTTTTATACCGATAGTTATTGGTCTATCTTTTGGCGCTTTTATAGGCGCAATAAATGGTACATTTATTGCTATTTTTAGAATACCACCGTTTATTGCAACTCTTGGAATGTTCTTAATTTGCCGTGGTATTGCGCTATGGTGGTCATCAGGAAACCCAATTTCATTTCCAACAGAGCAATATAAAGCAATCGGTGATGGGATGATGCCTGTTGTTTGGTTTCTATCGCTAGCAGTGGTTTTTCACTTAATTATGCGGTACACAGTTTATGGTAAGCATACCTACGCTATTGGTTCAAATGAAGAAGCAGCGCGTATGTCTGGAATTAATGTTAAACGCCATAAAATAATGGTTTATATGATTGCTGCCATGTTGGCGGCTTTTGCAGGAGTTGTATTGAGCTCAAAGGCTTCAACAGCTCAGGCTGGTATGGGCGAGTTTTATGAACTTTTTGCAATTGCTATGGCGGTGATTGGTGGGATTAGTCTTACAGGTGGTCGTGGTTCCATTATCGGTACAGTACTCGGTGCAATGGTACTTGGTGTAATCCGTTCTGGCTTTACTTACATAAAGTTAGATGGATCTTATCAGCTTATGGCTATGGGTGCGATTATTATCTCTGCGGTTATTTTAGATCAATATCGTCAACGTAAAAAAGCTTAGGCTAGGAGTATAAAATATGAGCGAAGAGTTTGTTCTGAAGACGGAAGACCTTACCAAACATTACGGTGGTGTACGTGCGCTTGAAGGTGCAAACTTTCAACTTAAAAAAGGTGAGCATGTTGCCATTATGGGTGACAATGGTGCTGGAAAATCAACATTTGTTAGACAAATTACTGGTGTGGAGCAGCGTACACGTGGAACTGTTATTTTTGACGGCCAAGAGGTTGATTTTAAAGGTCCTATTGAGGCAAGGGAATCTGGTATAGAAACTGTGTTTCAAACATTGGCTCTTGCTGATCATTTGGATGTACCAGACAATTTGTTTTTAGGGCGTGAAAAGACAAAATGGAACTGGCTTGGCCCATTTCGATTGCTGGATTACAAAGCTATGCGAAAAGATACCATGGCTGCTTTAGAGAAAACTGGCGTCAAGATACCAAATATTCACAACACCATTGAGAAAATGTCGGGAGGACAAAGGCAATGTGTCGCTATTGCACGAACTGCTTCTTTTCATTCTAAATTAACTATTATGGATGAGCCTACGGCGGCACTTGGTGTACAGGAAACTAAACAAGTAGAAAATATTATTCGCCAACTTAAAGACCAAGGTGAACCATTAATTTTGGTTAGCCACAATATGCGACAAGTATTTGACTTGGTTGATCGCATTGTAGTTTTTCGGCGTGGTCAGATTTGTGCAAACCTTGATATAAAAAGTGGTGACTATAGTGGCGAAGATGTTGTATCATATATAACTGGCGCCAAAACTGGTGCAGAATATGAAAGTACCTCGTGAAATTATTTGATTTTAATAACCCATTTTTTGCTCCAGCCTGGATACGAATTGTAATTGTTTGTATTTTGTTTTTTTGGGGTATGTTAGAATTATACAATTCAAACATAATTTGGGCAGTTATATTCCTTGGCCTTGCAAGTATTTGTTCATGGCAATTCTATACAATTAATTATACCAAAAAACCTAAAGATTGATTTAGGAGAGATTTATGATCGTAACGCTAAAGGATGTCGCAGAACTAGCTGGCGTATCCCGTTCAGCGGTTTCACGGACTTATACTGAAGGTGCTTCAGTTTCTTTAAAGACACGTGAAAAAGTAAAAAAAGCAGCCTTAGAGCTTGGATATAGTCCAAATGCATTAGCATCATCATTGACAACTGGCCGAACTAAAATGATTGGATTGGTTTCAAATAACTTTAGAAATCCATTTTTTTTGGAAGTATTTGATTTATTTACACGTGGTTTACAAGAGCGTGGTCTGCGCCCACTCTTAGTAAATCTTTCAGAAGAAACTGACCCAGAGGCATCTATTAGGATGTTGCGTCAATATTCTGTTGATGGTGTTATTGTTGCTTCCTCAACACTAAAGCCTGGATTTTCAAAAGCATTTAAAGATGCTGGCTTTCCAGTAGTTCATCCTTTTGGGAGCCATAGTGAAAATCCCATAGTTGATGTACTTGGTATTGATAATATAATGGCGGGTCGAATGGCTGCGTTAACATTAATTTCTAGGGGCTATCGTAAAATTGCTTTTTTAGGTGGCCCAGAAACTGCAACTACCACAATAGACCGTGGTAAAGGCTTCCTTAGTGTAATTGAGGCTCATTCAGATTGTAGCTGTTCCACAAGCTTTGCAAGTGAATATTCTTTTGGGGCGGGGCGAACTGCAATGCTTCGATTAATGGAAGATAATCTTGCAGAGGCGTATTTTTGTGCTGACGATGTTCTTTCAATTGGTGCATTGTCTGCACTCCAAGGTGCTGGATATAATGTGCCAGAAGACGTTGGAATTATAGGTTTAAATGATATGGAAATGGCGAGTTGGGATAACATAAACTTAACAACTATTAGTAATCCATTGCCAGAAATAATATCAGCATCTATCGACCGCGTATCAGAAATAGTTGAAAATGGCTCCATTCGTCCAGAGGGACAATTGTTTGAATGTAAAATTATAGAACGCGGGACACTTCGCCCCACGCCTAAATAGTATTTTATTGAAACATTGGAGGACGAGCATCTAACCATTTGCCATTTTGTTTTCCAGATTTTGAAACTGCAACAACAGCTGCCATAGATCTTAATCCATCAATGGCTTTAGGATAAAGATCAGCAGCAGGATTCATTTTGCGACCTTCTTTTTCTGCATTTATTGCTTCTGCTAAATCTGTATATATATTTGCAAAAGCCAGTGGCATTCCTTCTGCGTGCCCAATTGTAACGCGAGATGTTCGATCTGCTTCTGGTGATAAGTTAGCTTCACCACGTTCAATAATCTGCAGGCGTTTATTTAAAGGCATGTAGAAAAGTTGATTTGGTTGCTCTTGGCTCCACCTTAATCCACCAGTTTCTCCAAAAACTTGAATACCCAAGCCGTGCTGACGACCTATAGCAATAGATGATGTCCAAAGACGTCCAACTGCTCCTCCATCCATTCTGAAATTTACCATTGCATCATCTTCTAAAACACGCTGTTCTAAACACGATACTGTATCAGCGGAAAGTTTTGTAACTTCTTGGCCAGTTACAAAACTAGCCATATGCATTGCATGAATACCACAGTCAGCAAATTGAGCACTGACGCCTGCTTGAGCAGGATCATATCGCCATCTTACGCGGGGATTATTGGCATCTTCTGCATCGGCATGATGCCCATGAGAAAATTCAGCATTTACTAATCGTATTTTACCTATGTCTCCTCTTTGAATCATAGCTTTCATGTGTCTAACTAAACTATATCCAGTGTAGCCATAATTTACGGCACAAATTTTACCAGATTTCTTCGAAATCTTAACAATCTCCTCACCTTCTTCGACAGTCATTGTCATGGGCTTTTCACATAAAACGTTAAATCCGCTTTCTAGAAATTCCTTTGTAATTTCAAAGTGGGTAGAATTTGGAGTGGCGACAGTAACAAGGTCAATTCTATCATCACGCTTTTTTTCAGCTGTCAACATATCTTGCCAACTACCATAAGCGCGTTCACCCAACCCAAGTTTTTGCCCATATTCAATACCCTCTTGAGGGCGGTGATCTAATGCACCTGCGCTGAATTCAAATAGCCCATCCAAGCCTGAACCCAAGCGGTGGGCTGGTCCAATTTGGCTACCTTCACCACCACCTATCATTCCCCATCTTAGTTTTTTCATATGAGTTCTCCTAAAAGCCAATAGATTGTAGATAGTTACGATTTAATTTTGCATCATCAATTGGTGATGTGTCTCCTTCAGGATCACAGTCCTGTTCAACAGTACACCAACCATTAAAATTATTATCTAAGAGAAGTCTTCTGACAGCTGGGAAGTCTACATCCCCATCGCCTAGGTTGCAAAAAATACCTTGCCCACATGCATCATAAAAGTCTGTTCTATTGGCGACAACATGTGCCTTAACTTTTGGATCGATGTCTTTAAAATGCATATAACTAATTCTATTTATATTCTTTTTCATAAATTCTACTGGGTCAAATCCAGCATAAGAGTGATGACCAGTGTCAAAGCAAATCTTTAAGATATTTTCATCAATTTCATCTAATAACCTGTTTAGCTCTGGCTCAAAGTCCATAAAGCCAGCGGCGTGAGCGTGAATGCCAACCGTAAGTCCGTATTCTTCTGCGCCAATACGTGCAACTGTAGCAATTCTATCGCGATATGCTGTCCATTCTGCTTTATCCATTTGTTCAGCTTCATTGGCTCTTCCAGCTGTTGGTGCACGGCGTTCAGATATGCTGTCTATTAAGACTAAATGTTTTGCACCATGAGCCTTCAATGCTTTGCAAGTTCTTTGTGCTCCATCCAATACATCTTCCCATTTTTCTGGGTCATGAAATGCTCGAAAAACAACACCACCCACTAATTCTTGATTAAATTCATCAAGTGCATCAGATAAAATTTCTGGATCTTCTGGCATAAATCCAACAGGGCCCAGTTCAATCCCTGTGTATCCTGCACTAGCATTTTCTTGTAGCACTTTGCGCCAGTTTGGGTTGCGTGGATCATCCGCAAATTCAACTCCCCAAGAACACGGGGCATTACCTATTTTTATCATATTTATAGCCTTTATTTTAATAATCTGCGATCTTAACCCAGATATTTTTCTCACTTGAATCTAATGCGGCGCTAACCACTCTATTTACTTCCATTCCTTCAGAAAAGGTTGGCCAAATATTACGCCCTTCATGGATAGCTCTTAAAAAATCATTTGCTTCAATAATAATTTGATCTTGATACCCAGTCCCATGTCCTGGGCCTTGGCAAAATGCTTTATAATCAGGATGGGCTGGGCCTGTAAGTATTTTTTTGAAACCTCTTTCTTTTTCTACGCTATCAATTGTATATAAATGCAATGCATTTTGATCTTCCTGGTCAAATTTTATTGAACCTTTTGTACCATGTATTTCGTAGGCATAACCCATTTTTCGTCCAGTCGCGACACGGCTAAAAAACAAATGACCTTGAGCTCCATTTTCAAATTTGCACATCATTTGTGCTTGATCATCATTAGTTACTTTTCCACCTGGCCTATTAGCATGAACAGTTTCTACGCATGCAGTTAATGACGAAATAGGTCCCACTAACGCTCGTGCTGCGTTTATCATATGGGGAGCTAAATCACCCATGGTTCCATTAGATTTTCCAGTCGTTCGCCAGTTTGTTGGTATTGATGGATCTGCTAAAAAATCTTCAGTATGCTCGCCTCGAAACCAAGTTATGTCACCTATCCGACCTTCTACAATCAATTGACGAGCATATTGTGATGCAGGTGTTCTAATGTAATTAAATCCAGTCATATGAACCATTCCAGAGGCTTCTGCAGCAGTTAACATGGTTCGGCTTTCTTCAACGGATGCACCTAAGGGTTTTTCACAAAAAACATGTTTGCGATTCTTAAATGCAGCCAATGCTATTTCGCAATGTGTAGACTGAGGTGAAGCTATTACCACTGCATCTATATTGGGATTGTTTACAACTTCTTTCCAATCTGTCGTAGCAGATTTGAATCCATAATTTTTTTGGTACTTTTCTGCACTTGATATACTTGTTGCACAAACCATTTCTAATTCTGGCCTAAGTGTCGTTTCAAAGAGTGTACCAACAGAGCCATATGCAGCCGCATGTGCCTTGCCCATGTAGCCACCTCCAATGATGCCAATGCCTAGTCTGGACATCTAAATTCTCCTGTAAAATTTGATTGCAACCGGTTGCAAATTATGTAACCTTGTTTGTGCATATGGGTCAATACCCAACTGAGATTACTAAATATTTGGCTGCTTGCGGAGAATACCTTGAAACAACAAAAAGAAACAGTAAATTTAACTGTAGCACAGGCTATTATTAAATACCTTTCGTCACAATATATTGAAATAGATGGCGAAAAAGTTCGCTTATGTGGAGGTGGTTTTGGTATCTTCGGACATGGTAACGTTACTTGCTTAGGTGAGGCGCTATATGAAAACAAAGACAAACTTCCACTATATAGGGGACAAAATGAACAAGGAATGGGCTTTGCTGCTGCGGCATATGCAAAAGCTCATTTACGACGGCGCTTTATGTTTTGTACTGCTTCAGCTGGCCCAGGAACAACAAATTTACTCACAAGTGCAGCATTGGCCCATGCAAACAGACTGCCTATGTTAATGCTATGTGGTGATACTTTTATTACTAGATTACCAGATCCTGTTTTGCAGCAACTAGAGCATTTTGGGAACCCTACGCTTGGTGTTAATGATGCCTTTAAGTCGGTAAGCCGTTTTTGGGATCGAATAACCCATCCTGCTCAAATTATTCAATCTTTGCCTGCTGCATTAGAAACCATGCTGGACCCTGCAGATTGTGGCCCTGCTTTTCTTGGCTTACCTCAAGATGTTCAAGGTTGGACATATGAGTATCCGATTTCATTTTTTGATGAAAAAATACATCGAATTCGACGTCAATCTGCAGATGCTGATGAAATAAAAGATGCAATTTCATTACTAAAAAATGCAAAGCGTCCAATGATTATAGCTGGAGGTGGTGTCCAATATTCTGGAGCTGTATCAGAATTAACAAAATTTGCAGATAAATTTCAAATTCCTGTAGTTGAAACAATTGCTGGGCGTGCAAATCTTTTGGAATCTAATGGTCTAAATATAGGGCCAATTGGTGTAACTGGTTCAAATAGTGCCAACAATATTGCTGAACAAGCAGATGTTATTTTAGCTATTGGTACACGCTTGCAAGATTTCACAACGGGATCTTGGACTGCATTTTCTAAAGACGCAAAAATTATTGGTTTAAACGTTGCACGTCATGATGCAGCAAAACATCTTTCATTAACAATTGTTGGTGATGCAAAGCTTGGTATAACTACATTAAGTCAGGAACTTGTTGGATATATAACTCCTGATAATTGGATAAAGAATGCTCGCAAAGAGCGAGTAAAATGGAATGATTATGTTTCAAAAAATACAAACTTAAAAAACGGCCCATCATCATATGCTCAAGCAATTGGTGTTGTTAATGAAAATTGTGATCCGCGTGATCGTATTGTTGCTGCTGCTGGTGGTTTGCCTGCAGAGGTAACAGCTAATTGGCGTACCTTAGGAATAAGTACAGTTGATGTTGAGTTTGGATTTTCTTGTATGGGATATGAAATAGCTGGTGGATGGGGTGCACGCATAGCTCAATCTGAGAAAGAGCCAGAAAAAGATACGATTGTATTCACTGGTGATGGTTCATATTTGTTGATGAATTCAGATATTTATTCATCCGTATTAACACAAAAAAAGATGATTATATTAGTTTTAGATAATGGTGGATTTGCAGTTATTAATAAACTTCAAAACAATACAGGAAACGAAAGTTTTAATAATTTAATTTCGGACACTCCAACTGCTGTTAATCAAATGCGTGTTGATTTTGAAAGTCATGCTAGATCATTGGGGGCTTTATCGGAAACTGTAGAAAGCCCAACTGGATTAGCAGATGCATTCAAGCGAGCAAAATCTGCAGATCAGACATACGTTATTGTCATGAAAGTTGACCCATATGATGGTTGGACAGCTGAGGGTCATACTTGGTGGGAAGTCGGAACACCTCATATATCTAATAACAAAAAAATTACTGAGGCTCACAAAGAATGGGAATCATCACGTGTTCGCCAAAGAAAAGGAATTTAAATGCCACTCCTTTTTGATGGAATAAAAGAAAATAATTTTCTAATAATTGGGCGAGCTGGAATGGATTTATACCCTGATCCTCCAGGTGCCGCTACAGAAGATGCAATAAGTATGAGTGTTGGGCTTGGGGGCTCATCAGCGAATATTGCTGCTGGCATTTGCAAGCTTGGTGGTAAATCTGCATTGGTAACCCGAGTGTCTGATGATAGTATTGGTTTATATTGTGTAAACCAATTGAAAAAATATGGAGTTGATGTCTCTTATGTAAAGCCGGTTGGCGGAGAATTTCGTAATTCTTTGGCGGTTTATGAAAGTCGTGTCGAAAAACACCAATCAGTTATTTACCGAAATGGCGCAGCTGATTTTCAGATGGATACTGATGATGTTCGAGTTATAAATTATTCTAAATATGGAGCATTAATTACTGCTGGAACTGTCTTTGCTGCTGAACCATCAAGAAGTGCTAGCATGCTAGCTTTTTCACACGCTAAAAGCGCTGGTCTACCAATTATTTTTGATGTTGATTATCGTCCGTACTCTTGGACATCTCCAGAAGTTGCATCGCAAGTTTTATCTGCTGCTGCAGAACAAAGTGATATGATAGTTGGGAATGATGAAGAATTTGGCTTTATGGCAGGTAGTATTAATAAAGGTTTAAAAAAAGCACGTGAATTGTCGCAAACATCGGCAACTTTGGTAATCTATAAGATGGGTGCAGAAGGCGCTATTACATTTTTTGATGGGCAAGAAATTCATACAGGTATATATCCAGTTAAAGCCCTTAAACCCACCGGAGCAGGTGATAGTTTTATGGCAGGTTTTGTAACGTCTATAGCTGATGGATATGATTTAAAAGATTCAATTCTTAGAGGATCAGCTTCAGCATCAATTACTGTATCTCGTCCAGGTTGTGCTCCTGCTATGGCAGATATTAATACACTAAAAGAATTTATGGCCGATCATCCAGGCCCAACAAATAAGTAAGGGAAAAAAATGCATATTGCGCCTTTTGATAATAAAAATAAACCAATTGTAGATATTGACGACCCAACTGTGCCATTAAATTATTTTAACATAGTTAAATTAACAAAAGGACAAGCATTTGAATATGCAGTTCCTGGATTTGAAACTTGTATAGTTCCTGCAACAGGTACTGTTAATATTGATGTTGAGGGATTTAAATGTGATGGATTGGGGCAACGCACAGAAGATGTTTGGGACGGAGAGCCTGAAGGTGTTTATGTTCCAACTGCGGCAAAAGCCACAATGGTTTGTACAAGTGAAAAAGCTGAAGTCTTTATAGCTGGTGCGAAATATGATAAAGTACTAGATGCATTTTCCGTACGGACAAACGAGTTGGATAAAGTGCAATATGGATCTGATGAAACCAAAACACATCGAAAAATTAAACACATATTAGGTACAAAGTATCATGATAAAGTTGGTAGGTTATTAGTTTCAGAACTTTTTACTGTTGGTGAAGGCGGTTGGTCAGGTTTCCCAAGCCATAAACATGATACAGATCGCTTACCAATTGAGACACGTCATGATGAAACATATAACTTTCGTTTTAAACCAAGCCATGGGTCAGGTGTGCAAATGCTGCAACGTGAGGATGGAAAATCAGGTGATGCTTATCATTTAGTTGATGGTTCAACAATCTGTTTAGACTCTGGGTATCATCCTTGTGCGGTTTTGCCAGGTTATCAGATGTATTATTTTACAATTTTAGGTGGTTTATCTCAGCGGTCTCTAGTGCAATATTTTCAGCCAAGCCATGCTGATCAGTTAGAAACGATCCCAGGTATAAAAGATATGATAGCAAAGTTTAAATAATGCCCATAGCTACATTATCAGAGGTACTTCAACCTGCTTTAAAAGGTTCATATGCAATAGGTGGTTTAGTTACGCTTGGATGGGAAGATATGCGTGCGTTTGTTGCAGCTGCAGAAGCTGAAAATTGTCCTGTTATATTACAAGCGGGGCCTGGTTGCCGGGAACATACTCCTCTTCCTATCCTTGGTAAAATGTTTCGTCATTTGGCAGAAAATGCCTCTGTGCCCGTAGTTGCACACCTTGACCATGGCTATACATATGATGAATGTGCATTGGCGTTAGACAGTGGCTTTACTTCGTTAATGTACGATGGCTCACGAAAGTCTTTGAAGGAAAATATTGAAGAGACAAAACGAATAGTAAAAATTGCACATGAATCTAATATTTCATGTGAAGGTGAAATTGGTTTTGTCGGTTATTCAAATGGGGAAAATTCAGCGGGTACAGATCCAGCAGAAGCAGAAATTTTTGCAAATGAAACTGGCGTTGATGCAATGGCAATTTCAGTAGGTAATGTTCATTTGCAGGAAAATAAAGAAGGTGGATTAGATGAAGATAGAATATCTAAAATTCAGATGCTTACTTCTGTACCTTTAGTTATTCATGGTGGATCTGGTGTTCCTACTGAACAAAGAAAACGCCTCGCACGTGAAACAAATATCTGTAAGTTTAATATTGGAACAGAGTTGAGAATGGCATTTGGTCAAGCGATGCGTAATGCAGTTAACAAAGATGCTAAAAGATTTGATCGTGTATCAATTTTAAAAGAAACACATGATCCGACGGTTGCTGTTGTGCGACGCGTTCTATCTAATTTGAAAGGTTGAAAATGCTTAATATTGGAATTCTTGGTTGTGGGCGTATTGGCCAAGTGCATGGTAAAACTCTTAAAGGAATGCATACAGCGCGAGCTGTAGCAGTTTCTGATTTCTTACCTGAGGCGGCAAATGCATTAGCTAATGATTTAAATGCAAAAGTTATGACTAGTGAAGAAATTATATGTGATTCAGGCATTGATGCGGTGATTATTGGTACACCAACTACTACACATTATGATTTGATTCACGAAGCTGCCGCAAATGGGAAAGCAATTTTTTGTGAAAAGCCAGTAGATTTATCTGTTGAGCGTATCAGAGAATGCATGGTTGCTGTCGAAAGGGCTGGGGTTCCATTTATGACCGCCTTTAATCGCCGATTTGATCCAAGTTTTGCAAATTTACAAAGGAAAATATCAGATCAAGTCATTGGTGATGTTGAAATTGTTACAATCCTTTCACGTGACCCGTCTCCACCACCTATTGGTTATATTAAAACATCGGGTGGTATTTTTAGAGATATGATGATTCATGACTTAGATATGGCAAGATTTTTGCTTGGAGAAGAACCTATTGAGCTCTCATCTGCGGCATCGTGCCTTGTAGATCCTGAAATTGGTAAATCTGGTGATTTTGATACTGCAGTTGTGACTTTAAAAACAGCGACTGGAAAGCTATGTCAAATTAGTAATTCTCGTCGGGCTACTTATGGGTACGATCAAAGAATTGAAGTTCATGGTTCTTTGGGAATGCTACGCGCTGATAACATACTTGAAAACACAGTTGAATTATCAAACGCTTCAGGTTTTCAATCTGCGCCAACACAACCATTTTTTTTAGAGCGATATGCTGAAGCTTATCGTGCGGAAATGATACATTTTGTAGATGTAGTGAATTCTGGTGGCATTATGAAACCTAATGGTGAAGATGGCCTTAGGGCACAATTATTGGCAGATGCTGCGGATGATGCAGCCCGTGATGGTAAATCTCGAACGCTTTCAACTATAATATAGGGATTAATGAGATGTAGATTAATGCGTTGTTTTACAATGCATTAAACTCTTCTTTTTTTTGATTAAACCATTCCTGCATTTTAGATTGATCTTGCATTAGCACGCTAATTTCTTCCATTGCGGTTAAGTGACTTTTGTCATTTTTTTTGAACATTTCCATTCCATGATGTTTGCTCATTGTGACAATTTCATCAAATGTATTGGCACTGAAAGTTTTATCACACGCGCCACCAAGCTGTTTGCATGTCATAGTTTTCATATTTGAATATCCCTTTTTAACGATCGCAATGCAATTAAACTACCTGCTATTGCAATTAACAAAATTCCTAAAAGCTGCATTAAATTTACTTGCTGACCTATTAAAACCCAAGCAAAAAATGGTCCAAATATAAGAGCTGAATATTCGAAAACTGCAACTTGGGAAGCTTGCCCAATTTGATAAGCTCGAAAAATTAATCCGATCCCTAAAATTGCTCCTACAGCTTGTAGTGTAATCCATGGCATTACACTATTAATATTCCACACCCATTCTCGTAAAATAAATCCAGCTGCTCCATTCGGCACCTCAGGTGAAACCCATGCAATAATATATAATGCGCACATTCCAACAAAACCTTGCATTATCATTATGCTAGCTAATAAGGCCAAAGTTGTCTCACCTTCACAAAACTCGCGTGTGGCTACAGCAGCCATTGCATAAAATAAACCACCAAAAACAGGTAAGAAACTAAAAAAAGTTAATTCTGTTAATTCAGTATCAACAACAAAAATTATTCCAATAAAACCTATAAAAACAGCAACTATTTGAATAAAACTGATTGATTGACGAAAAATTAATCCACTAATTATTAAAATAAAAATAGGTGATGTAAAGAGGCCAGCTAAGGCTTGAGCCATTGGTATAAAAGCCAAAGACCAAAAATAAAAAATCATGGCTATTGTTAAAAATAAACTTCGCAATGCAACTGCCCAAGGGCGTTTAGGGCGTATTGTGATTTTCAATAAATATGCAATACAAACTATTAAGGGCAATGCGATAACTGCACGAATAAATTGGAATTGCCAAAGACTCATTATCTCTGCAATAAAAACTATAAAGTTATCAGTAAAACCAAGTATTAGCATTGCTCCAATCATTGAGATTGCTGCACCACGGTCATTCACTGGAAAATCTTTTTTCATATACGTTTGTTAGTTAATTAATTTTTTTAACCTGTCTCAAAAACGACATAAATTTCATTAGTTTAGAATTATATTTAGTTAAATTTTTTTTGATATTTTACCCACGTTCAAAGAAACCATTGTGGGCTTTATTTATTCCATAAGTCACTGTGCTGGCTCCAAATCTTTTGTTAATAGTATCAATGGTTCTTGCTAAGCGTTCACGTTCATTTTTTTTTGCCATTTCCATAGGTAAAAGCATTTCACCCGAGCGTTTTGGTAAGGGTAAAATGTTTCCTAGCTGTATTGAAATAGAAGATATAAGGTGGGGATGTTTTTGAATATACATTGTTCGCCAAAGTTTACGATTTATATCTAAAAAATGTGCAGTATCCTGACTATAATGTGTTTTTATACTGCTACCCCAGCGGCTCTGGGGGTTTTGTATTCTTAAAAATAATGCAAACTGTGATGCGGTATAGTTATCTCGGCGCAATCTTGCTACTGATTTTTCAATCAGCCATCTAGAAACAAGATAAGCATTTTTTAATGTTCGGTTTTCGGGTGCTAGCATTTTACTATTACCGTAACCGCCACGTTTTGTGCTTTCTAATGGAATATTTTCTCCTTGTAGTAAGCGCACAAAACGCTCACCTATGACAGATCCCCAAATTTTGCGTGCATGTTTTGGATCCAGATTATATATTTCTGTAACATTGTGAATTCCTGCAGAATTAAGTTTAAATAATATGCCTCGCCCGATTCCTGGTAAATCTTCAAGTGGGATATCTAATAATCGATCAGGCATGTTATCAGGAGATAACCATTGCATTCCATTAGGTTTTTCTAACTTGCCTGCGATTTTTGCAAGAAGATGGTTTGAACCTATTCCAGCTGAAAATTTTAAACTTTCACCTATTTCATGTTTGAGTGCATCTTTCATCGTTTGTACTAATTTTGATGCAATTTTTAAATTTGATGTTTTACCACCAAGTGCAATTTGAAATTCATCTACACTGCGCACGTATTCTAGTTCAGCATATTGATCAAAGATCTTAGCTATGTGTTGATTGTATTTAACATATAAGCGATGCCTTGAGGGTCTTAAGATGATTCTTGGGCATAAGGCCTTTGCCTCTTTAATACTCATGGTGGTTTTTACACCAAAATATTTTGCTTCATAACTTGCTGCTACGAGGCATCCTATATCACCTTCCATTGCGGTAATACCTACAGGCTTTCCGCGTAAATTGGGCTCTTCATGCTGTTCAACGCTAGCAAAAAAGCTATTCATGTCTATATAAATTGTACGAAGTGGATGCATTTTATATTGCGAATCTATCTAAATGTTCACTATATGTTCTATCATGGAATTTAAAAAGAAAATATCAAATGTTGCATTTGGTGGTAATTGGTCAGAAGAATTAATTACAGAATATGAACTTTTGCAATCGCTGACATCATTGCAGTGGGCAATAGATAACTGTCGTAAACGAGAGGTTAATACAACTGAGGTAAATGAAGCTTTAAACTACCTTACTAAAGATCTTGAAAAAGGAAAAATGCTCTCTGATAAGTTTAAGAGAGGTCATTTAATAACTGATCAGAATTCACGTGAAGCGCATTTCCGTGAAAGCTTCCGGTTGATAAAAGTTTGGCTTAAATCGTGAAGTTATTTAATATTATTTTCTGCAATCATTGAAATCATTTCAAACATAATGGCAGAAGCGGTTAATGCTGTAATATTGTTTGGACTATCTTTTGTTGGCATCATACAGACTACGTCACCTCCAACAATGTTTAGTCCACGAGCGGCGCGTAATAGCGCGATAGCTTCATCTATATCAAAACCTTTCTCACCAGGCTCAATATTTGATACACCTGGAGCTATAGTTGGATCAAGGCAATCAAGATCAAAAGTAATATAAACGGGACGATTACCTAATACTTTTATTGTTTGGGCAATAACATCAGCTAATCCGCGTTTTCTAAAGTCCTTCATAGTAACAATATTATAACCATAATCATAAGCTGGTTGTAGCCAATCTAATGTTCTTGGATGACCACGTAACCCAATTTGCATTGAACGTGATGGATCAATTTTCCCTTGGTCTGCAAGGTAAGCGCCCCAGTGTGCTGCTGATTTTTTTGCACCAAGAAAATGATCTACTTTGGTAAAAACATCAGTATGGGCATCAAGGTGCAAAAAGCTGATGGGTTGACCATTTGTAAGTTTTCCACATCCTAGTGCTTGAATAATTCCACCTGTGATTGAATGATCACCACCAATTGAAACTGGTTTAATTTTTGCTTCATCTATTTCTGTAAAAAATTTAGTAATTCGCTCTATGCAGTCTTCATTATCATTTGCCCGTGGAAATGGAACATCGCCTAAATCTATTATTTCAGCACTCGTCCAGGGGTCTATTCCAAAATCGATATGTGCTCGCCTATGTACTGCTGATACATTGCGAAGTGCGCGAGGACCAAGGTGCTGATCTCTTTCAGTCGTTCCGTTTCCCGTTGAATGAGGAACCCCAACTAAGGCAATATCTTGATTGTTTAATGTTTCATTATTACATCTAAACATTGTTGGAATTCCCCACCAATACAGGTTTTCCATCATTGAACGGTCGTGTTCGTCAGCCATTAGAGTTTTCCTAAAAAAATAAATTTATATTAGATTTGTTGTTTATAATACTCAGTATTTTATATTAACATAAGGTAGTAACACTAAGTTTTTTTATTAGCTCTAGTCAACGATGTTTCTTTTCAAATAAAGTCAAGATATTATCAATTTTAGTTTAATATAATAACTGATTTTAATTTAAAATATTAGCTTTTTGGCCTTTGTGCTAATTTCTAAGTAAATGGGTAAATAAATGAATACTCCTATTTTTTCAGATTTAATGAGTACCCTTGTTGTTTTGGTAGCAGTATTTCTTGTTGGGTTATCTAAAGGTGGTTTGGGTGGAGCTTTTGGTATTTTAGGCGTGCCTATTTTAGCATTAATTATGCCACCACTTGAAGCAGTTGCTTTTTTATTACCTATTTATCTTGTTATGGACGCAATTAGTTTATGGACTTGGCGTGGACAATGGGAAAAAAAATTAGTTCTTATTATCTTACCAGTGGGTATTGTAGGAATTGCCATTGGCTGGATAACTGCTTCTATCGTATCTGAAGAAATGGTTGGGCTTTTAGTTGGTATTATAGCTCTATTATTTATTCTCCAAAGATTAATTTATAGAAAATTTAAAAATTTTAAATTTTCTATAAAGCAGAATAATTGGAGTGGATATTTTTGGGGTCTTATCTCTGGATTTACTAGTTTCATAGCGCATGCGGGAGGCCCACCATTCCAAATATATGCAATACCTTTACGGTTAGAACCCAAAGTATTTGTTGGTTCTAGTGTTTTAATTTTCTCTGTTTTCAATTTTATTAAAATTGGACCTTATTTTGCGCTTGGACGCCTTAATCTTGCTGTAACTTGGTCTTCTTTAATTTTAATTCCTGTAGCTGTAGTAGCAACTTTATTAGGTGCATATATTGTCAAAAAGATGAACACAGAAATATTTTATCCAATTATTTACGTCCTATTAGTACTCACTTCAATTCGATTAATATGGGTGTCTTTTTTGTGAATTATGATATTAAATTAATTTCTTCATCAATGTATTTTTGAATTATTTCTTTAAAGTTCTTATCTGCAACAAAGCCTAACTCGATAGCACGAGTTGCCATAAAATTTTGGGGCCAGTTTCCAACTATTTTATCTATTTCTGGATCAAAATGGCGCTTGATTAGATTACTAATTTTTGCTCCAGCAATCTCTTCAAGTGCTGATATTTGTTCTGTGATTGAGCATGAAATACCTGGTAAATTTAAAGAACGTCTATTCCCAAGTTTAGTAAAGTCAAGTTTTGCTGCATGAAGTAAAAAAGAAATAGCACTTTGAGGGCTTGCAAACCAGTGACGAAGGCTTTCGTGAACAGGTAATATGGCTTCTATTCCATTTAAAGGTTCTCGAATGATACTTGAATAAAAAGAACTTGCTGCTTTGTTAGGTATACCTGGCCTTACTACAATTGTTGGAAAACGAAGTGCTATACCCTGCAAAAAGCCTTTGCGTGTATAGTCACTGATAAGAATTTCGCCAACTAATTTTTGAGCGCCATATGATGTTTCAGGGTTAGGTGAAAAATCATCATTAATTGTGTTTGGATAAGGTCCACTAAAGACTGCGATTGATGAAGTAAAAATAAACTTTGGCTTATAAGAACCGGTTAAAGAAATATTTTTCTTTCGGATTTCTTCAAGCAAATTCCAAGTTCCACTAGCGTTCGTATTCCAACCTTTTTTGAAATCTGACTCGGCATCACCTGAAACAATTGCAGCAAGATGATAAATTATATCAGGCATTTCATTAATTAATTCTGCAGCAACACTTGAATCAGAAATATCCCCTATTTTTATTCTACATGAACCATCATTTTCATCTAATTTTGGCGCAATAACATCAAATAGAGTAATGTCATATTTAGTTTTGTTTGTTTTATTTTTAATAATTGATTTAGCTAACCGCGTTCCAATCATACCCGCTGCGCCAATAATTAATATTTTCATAATGCTCTCATACTTATAGTTTTGGCCAAAAAAATAAAATTAAGTTCACAAATTTATACTTGCTGAAATATATATAAAGTTTTAAATTATTTTCTCTGTAAATCTAAAAGCTAAATCAAATCCCCATTCTGGAAGCAATTAAGTTAATAAGTTTTTTGTGGTCTAAATCAAAATTACGAATTCCTTCGGCTAATTTTTCTGTTGCCATTGGATTTGCATTCATTTCCCATCTAAAAGTTGCTTCATCCATAGAAATTGGAAGAACGCCGCTAATATTATTTGGAGATAAAGCTTGCTTGAGTGAGGATTTATCATTTTCCATTTCATCTAAAAGACTTGGTGCGATAGTAAGATTATCACATCCTGCAAGAGCTTTTATTTGATCGCTACTTCTAAATGATGCACCCATCACGACTGTTTTAATATTATTTGATTTATAATAATCATAAATCTTATGAACTGATTTTACGCCTGGGTCTTCATTTGGTAAATATGAATCACGGCCTTCTGCTTTTTTATACCAATCAGTAATTCTACCTACGAATGGCGAGATTAAAAATGCTTTAGCGTCTGCACATGCAACAGCCTGTGCCATGGAGAACAATAATGTAAGATTACAGTCTATACCTTCACCTTGCAAAATTTCTGCAGCACGTATGCCTTCCCATGTAGAAGCAAGCTTAATAAGTATTTGATCTTTTTTAATTCCCCGTCTTTCATATTCGGTAATGATTGCTCTACCTCTGGCAACAGATTTTTCAGTATCAAAAGAAAGACAAGCATCTACTTCTGTTGATACACGACCTGGTACTAATGCAGCCAACTCAGCGCCCATTGCTACTGTTAAAATTTCGGTTACTTGTTCTGGTGAATATCCAGATTTTTTACCCTTTTCTATTTCTGAGGCAACTAGTGCTTCTGTAGCTGGATCTGTTAATGCTTTTAGAACTAGAGATGGATTTGTGGTGCAATCAACTGGTTTATACTCTTTTACAGCAGCAGCTTCGCCAGTATCTGCTACAACGACAGTCATTTCTCTAAGTTGCTCTAAAACAGTCTTCATTCTTAATTTCCTTATTAGAATTTTGCACATTTAGTGCTTATTTAATTGTAAGTTAAATTACTTATACAGCAAGTGACAAAGACAAACAGTCAAAAACAATATTTAGTTAATAATCTTGAATTTATTTGAATCAGTTTATTATCAAATTTTTCCGAATATTCTATTCTTCAAGGAATGACTTGGCTTAGGAAGCAAAATACATGATATTAAGTAAAATTAAAATGGATTCAGCAAATGACTAAGGCTAAATACTTTTCTGAAATGGGTGGGCACCCAAATCAAACCAATTTACTAACTGATCGGGCTGTTTTCACAGATGCATATGCAGTTATTCCAAAAGGGTCGATGAGGGATATTGTTACTAGTTTCTTACCATTTTGGGATGAGACTAGGTTATGGGTTTTATCCCGTCCATTAACTGGTTTTTCAGAAACATTTTCACAATATATTATGGAAGTTCAACCTAATGGTGGGAGCAATCAACCTGAAACAGATCCTGATGCAGAAGGAGTGTTATTTATTGTTGAGGGAGCGGTAAATATTACATTTAATGGGAAAAAATATGAATTAGAAGAGGGTGGATATGCTTATCTACCAGCAGGTTTGAAGTGGACTTTAAGAAATCAATCTGATGAAGTTTCTAAATTCCATTGGATAAGAAAATCTTATAAATTTGTAGATGGTCTAGATAAGCCAGATCCAATTGTTACCAGTGTAAAAAATATTATTCCTTCACCTATGCCAGATACAGATGGCAAATGGACTACAACACGTTTTGTTGATCCATCCGATTTACGTCATGACATGCATGTAACTATTGTTACATTACAACCAGGTGCTGTAATTCCGTTTTGTGAAACGCATGTGATGGAACATGGCCTATATATTTTAAATGGAAAAGCGGTTTATAGGTTAAACCAAGATTGGATTGAAGTAGAAGCTGGTGACTATATGTTGCTCCGTGCTTTCTGCCCTCAAGCTTGCTACGCAGGAGGTCCTAACGCTTTCCAATATCTTTTATATAAAGATGTTAATAGGCACATGAATTTAAAGCTATCTAATAATTAGGGCCGTAGAGCTTAAAAAAATAAAGTTAAATAAAAAAGTTAATAATAAAAATATAAAGCTACATCTATAATCAAATGATGTTTTTTTAATCAGTTTTTACGATTAAACATTACAAATTAATTTGAGATAATAGAAAAAATTAGTTTTCTAAAATTATATTTATAATTTTAGTTTATTTAAGAGATAAGCTGAAATATCAACTAGTGTAATATTGTATTTGCACCCTACTAAAGGAAAAATAAGTGGCTAAAGACACAAAGAAACTAATCGAAAAACAAGCTGCATTGGATTATCATGAATTTCCTCGTGCAGGTAAATTAGAGATAAGAGCTACAAAGCCAATGGCTAATGGTCGTGATTTAAGCCGAGCTTATTCACCTGGTGTTGCAGAAGCCTGTTTGGAAATCGAAAAAAACCCAGAAGATGCTCGGCGCTATACATCAAGAGGAAATTTGGTTGCAGTTATTTCAAACGGCACAGCTGTTTTAGGGCTAGGTGATATTGGCGCTTTGGCCTCAAAGCCTGTCATGGAGGGCAAGGCGGTTTTGTTCAAAAAATTTGCTGGCATTGACTGTTTTGACATTGAGGTGAATGAATCTGATCCAGAAAAATTAGCTGAAATAGTGTGCAGTTTAGAACCAACATTTGGGGCTGTTAATCTTGAGGATATTAAAGCACCAGATTGCTTTATTGTAGAAAGAATTTGCCGTGAAAAGATGGGTATACCTGTATTCCATGATGATCAGCATGGAACAGCAATAGTTGCAGCTGCAGCAGCTTCAAATGCATTAATAGTCGCAAAAAAATCGTTTTCAGAAATTAAAATAGTAGCATTAGGGGCGGGTGCTGCCGGTATAGCTTGTTTGAAAATGATGATGGTTATGGGGGCAAAAAAAGAAAACATAACTATGATAGATAGTAAAGGTGTTGTTCATACTCAACGAAATGATTTAAATACCGAAAAATCTGAATTTGCTCGAAATACAACTAAAAGAACTACAATGGAAGCAATGGAGGGAGCAGATCTATTTCTTGGGGTATCTGGTCCAGGTTTATTGACACAGGAGATGGTCAAAAAGATGGCATCTCACCCAATTATTTTCGCACTAGCAAACCCTACTCCAGAAATTATGCCGGAAGAAGCTCGTGAAGCTTCTCCGGATGCATTGATTGCAACTGGTCGATCTGATTATCCAAACCAGGTGAATAATGTTTTGTGTTTTCCATTTATTTTCCGTGGAGCGCTTGATGTAGGTGCAACAACAATAAATGATGAAATGAAAGCTGCATGTGTAGAGGCAATTGCTGGCCTAGCTCGCGAAACGGCAAGTGCTGAGTTGGGAGCTGCATATCAAGGTGAACGATTAGCATTTGGCCCAGACTACTTAATTCCTAAACCGTTTGATCCGCGATTATTGCCCACCATAGCATTGGCAGTCGCAAAAGCAGCAATTGATAGTGGTGTGGCTAAACATAATTTAGATTTAGATGCCTATCATGCAAAATTACAAACACAGGTTTATAGATCAGCAGTAACAATGCGGCCAATTTTTGAAGCGGCTAAAACTGACAATAGGCGGGTAGTTTTTGCTGAGGGTGAAGATGTTAAAGTCCTAAGAACTGTGCAGGCTATGTCAGAAGAATTGTCAGAAACAGCAATTCTTATTGGGCGCCCAAATGTGATTGAAACTCGTATTGAGAGGGAGGGATTATCTATTAAAGCAGGAATAGACTTTGAACTTGTAAACCCTGAAAATGATGCACGATATCGTGATTATTGGAAATCTTATCACGATATAATGGCCCGTAAAAGTATTACTCCAGATTTAGCAAAAGCAATTTTACGTACAAACACAACTGCAATAGCAGCAGTTATGGTTCATAGGGGTGAAGCAGATAGTATGATTTGTGGTACATTTGGCCAATACCATTGGCATTTAAAGTATATAAAACAAGTATTATCAAATGAAGAATTAAATCCAGTAGGTGCATTATCTTTGGTAATTTTAGATCAGGGGCCACTATTTATTGCTGATACTCATGTAAATATTGAACCATCTGCTCAACAAATAGCTAATACAATGATCGCAGCTGCACGGCATACAAGGCGTTTTGGTATTGAGCCTAAATTAGCCTTATGCTCAAGTTCCCAATTTGGTAATGCTGATTCACATTCAGGCAGGGTCACTCGGGAAGCATTAGCTATTTTAGACTCTCAAAAAGTAGATTTTGAATATGAAGGTGAAATGCATACTGATGCAGCTTTGGACGAAGATCTTCGTGAAACTATGATGCCAAACAATCGATTAAAAGGAAAAGCAAACATATTGGTTTATGCAAATTCAGATGCTGCTGGAGCAACTCGAAATGTTCTTAAATCTGTTGCAGGGGGTTTAGAAGTTGGGCCAATTTTGATGGGAATGGGTAATCGAGCGCATATAGTAACACCAGGTGTTACAGTACGTGGTTTGCTGAATATAGCTGCATTAGCCGGATCTCCAGTATCTAGCTACGAATAAATATTATTTAAATAATAGTCCAAGCTTTTTGGAACCAGTGTTCTTCTAAGTTTGGACCATCTCCGATTCTATCAATTGCTGCAAACAAGCCAGGAGAGTGTAATGGGCACAAAACCCCATGCCATATATTTCGGTGTATATTAATACCTTGGCCTGGTTCTGATATAAATGAGATTGGTGTATCTGGTTTACCATTTTTATCATGAGCAACGACTATTAAGAATGGTTTTTGATGCATAGGTATGAAAGCCTGGCTCCCATCAGGATGGCGTTCCATCATCTCTAACTTTAAAGGCATGCTTCGTGGTTCAGCATTAAATATGCTTATACCCGCTTTTCCAGCAATAAAATCTAATTTAGCTAGATTATGGTGTCTACCACACATACCTTGATTTATGATTTTATCTGGATCGCCTGAAGCATCTAATATATCACCAAATGGAGTAAAATTTTTTGCAGTTAATGTTTGGGACTTAATTTCTTGGATCATGGTAAAATGTCCATTAACCGAAATTCAGCTATTCTCTCAACTTGTTTACACGCCTCTAAAAACTCAGTGTCACCGTCATTATTAATGCGTGTTTTAAAAGCGCTTAAAATACTTGCTTTATTATGATCTCTAACTGCAATAATAAAAGGAAAGCCGTGCTTTTTTACGTAGGTTAAGTTTAATTGAGTAAATATTTTGCGCTCATTATCAGTTAAACTATCCATTCCAGCAGATGCTTGCTCCGATGTACTTTCTGATGTTAGTCGTTTTGCTTGTGCTAACTTTCCTGCCAAATCTGGGTGAGCCCTTAAGACTTTTAGTCGCAACTCTTTTGGAGCTGATCTAAATGCTCTACATAAAGCATTGTGTAATCCAGTGGCTGTATCATGTGCATAACTTAATTCATAATCATATGCATTATCAGCAATCCATGCTGAATGTTCAAATATTCCACCATATAAATCTATAAAATTTTCACGGTTCATTTTACTTGGCCTATTAAAACGTTTATGTGGGTGCGTCTGCATCCAATGGTCTGCAATTTGCTCTCGTGTAGCAATCCATACATCAGCATGAGTATTTACAAATTCTAAAAATTTTCGAATTGCTTCAAATCTTCCTGGGCGTCCAATCAGGCGGCAATGAAGACCAATCGACATCATTTTTGGAGAACCATTACAACCTTCCATATACAATGTAGTAAAACTATCTTTTAAATAATCTAAAAACTGTGTTCCAGAATTAAATCCTTGAGGAGTTGCAAATCGCATATCATTTACGTCTAAAGTGTAAGGAACTATTAGTTGATCGTGGTCTCCAAATTCTTCCCAATATGGTAAATCATCTGCATAGCTATCTGCAATATATTTAAAATTGCCAGTTTCGGCTGCAAGTCGTATTGTGTTTTCTGATGACCGACCAGTATACCAACCTTTTGGAGGGACGCCCGTTACTTCAGTATGAAGTCGAATTGCTTCAGCCATGTCAGATAACTCATCTTTTTCTTTATAATCTTTATAATCAATCCATTTTAAGCCGTGACTTGCTATTTCCCAATTTGCGGATTTCATAGCATGAACATGATTAGGAGATCGTGCTAATGCTGATGCAACGCCATATACAGTAATAGGTATATTTTTGAATAGATCATATAATCTCCAAAACCCTACTCGAGAACCATATTCATAAATTGACTCCATATTTGCATGGCGTTGGTTAGGCCATGCATTTGCTCCAACTATCTCAGATAAAAAAGCTTCTGAGCTAGTATCACCGTGGAGGATGTTATTCTCGCCACCTTCTTCAAAATTAATTACTATTTGTAATGCAATTTTTGCACTATTTGGCCATTTAGCTTTTGGGGGTTTACTCCCGTAGCCATACATATCTCGCGGATATCGTTTCATCCTAAAAGATCTCCTGTTTAATTCTCTTTATAAACAATATATTTTGATTTTATATCAAATAATATTTGAAGGAGTATTACTGATTTAGGCCTTTAATAATGTAAAAACTATACTAAAAATAGATTATAATAGGAGGAAATGTGAATGGCTGGATATTTAACAACACACGTTTTGGATACTGCTCGAGGCAGCCCTGCTGCTGGATTGGAAATTGAATTATACCGAATGGTTGATAATGAACCAAAGTTTTTAACTAAAGCTATTACTAATGATGACGGAAGGACCGATAATCAAATATTAAGTTCTGGTGAATTTGAAATTGGTGAATACGAATTACTATTTTATTGTGGTGATTATATTAAGCGTCATAATCAGACATTTAAAGGTGTTCAGTTTTTAAATATTGTCCCTATTCGCTTTGGAATGTCTGAGAATGTTCATTACCATGTGCCATTACTTTTATCCCCGTTTGGCTATTCCACTTATAGAGGTAGTTAACTATTTTTTATGGAATGGCCCTGAAATAGCTTGGCTAATTCTTTCTATCATAAATTCCATAAATAAACGTGCTTTGGGATCTTGGTGTCGTCTATGTGTGTATAAGCATGCCATTTGAACATGAGATGGGCGTGTTTTTTCTGCTACTATTACAAGTCTACCACTTTTGAGATGTTCGTAAACTTCAAATACAGGCTTCATAGCTATTCCAGCACCTGCAAGGGCCCAGTCTGTTAATACATCACCGTCGTCACTTTCTAACCGTCCTTTTACATCAAATTTTCGCAAACCATCAGGCGTGTTTAGTTCCCATTGAAATTCAGTTGATCCAGGAAACCGCAACATCAAACAATTGTGCTTGCCTCTTTGAAGTTCAAAACCATCTACAGGATGACCATTTTTGGATACATAATCTGGACTTGCGCATAATACTCTGGGGCAATCAGCAATTTTACGAATTCTGAGATTTGAGTCAGTTGGGTTTCCAAGAAAAAATGCAATATCTAATCCCTCAGCTGTTAGATCCACTTTTCTATCACTTAAGCGCAACCTTAAATCAACAAGTGGGTATTTGTTTGTAAATGCAGGAGAGTTTGGTGCAATTAAACTTCTTCCAACACCCAATGGTGCCGCAACATGCAAAACCCCTCGAGGATTTTCTGTTACATCTCCAATATCAGCTTCAGCCATTTGGACTGATTCAAGAATTACTCTGGCACCTCGATAAAAAATCTGTCCTTGCTCTGTTGGAGATAGGCTTCTTGTTGTTCGTTGAAACAGCCTGACGCCTAAATGTCCCTCAAGTTGAGAAATGCGGGCTGATGCAACTGCAGGAGATATTCTTTGATCTCTTGCCGCAGCCGACATGCTACCTAATTCGTAGATACGTGTAAAAGTGCGTATGTTTTCGAAATATGACATTGTTGTCTTTTTTTTGATACTGTTTTACCAATAACAATCCTAGCAAGAAAATGAAAGTACATATAAGAAAGAATAAAAACAGAAAGATGAATTATGAATGATTATGTGATAATGTGGGAATGGTTTGCTTTTGCTATACGCTGGCTTCATGTAATTACTGCAATAGCTTGGATCGGATCTTCTTTTTATTTTATAGCATTAGACTTAGGACTAAAAAAATCACCTCATTTACCTGTGGGCGCATATGGCGAAGAGTGGCAGGTTCATGGTGGAGGATTTTACCACGTTCAAAAATATTCAGTTGCACCAGAAAATATGCCAGAACATTTAGTTTGGTTTAAATGGGAAAGTTACTCAACATGGCTTTCAGGTGCTGTTATGTTAATGATAGTATACTGGCTTGGTGCAGAATTATATTTAATAGACCCTGCAAAAGCAGATTTATCAGTTTGGCAAGCAATTTCTATTTCTGCAGGCTCGTTAATTATTGGTTGGCTAATATATGATTTTTTGTGCAAATCTTTTCTTGGAGATAACCCCACAAGACTAATGCTTCTTCTGTTTATAATATTGGTCGCAATGTCTTGGGGCTATAATCAAATATTTACTGGTCGAGCTGCAATGCTACATCTAGGAGCATTTACAGCGACTATAATGTCAGCAAATGTTTTTTTTATAATTATGCCAAACCAACGTATTGTTGTAAAAGATTTAAAAGAAGGTCGTACGCCTCATCCAAAATATGGAAAAATAGCAAAATTACGAAGTACACATAATAATTATTTAACATTACCAGTTTTATTTTTGATGCTTTCTAATCATTACCCACTTGCATTTGCTACTGAATATACTTGGATTATAGCTTCATTAGTTTTTTTAATGGGAGTTACAATTCGTCATTATTTCAATACTCTGCACGCTACTGGCTCAGGCCCAACTTGGACATGGATGGCTACATTAGTTCTGTTTTTAATTATTGCGGCCCTTTCAACGGCATCAACATGGGATGGAGATTATGATGATTTGGAAAATCAGCCATTATCGCAATCCCAAGTAAAATTTATACAAGCAAAAGGTTTTGATGATATTTCGGATATTATTATTGGCAGGTGCTCAATGTGTCATGCTCGAGAACCAGTGTGGGATGGTATGATAAATGCGCCAAAGGGTGTTTATCTTGAAACACATCAAGATATTGCGCGAAGCGCAAAGGAAATTTATATTCATGCAGGACTTAGTAATGCAATGCCTCCAGCAAACATCACTGAACTTGAAGATGAAGATCGTATTAAAATAGTGAAATGGTTTAGACGCGCAACGCTTTTAAACTAACAAATTAAATATAATAAATCTTAACGTTGTTTAGACTTCCAATTCGGATGCATCCAAGGCTTAGCATTTGACTTGGGTAACATTTGTTTGCCTAAAATATGATCTGAAGCTTTTTCACCTGTCATTATTGATGGACCATTTAAATTACCATTTGTTATTCTAGGAAAAATAGAACTATCAGCTAATCTTAAGTTTTCCACACCAATGACCCTACATTCGGGATCTACAACAGACATTGGATCATTTATTGAACCCATTTTGCATGTACCGCATGGATGGTAGGCACTCTCAACATTTTGTTTTAAAAAAGTGTCCAAATCTGCATTTGATTGAGTGCCTTTACCTGGCTGAATTTCTTTTCCTGCATATTCTTTAAATGCATCTTGATTAAATATTTCACGAGTTAGCTTTATACAATTTCTAAAATCTTCCCAATCTTGAGGTGTGCTCATATAATTAAATATAATTTTTGGAGAGACCTTAGGATCGTTTGATTTTAAAGTTATCGAACCTCGAGAATTAGATCTCATTGGTCCAACATGGGCTTGAAATCCATGCCCCTCTGCAGCTGCTTGCCCATCATATCTTACAGCTATTGGTAAAAAATGGTATTGAATGTCAGGATATTCAATACCTGCTTTTGATCGAATAAATGCTGCACTTTCAAATTGATTGGATGCACCTAAACCTGTTTTTGTGAACAGCCACTGCGCACCTATCAATGCTTTTGAAACAAAATTCCAATATTTATAAAGTGTAATTGGTTTTAATGATGCAATTTGAAGATAAATTTCTAGATGATCTTGTAAATTTTGTCCTACTCCGGGCCTATCAGCTATGACTTTTATACCATGTTGTTTAAGATGTTCAGCGGGTCCAATTCCAGAAAGCATTAAGAGTTTAGGTGAATTTATTGATGAGGCTGATATTATTACTTCACGATTTGCAAATATGACCTGAATTTTACCATTTATTTCAACTTCAACACCAATTGCTTTACCTTTTTCTATTATGACTTTGCGCGCAAAAGCACGAACAATTTTGCAATTTTTTCTTTTCAATGCGGAATGTAAATATGCATTGGCAGCAGACCAACGGCGACCTTTATAAACAGTTTGCTCCATTGGGCCAAAGCCTTCTTGCTTTTCGCCATTATAATCCTCAGTTGTTTCATATCCCGCTTGCTGTCCAGCTTTAACAAAAGCTTTAAATAATGGATTTTTGCGTGGCCCCCGCGAGACATGTAGCGGACCTTTTCGGCCGCGCCAGCTTTTATCTCCTCCATGACCTCCGCTACGCCAGTTTTCCATTCTTTTAAAGTATGGCAGTACATCTGCATATGACCAACCGTTAGCACCCGACTGTTCCCAATAATCATAGTCTTTGGCATGCCCTCGAACATATACCATTCCATTAATTGATGAGGACCCACCTAAAACTTTTCCCCTTGGTGTTGCAAGTTTACGATTATCCAAATGTGGCTCTGGTTCAGATTGAAATCCCCAATCATATGCCTTCATATTCATTGGATATGATAATGCTGCTGGCATTTGTATTAATGGTCCCATATCTGAACCACCATATTCAATTACAATTACAGTATTCACTTCGTCTTCTGATAGCCTATAGGCCATGGCGCATCCTGCAGAACCAGCCCCAATGATTACAAAATCAGCTTTCATTAATACTTTTCCTAATATGGTGAATCAACATTACCCATTCGAACATAAACAGTTTTTAACTGACTGTAATGCTCTATTGCGGCTTTGGAATTTTCACGCCCGACACCTGAATCTTTAACACCACCAAATGGGGCCTCAACAGGTGCATCATTATATGAATTTATAAAGCATGTCCCTGCTTCCAATTCATCAACAACCCGGTGTGCTCTTTTTATATCGTTTGTGAAAACACCACCCGCTAATCCCAAGTTTGTATTATTTGCTCTGGCAATAACTTCATTCTCATTGTCAAATTCAAAAACTGACATAACTGGTCCAAAAATCTCTTCTTTGGCTATTGTCATATTGTCTGTTACATCTGAAAAAACGGTTGGCTCAATAAACCATCCATCTCCTTCAATTATATTTCCACCACAAATTAATGTCGCACCTTCCGCTTTACCTTTAGCAATGTATTTCATGACAATATCTCTTTGTTTTTCAGAAACCATTGGTCCAAATTGTGTTTCTTCATTCATTGGATCGCCAATTTTAATTTTTGCTGCTCGTTCTGCAAAACGTTTAAGAAAAGCTTTTTTAATACCACTTTGCACAAATACGCGTGTACCATTTGAGCATACTTGACCTGTTGAATACATATTAGCCAACATTGCGCCACCAACTGCATTCTCAATATCAGCATCATCAAAAATAATGAGAGGAGATTTGCCCCCAAGCTCCATAGTAACATGTTTCATGCTAGCAGCTGCTGATGCATAAACTTTTTTACCTGTTTCTGCAGATCCAGTTAGTGAAACTTTATTTACTCGTCTATCTGAAACTAAAGATGCACCTACATCGCCATACCCCTGAATGACATTATAGATTCCTTTTGGTGCTCCCGCTTCAATTAAAATTTCAGCTACTTTTAGCGCACATAATGGGGTCATTTCTGATGGTTTGAAAATCATTGAATTACCACAGGCTAATGCTGGTGCGCCTTTCCAACATGCAATTTGTGTTGGATAATTCCATGCACCTATTCCTAGGCAAACTCCAATTGGTATTCTTTTGGTATAAGCCCAATCTTCACCCAAAGGTATATGCTCACCAGTTATTGATCCGGATAGGCCACCAAAGTATTCTAATGCATCAGCTCCAGAAGTTGCATCAACGTATAATGTTTCTTGTAATGGCTTTCCTGTATCATATGTTTCAAGAATTGATAACTCATGATTACGCTCTCTTATCAAATCAGAAGCTTTGCGTAATACGCGACCCCTTTCAGTACCTGATAATTTTGCCCAAGATTTTTGTGCTAATTTTGCAGAGCTTAATGCCATTTCAATTATCTTAGGAGTAGCTGAGTGTAATTTAGCTATAATCTCACCTGTTGCTGGATAAATACATTCAATTAGTTTTCCATCAGTATCCTCAACATATTGGCCATCGATAAAATGACTCGCTGTTGGTTGGCATTTAAGCATCATATTTTTTAATCCCCATCAATAACTTATAAGTATAGCAAATAATTTGTTATTCTCCACGAGGAAATCTATTATTATTTTCTACATCGTTTAAATCCATATGGTTTCTCATATATCGTTCAGATGCATCTTGTAATGGTTGAAAGTCCCAAGGAAAGTAATTGCCATTTCGTAACGCTTCATAAACTATCCATCTTTTTGCCTGACTTTCACGAACAGCTAAATCAAATTTATTTAAATCCCATCGTGCTTCAGATTTAGCGCGAAGTTGATCTAAAGTTCCTTGACATTTAGGAACATTTACCAAATTTTCTAATTCGTTAGGATCATTATCAAGATTAAAAAGCTGATCTCTGTCTAAAGAACACCGATTATATTTCCAGGGTCCATATCTTAAGGATACCATAGGTGCAAAAGATGCCTCTGCAGCGTATTCCATAGCTACTGGATTTGTGCGCTCGCCTCCTTGGCCTAGATGAACCAGACTTTCGCCTTCACACCATGGGGCTATTTCTTCAATTGAAACATTTGCTAAGTCGCAAAGTGTTGGTGTCAAATCAATATTTGAAACAGGATATGAAACTAATCCAGGTTCCATTTCTGGAGAGCAAATCATAAGAGGAACTCTTGCAGATCCTTCATAAAAGGACATTTTAAACCAAAGTCCACGTTCGCCTAACATATCTCCATGATCAGATAAGAAAAGAATTGTGGCTTCTTGCCTAGTAGATTCTAATGCTTCTATAATTTCACCAATTTTATCGTCTAGATAGCTTATATTAGAAAAATAAGCTCGGCGAGAACGCTTTATGTCATCTTCAGTAATATCAAAATCACGCCAATTGTTTGCATCAAAAATTCGTTTTGAATGATTATCATGTTCTTCATATTTAAAAGCGGAAACAGTAGGTAATAAATGCTCACAATCTTCATATAAATCCCAATATTTTTTTCGAGCAACATATGGATCATGAGGATGAGTAAAACTAATCGTCAAAGACCATGGCCGGCTATCTTTTCCTCTAGATAGGTCATAAATTTTCTTTGTTGCATTATATGTAACTTCATCATCATATTCCATTTGATTTGAAATTTCTGCTACGCCTGAATCTGTGACTGATCCCATATTGTGATACCACCAATCAATTCGTTCGCCAGGTTTGCGATAATCAGGTGTCCAGCCAAAATCAGCTGGATAAATATCTGTTGTTAAGCGTTCTTCAAACCCATGCATTTGATCAGGTCCTACAAAATGCATTTTTCCTGATAAGCAAGTTTGATACCCTGCACGTCTTAAGTGGTGGGCGTAAGTTGGAATATCTGAAGAAAATTCAGCAGCATTATCGTACACTCTTGATCTTGATGGTAATAACCCGGACATAAATGATGCACGACCGGGCGCACATAAAGGTGAAGCAGTATAGCAATTTTTGAAACGAGTTGATTTAGCCGCTAGTTTTTTTAAATTTGGTGCATGTAACCATTCAGCGGGTCCGTCTGGAAAGAATGTTCCATTTAATTGATCAACCATGAATATTAGTAAGTTTGGTTTTTTCATTAGAGTGCCTATAAATACTAATTTATATAATAAATTCTGATTTAAATATAATATTCATATTATGTATAATTTAGTGTTCAATTGCGACAGAAATTGTAAATCATACACATCTTAAACAAATCACCGCTTTACCTTGATGTTATAAATGGAAAAGTGGTGAGCCGGTCGGGGCTCGAACCCGAGACCTACTGATTAAAAGTCAGTTGCTCTACCAACTGAGCTACCGGCCCACTAATGCGCGTATTATGATGATGACACGGAAGGGTCAAGTCCTATTGTTATAAAATTAAGACCTATCTAGAATGATTGTTTTGATTGGGTTATATCATCAATATGATAAAGCAAGATATATATCGAAATGGGCTACCATTTTTAAAAATGCATGGTTTAGGCAATGATTTTGTAGTCATTGATGCAAGAGATGTAGAATCACCTATAAATTCTAGAATAGCTCAAGCTATTGGTGAAAGGCATTTTGGTGTAGGATATGATCAATTAGTGGTTATGACAGAATCTGAACACACTGATGTACATTTAGAGTTTTGGAATTCTGATGGGTCTCTATCAGATGCATGTGGCAATGCGAGCCGATGTGTAGCTAGACTGATAATGGATCAAAAAAATTCACAAGAAATTACAATGAAAACTGGAAGTAGATTATTACTTGCTAAAAAAACTCAAAATGGATCGATAACTGTGAATATGGGACACCCACAGTTAGAATGGAATTTGATACCCTTAAAAGAAAATGTTGATTTAATAGATCTTCCTATCAAAGGTAATCCTGGTGCTGCTGGAATGGGGAATCCCCATTGTGTATTTGTAGTTGATGATGTTGATTCTGTAGATTTGCTTAATTGGGGTTCAAAAATAGAATCTCATGAACTATTTCCTCAGAAAACAAATGTGGAATTTATTCAAATAATAGATAAAAAAAATATTCGTCAAAGAACATTTGAGCGTGGTGTTGGTGAAACCCTTGCTTGTGGATCAGGGGCTTGTGCAGCTGCTGTTGTTGCGAACCGTAAAGGTTTGACAGATCGAAATGTTAATATTCATTTAGATGGTGGCAAGTTGAGTATAGATTGGTCTGGGGATGGAGTTTGGATGACTGGGCCAACTGCTATAGTCTTCAAAGGTACGTTAAGTGCTGAGTTTTTGAAAGCTTTGCAATGACAACACCAAAGTTCATGACACAAGGTTGCAGGTTAAATGCTTACGAAACTGAAGCAATGAAAGAATTAATTAATGATTCTGGACTAAAAAATATTGTGGTGGTCAATACTTGTGCAGTTACTGCTGAAGCAGTGAGAAAATCCAAACAAGAAATAAGAAAACTTCGAAGAGAGAATCCAAATGCACAAATGATTGTAACAGGATGTGCTGCTCAAATTGAGCCAAAGACTTTTTCTACAATGTCAGAAGTTGATTTAGTGGTTGGTAACACTGAAAAAATGAAACCAGACACTTGGAATAATATTTCAAAAAATCCAGATTTTGTTGGTAAAACTGAAAAAGTTTTAGTTGATGATATTATGTCAGTTAAAGATACGGCTGGTCATCTAATTGATGGATTTGGAACAAGAAGCAGAGCTTATGTGCAGGTGCAAAATGGATGTGATCATAGATGCACATTTTGTATTATTCCATATGGAAGAGGCAATTCTAGGTCAGTTCCAGCAGGAGTTGTGGTGGATCAAATAAAGCGTTTAGTTGATAAAGGTTACAATGAAGTAGTTCTAACTGGTGTTGATATTACAAGCTGGGGTGCTGACCTACCGATGATGCCAAAGTTGGGTGATTTAGTTCAACGAATTTTAAAACTAGTTCCAAGTTTACCAAGATTACGTATTAGTTCAATTGATAGTGTAGAAGCTGATAGTGCGTTAATTGATGCTGTTGCATCTGAGATGAGGCTAATGCCACATTTGCATCTGTCATTACAAGCAGGTGATGATATGATACTAAAACGAATGAAAAGGCGGCATCTACGAGACGATGCTGTTGATTTTTGTTCCAAGATGCGCGTGGCTCGTCCTGATATTATTTATGGTGCTGATATTATCGCTGGGTTTCCTACTGAAACGGAAGAGATGTTTGAGAATAGTTTAAAATTAATAGAAGATTGTGGTTTAACTTGGTTGCATATTTTCCCTTTTTCTCCAAGGGAAGGTACTCCAGCAGCACGAATGCCTCAGTTAGATAGATCTATTGTCAAAGAACGCGCTGGTAGATTGAGGTCATATGGAGAGCTAGCTGTAAAAGATCATTTAGCTAAGCAAGTTGGATCAACACATAACGTTTTAATTGAAAATTTGCGAATGGGTCGAACTGAAGGCTTTACAGAAGTATTATTTAATTCTGATCAAATTAAAGGTTCAATTGTAGAATCTAAAATAATTGGAAAAACACAAACACAATTAATTTCATCGTGAAACTCCCTATTTTATATTCATTTAGACGTTGCCCATATGCAATGCGAAGTAGATTGGCCATTTTAAAAGGCGGAATTAAAGTAGAGCTAAGAGAGGTAGTGCTACGTGAAAAACCTTTAGAAATGTTAAGATTATCACCTAAAGGAACTGTGCCAGTATTACTATTACCTGATGGCACAGTCATAGAAGAAAGTTACGATATTATGACTTGGGCTTTAGGAAGTAGTGCATCAAGTTTAAAGGAGCACGACTTAATTAAGTTATGTGATCTAAATTTTAAGAATTGGTTGGATCAGTATAAATACCCTAATAAGTTTAATAACTATAATAGAGATTTTGTTTTAGAAAATGCTGGGATTTATTTGAATTTATTAGAAAATAATCTTGAAAAAAATAAATTTCTATTCGGAAATATACGTGGTTTTGCTGATATTGGTATTGCACCATTTATCAGACAGTTTGCCCATGTTGATATTGATTGGTTTTTAAATTCAGACTGGCCTAATTTAATAGCTTGGTATCAAGATTTTGTTGAATGGAAGAGCTTTAAATCTATTATGGTTAAGCACCCTAAGTGGGCCCATGGTCAGCCAATGGTTATATTTCCTTAGAAGTATAAATTTATATTTTTTATCTAGTTTGTTTGAGCGCTTCAGAAATGGCCATACCTGCTGTCATAGCAACATTAAGTGAGCGTGCTTTACCAAACATAGGCAATTTTATGTGAGCATCACATGCATTATGGACTTCAGTTGGAACGCCTGCGCTTTCACGACCCATTACTAAGGTGTCTGTAGCCTTAAATTTAAAATCCCACAAAATCTCATCTGCTTTTGTTGTTAAAAGTATTAATCGGCCTGGTTTTCGATCACCTTGAAATGATTCCCACGAATCGTGACGAACCATATCTACTATATCAGCATAATCCATTGCACTTCTGCGCAAAGCTTTAAGTGATAATGGAAACCCACAAGGTTCTATTATATCAAGAGAAACACCAAAGCATGCACAAAGACGAATCATTGAACCTAAATTAGGTGCTATATCAGGTTGATAACTGGCTAATCGCATTTTTTTACCTTTGTTTTGCTGGTGCGTCCAAAAGGCCGCTAGACGAATGTAACATGTGCGTGTAAACCGCGATCAGACAGTCAGATTCAGTCTGATTTTAAGTGTTTATTACGCCCACTAAGTAGGGCAAGGCAAGGGAGACGCTAATCGTGTCCGAAGATAAAGGAAATCGCCGCGATTTTTTATACGTGGCAACTGCAGGTACTGGAGCAGTAATTGGTGGCGCAGCAGTCTGGCCAATGATTAATCAAATGAATCCAAGTGCTGATGTACAAGCTCTATCATCAATTGAAGTTGATGTTTCTGATGTTGAGCCTGGAACTCAAATTACAGTAAAATGGCTAGGTAAGCCGGTATTCATTCGACGCAGAACATCAGAAGAAATAAAAGCAGCTCGTGATGTTGCTTTAGAAGATTTGCCTGATATCGATGCTCGAAATGCAAATGCTTCACCAGTTATTGGAGAAACAGAAACATATGCAAAAGATTCAAATCGGTCATTAGATGAAACTGGTGAGTGGTTGGTAATGATGGGTGTGTGCACTCATTTAGGTTGCGTTCCTTTAGGTGACGCTGGTGACTTTGGTGGTTGGTTTTGTCCATGTCATGGATCGCATTACGATACGGCCGGCCGTATTCGTAAAGGTCCTGCACCAGAAAACTTACCAGTGCCTGTTGCTGCGTTTGTAGACGCTAATACGATTAAATTGGGTTAGGAGAAACACTATGGCTGGAATTCCACATGATCATTACAAGCCAAAAACTGGCATGCAAAAATGGTTTCACGAGCGCTTACCTATAGCTTCTCTTGTTTATGATACATTAACATTTCCAACACCAAAAAATCTAAATTGGATGTGGATTTGGGGGATTGTATTAACATTTTGTCTTGCTCTTCAAATAATCACAGGGATTATTTTAGTGATGCATTACACACCTCATGTAGATTTAGCTTTTGACTCAGTTGAACACATCATGCGCGATGTTAATGGAGGCTGGGCATTTCGTTATCTACATGCAAACGGTGCTTCTTTATTTTTTATTGCTGTTTATGCACATATTTTCCGTGGATTGTTCTATGGTTCTTACAAAGCGCCAAGAGAAATAACTTGGATATTAGGTATGCTAATTTATCTTATGATGATGGCTACAGGATTTTTGGGGTATGTTCTTCCATGGGGCCAAATGTCATTTTGGGGAGCTACTGTTATTACGGGGCTATTTGGTGCAATTCCTGGAGTAGGAAGTATACTTCAAGAATGGCTCTTAGGGGGCCCAGCTGTAGATAATGCAACTTTAAACAGGTTCTTCTCGCTACATTATCTATTACCTTTTGTTATTGTTGGTTTAGTGGCGCTGCATATCTGGGCCTTCCACACTACAGGTAATAATAATCCAACAGGTGTTGAAGTTCGCCGTAAATCAAAAGCTGAAGCACAAAAAGATACTGTACCTTTCTGGCCTTATTACGTGATGAAAGATTTGTTTGCTCTGGTTATGATCATGATTGTGTTTATGGCAATAGTAGGCTTTATGCCAAATTATTTGGGCCACCCTGATAATTATATTCCAGCAAACCCTTTAGCAACTCCAGCACATATTGTGCCAGAATGGTATTATTTACCGTTCTATGCGATTCTTCGCGCTATTACTTTTGATGTTTTATTTTTAGACGCTAAGTTTTTAGGTGTTTTAGCAATGTTTGGTTCAATTGCAGTTATGGCATTAGCGCCATGGACAGATACATCACCTGTTCGTTCAGGTAGATATAGGCCAACATTTAAAATTGCATTCTGGATTTTAGGATTTGATTTCATGCTATTAATGTGGTGTGGCGCACAACCTGCAGAAGGTTTGGTTCCACTGGTGTCATTAATTGGAGCAATTTATTGGTTTGCATATTTCTTAATTATTTTGCCTGTACTGGGTTGGACTGAAAAGACTCTGCCAGTACCCGAAACTATTGAAGCTGATTTTGATGCACATTACCCACCAAAATCTAGCACAGTTAAATAATTGAAAGAGGATATAATATTATGAAAAAACTACTTCTTTCAGCGATACTTGCTTTTGGGATAGTCACCACTGCTAATGCAGAAGTAGGTGAAACACATATTGAAGACTTTGACTTTTCTTTTGAAGGCCCATTTGGTAAATTTGATCAGTACCAATTACAGCGTGGTTTACAAGTTTATACAGAAGTTTGTTCTGCTTGCCACGGGTTACGCCAAGTCGCATTTCGAACTTTAGGCGATGAAGGTGGACCTCATTTAGATTATGAGACTGTCAAAGCTTATGCTGCATCTAATTTTGAAGTTTATGATGCAGAAAAAGATGAGGATCGTCCTGCAATACCGTCTGATAAATTTCCAGAGTCAGGCCTTGAAAACGCACCAGATTTATCCCTTATGGCAAAAGCTCGAGCTGGTTTCCACGGTCCAAATGGTTTGGGTATAAATCAGATTGTTAAAGGTATGGGTGGGCCTGAATATATTGCGTCTGTATTAACAGGCTACACTGGTAAAGAAAAAGAGCAAGCAGGTACTACCTTTTATGAAAATACTGCTTTTCCTGGAGGTTGGATAGCAATGTCTCCGCCTTTATCAGATGAGTTGGTTGAATATGCAGATGGTCATAATAACGACATGTACCATATTGCAGAGGATGTTTCGGCATTCTTGATGTGGACTGCTGAACCAAAAATGATGGCAAGACAACGCTTAGGTTTGATTTCTGTGGTAATGCTCATGGTCTTAGGTATTTTATTATATTTTTCAAATAAAAAATTATGGCGAGATATAAAACGTAAAAGCTAAATCAAATATTTAAAAAAATGGTTTTGTTAAATTCAAAGCCATTTTTTTTGGGATGATTGTTCTTTAATTAGTTTCCTAGATATTTTGCTAAAGCTGCAGGTGGATTAGCAAATAATTTATTTGTGGTTACAGGCCTGTGAGCTTTACCTTCTGCTATCAAAATAGTTTGGTCAGTAATATAAGAAGCATCATCAGGTTGGTGTGTAACCATTAATAAAGTTGCATTTGTAGTTTCAGCTATTTCTTGAACTAAATCTAACATTTCCTTCTTTAAGGCAGGACCCAGTGCAGCAAAGGGTTCGTCTAAACATAAGATAGGCTGTTTCCTAATAAGGCAGCGAGCTAATGCTACTCGTTGTTGTTGGCCACCTGATAATTCACTTGGCATTTTATTTCCTAAACCATCTAACCCAACACGTAACAAAGCCTTATCTATAGTTTCTATTTCTTTTAAAGATAGCTTCAAGGTCGTTGTGATGCCTAATGCAATGTTATTTCTTACAGAAAGATGGGGAAACAAATTATGGTTTTGAAATAATAATGCTATTGGACGCTTTGCGGGTGGAGTGGATGTAATATCAGTATTCTCAAAAAAAATTCTACCACTATCAGGTGTTTTGAACCCTGCAATTGCTGAAAGCAAAGTTGATTTTCCCCCACCTGATGGGCCTAGCAATGCTATTTTTTTCCCTTTTTCAATTTCAAAGTCTGCTTGAAGTGAAAATTTCCCATGGCTAATTTTCACATTATCTAATTTTATGCTCAAGGCGTCCTCCTCTATCAAAAATCCAGAATAATATAATGCTCAATGACACCAATAATAATGCAACACCAGCTGCTCCTGTTAATTGATAACTCGACATCATGCGATACATGACTAGTGGTAGAGTTGCTACATCAGGTGGAGCAAATAAAGTAATAACGCCTAAATCCCCCATAGATAATGCAGCAGCTAGTCCAATAGAGAAACCTACAGGCCGTCGCAGTCTTGGCCAGATTGCAATATTAAATCGCGCCCAATCATTCATTCCTAAACTATCAGCTAAACGCCCATATTGGTTTTCTGCATTGGTCATTGCAGGTAGAATCATTCTCAAGGAAAAAGGCAAAGACATTGCTGCATTTACCAGTGCTGTCATTGGAAGAGCAATTGTAAAAGGAGAAATAAAAGGAAATGTTAATATAAATAGGCCTGTTCCTATAACCAGAGGTGAAGAAGCAAGAATAAGAAAACTGATAATTTCCATAGCCTTTGACATAATTGGAAGTTTGTATGACATTTTGATAATAAATATCGACATAGAAATAGCCATTCCAACAGATAAAAATGCAGAAATAAGAGCAACAACTATCGAGTTTAAGGCAGCTATCCAGACTAATGCTGGCAGAGTAAATAATGGAACTGCGCCCCGTATAATTATAGAAAATAACGGTAAAAATAAAAACAAACAAACAATAATAAGAACAAGTATATCAAAGATTTTATGGTGAATTTCTTTACCATCCCAACGTTCAATTTCATGGTCCAAGCCCTGTATAAAATTTATTGGTTTTGTGATAAATATAGCTAATGAGCCTAATATTGCGCAAAGGCTGAATTGGATCATTGCTAATTGAGATGCTTTTGCCAAATTGAAATCAAATCTTAAAGCTTGGTAAATAGCTAATTCTATAGTGGTTGCTTTTGGACCGCCCCCAAGCGCAAGTGCGATTGCAAAGCTTGAAATGCATAATAAAAATATAATTAAAAAAGCACCTGGAACTACAGTACGTAGCATTGGGCGTTCTATATGGCGTCCAATGCCAGAAGTGCTAATGCCTAACTGTGCTGCTAAGCGAAATTGCTCTACTGGTATTGCAGTCCATCCTTGAACAATTAACCTTGTGGCAAGTGGTATATTAAAAAACACATGAGCTAAAACAACACCATAAAATCCGTAAATATTTATTGGATCATTGCCAATTTTTTGTAAAAATTCTGAAACATACCCAGATCTACCCCAGACGGCTAAGATACCTAGGATTGCAACAATAGTTGGTAATATAAAAGGTGCACCCATTAGAGTTAATACAACTTGTCGCCCTTTAAATTTTCGTCGAGAAAGTGCACGGGCTGCAGGGATTGCAATCAAAATAGATATTGTTGCTGAGGTTAAAGCTTGAAAAATCGTAAATTTAATGATTGCCCAATCTGATACGAGTAATTGAAATCCAATATCGGCATGAAGCCAGAGAGTTATAACTGTACCTAGTGTCAGCAAAAGTAGTAGCGCAAATGCGCTACTACTAAATATAAGCTGAATTGGCCTTAACGGCTTAGTTCTGTAAGCCATTCGGCTAGGGCCTCATCGCGTACTTCTTGAGCTTCATTTGAATTAATAATTAGGCTTTTAGATGGCGTAATAAGTTTATCAAAGCCCACTGGTAATCCTTTAGATGGTATTACAGCTGGATACATCCAATTGGTTGTAGGTATAATAGATTGGAATTTATCCGATATCATAAAATCTAAAAACTTATCTGCTAATTCTGGTTGATTTGAAGATGCTAATTTAGCAGCAACTTCTATCTGCATATAATGGCCTTCTTCGAATTTAGCCGCTGATTTTGTTAGGTCATTTTCTGCAATAATGTGGTATGCAGGCGATGTTGTATAGGAAAGTACCATATCAGCTTCCCCATTAGTAAACATACCATATGCTTCGGACCAGCCTGCGGTTACAGTTAATATTTTTGGAGAAAGTCCAGACCATATTTCAGAAGCACGTTCACCGTATGCTTGTTTTACCCATAAAAGTAATCCAAGGCCTGGAGTTGAGGAGCGAGGGTCTTGTATGACAATCTTAAAGTCGTCGGGCATATTAATTAAAGCTTCAAAGCTATTTGGTATATTTGTAACCTTTGTATTATCATAAACAAACGCAAAATAGCCCCAATCATAAGGAATAAATATATCATCTGCCCAATCTATCGGTAAATCTAAGTTTGTAGTGTTTGTTGAGTGTCTTGCAAATAAGCCAGTAGCTGTTGCCTTGGCTGTTAAATTTGTATCTAAGCCAAGAGCAATATCCGCCTCACTGCGCTCTCCTTCAAGCTGTAATCGAGTTAAAAGCGCCGCTCCATCACCTGCTCCAACTAAGTTAAGATCACATGCGCATGTGGCCTCAAAAGCTTTTTCGATTAAAGGCCCTGGGCCCCAGTCAGATACAAAGCTATCATAGGTGTACACAGTTAGTTTAGGTAATTTTTCTGCAAGGGCTGGTGACGCAAGCGTCAATATAAGGCCCGCAGCAAGGGTAGTAAATTTATTCATTTCAATTCTCCAATTGCTACAAGCGTAAGGGGGTCGTTTGAAACGAAACCTTCCCTACGCCGGTATGATCCGGTTCAGGTTCGACGGGTTCGCGTAAATGCATCTCAGCCAAAATGGCCCCCCGAGGTAAGTCTGTTTCTAGTGGGGTATTAAAAAATAATCAAGGATGGGTTTTCTTTTATGTCATTCCTAGGGTATTGGTTTAAAAAGTATTGGAGTATGCGTTATGGCAACGAATTCATTTGGACGAATGTTCACAGTTACAACTTGGGGTGAAAGCCATGGGCCCGCACTAGGCGCAACCATTGATGGATGTCCTCCTAATATAAGATTAGATACAAGTGATTTGCAATATTGGCTTGATAAGCGAAAGCCTGGTCAAAATAAATACACTACTCAAAGGCGGGAAGCAGATGAGGTTAAAATCTTATCAGGAATGTTTGAAGGAAGTACAACCGGTCATCCAATTCAGCTTATTATTGAAAATACTGATCAAAGATCTAAAGATTATTCTGATATTATGGAGAAATTCCGTCCAGGACATGCAGACATAACATATTGGCAAAAATATGGCATAAGGGATTACCGTGGTGGTGGACGCTCATCTGCAAGAGAAACAGCAGCAAGGGTTGCTGCTGGTGGTGTGGCGCGCAAGGTTTTAAAATCAATAGCCCCAGACATCAAAATTACTGCTTATATGGTTCAAATGGGACCTCATAAAATAAATCGTTCCAAGATTGATTTAACAGAAATAGACAAAAATCCTTTTTGGACGCCTGATGCTGATGCTGCAGTACTTTGGGCAAAATATTTAGATGAGTTGCGCAAATCGGGCAACTCAGTTGGTGCAGTAATTGAAGTAATTGCAACTGGTGTACCTGCAGGTCTTGGGGCTCCCATATATGGTAAAATTGATACAGATCTTGCTAGTGCTATGATGTCAATTAATGCTGTTAAAGGTGTTGAAATAGGCGCTGGATTTGGCTCTGCTGAATTAACTGGTGAGAGCAATGCAGATGAAATATCTTTTGTGGATAATAAACCTCAATATAATTCCAACCATGCTGGTGGTGTTTTGGGTGGAATTACAACTGGGCAGGATATAATTTGCAGATTTGCTGTAAAACCAACCTCATCAATATTAAAAGAAAGAGAAACTATTACTAAATCTGGCAAAGATTCATCAATTATAACAAAAGGCCGGCATGATCCATGTGTTGGTATTCGAGCGGTTCCTGTCGGTGAGGCAATGATGGCGTGTGTTATATTAGATCATTTTATGTTGCATCGTGGCCAAATAGGTAAAAACCAAGGTAAAATTGGATAGTTTAATACTTCATTTTTGATTTTTGTACTGCAAGAATTCCTGCCATAATTACAACAACACCAAGCATATCAAAGTAAGATAATTTTTCACCTAATAAAACGGCTGCAATAGCAACTCCAAAAAATGGATTTAAAAAATGAAAGGTTGCTGCTTTTGTAGCGCCAATTCTTTCAACTAAAAGAAACCATATATATGTAGCAATAATTCCAGGAACTATTATTGTATAAGCAAATGCTAATAATGCTGTTTTATTCCAATTTACATCCCAGTTTTCTAATAATAAAGCTGGAATAGCCAAAGATACAGACCCTATAAGCATTTGCAGGCCAACTACCATAAATAGGTTTCCTCCAGTTGAAGCAGATCTAACAGAGAGTGTTGCAACTGATAATGCTAAAACTCCAATTATGCATTGCCCAATACCAATTAAACTTATTCCGTTGGATAGCCTAGATCCCATAATAATTATTACACCAGAAAAACCTATGATCAGCCCTATAGATCCTAATAATGTTAACTTTTCTTTAAATACTGTTAACAAAATAAACCCAACTACAAGCGGTAAGCTCGAGGCTATAATAGAAGCAGCTGAAGCCTCTATTTTTGTCATTGCCATGAAATTTAGGCCTAAATAAATAGCATTCTGACATATTCCAAATATAATAATACCAAGCCACTGTTTGCGATTAAATTTTGCTCTTTGACCTAGTAAATAAGCAATTCCAACGGCAATTAGTCCTGCGATTAGAAATCTTAGAGCGGATATTGATAACGGTGGTGCCACTTGAACAATTATGCGTGCTGAAGTGAAAGCACTTGACCAGATGAGTGCAAAAGCTAATCCCATAAGACCTGATTTAATATCCATTAATACCTCAATAAAAAAGGTCATCTCTATGAGATGACCTTAATCATGTAATTTACTTCGTCGAGGAGAAAATTCTCCTTCAACAAAATTAATCGTTAATAACGTCTTTTAATGCTTTAGCGATTGTTACTTTTGCTACTCTGTCCGCTGCTTTCATGAACTGTTCACCAGTTGCAGGGTTTCTGACCATGCGCTCAGGGCGTGCACGACATTGAAATTTTCCTAGGCCCGGTAGTGTTACTGCTCCACCTGCTGCGACTTCTTTTGAGACGATATCAGCTAAAGCTTCTAATGCTCTGTTTGCTGTTACTTTATCGCTACCAGTTGCTTCTGCAAGGTTTGCTACTAGTTGGGTCTTTGTCATTGGTTTCTGAGACATTTGCTGCTCCTTAAGTTTAAGTGAATACAAAATATTCCGTTTTGTAATGATATTATGAGCACATATTGTGTCTAAAAAACAAATTGTCCAAGCGAAAAATGCAATATTTCCTTATTTTTATGGGTTTTGGCAATAATTAGCCTAAAAATATAGTTATTTTTGTTAAATACCCCATATTTTTGGTTCAATTTAGCAACGATTAGTAAAATTTTTATTAAAAAATCTTAAAATTTTGCAAAATATAAAAGGTTTAAACGAACTTTTCTGCTAGATATAATAATTTCATATTGATACTTATATTAAATATGAATGTAGATAATTATAATAGTAAAGATTTATAGTAACTAAAATTGACATAGTTTATGTTAATTTTACTAAAAATAAATTTGTAATTTTTACGAAGAAATTATTAAAATTAATATAAATATAACAAATGCTATCCAAGATTTATTCAATACTTTTATTGCATTAATTATGTCATTTCTTTCCATATTGTATCTGCCAGTTTCATTTATAAAATCATCATCAGATAATTTACCATCATAAATACGAGGTCCAGAAAGTGCTACATTTAATATTGATGCCATTGCGGCCTCTGGCCATCCTGCATTTGGTGAAGCATGAAATCTTGCTTCTTTTATCATGACATTGAAACTTTTTAATGAAAAATGAACCAAACACATAAGTGCACCACAAAATCTTGCAGGTATTAAATTTAATAAATCATCTAATTTAGCTGAGCCAAATCCAAACTCTAAATATTTTGCTGATTTATAACCAACCATACTATCTGCTGTATTTACCATTTTGTATAAAAATAGACCTGGTAGCCCAAAAAGCATGTACCAAAAAGCTGGTGCAATAACAGCATCAGAAAAATTTTCAGCTGCACTTTCTACTGCAGCACGTGAAACGTTTGACTCATCTAATGATTTTGTTTGTCGTCCTACAATACACGCAACTGCATTACGTCCTTCATTAAGACTACTATTAAGTCCTTTAGCTACATCTCTTACATGTTTAATAAGTGAGTTATGAGCAAGGAGTATAGTAACAAATACTAACTCTATAATTCCATAGTCAGGTATTAAATGTATAAATGCCCCTGTTAAATATGCAGTTAATGATAGGCAAAAAATAGTAATCAAACCTTTGATTTTACGAGCTGAACCAAAGTTATATTTTTTATCAAACCATGAAATGGAGTTTCCCATTAATACAGCAGGATGGGGTATTTTTGTCCATACTTTATCTGGATCGCCAATAAAGTAGTCTAATATTAAGGCAATTAATAAAATTTCAAGAGTGCTCATTTATTCCTCTAAGGCTTTTGATAGTCTCTCAAACTCAATATCATTTTTGGGTATGCCAAGTCTAAGCCAATTAGTTGAATATGGAAAAATTCTTGTCCAAATAAAGCTTTTGGCAAGTTTAATTTGTATTCTATTGGCATCTTTTACCTCAAACAGGCGAAATAAATCAGTACCGCCTATTGGCTTTATGTTATGACTTATCATGATTTGGTCAAGCCGTTCGCTATTAACCTTTAGTTTTAACCTAGTATCACTAATCCAATTTATATCTGATAAAGCTGCTTTACCAATAAATTGAGCGGGCCCAGAAATTGCCCATGGTCCAATAAGTTTATTAATACTTTCAATTAATTCGGGCGCTGCAATTGCAAACCCAAGTCTTAATCCAGCCAACCCCCAAAATTTACCAAGGCCCTTTAAAACAATAACGTTTTTTTGTTTTGTAAGATGAATTAAAGATTTTTCTGGAGTAACATCGCAAAAACTTTCATCTATTATTATGAGATCATAATTATTGCTATCTTCTTCAGTTATTGGGTGGTGTTTACCGTTTGGGTTGTTTGGATTGACTAAGATACGTACATTTCCATTACTTCCAACCTTCCACCCATTAGATTTGAATGCAGCTGCATGTTCATTATACGTTGGGCTAATAATTTCTACTTTACCGGCTGGAAGCAAATTTGGCATAATTGCAATTAGTTGAGATACACCAGAACTAGCTATAATATTTGCATTTTTAGGTACATTCCAAAATAAGCGTGCTGTTTTTAACATAGAGTTTTGAGCTTCACTATCTGGTAAAGCATTCCAAAAATAATTAGGAATTTTTGGAATGCTATAGTGATTTGGGTTGATTCCAGTTGATAAATCTATCCAGTTATTGCGAACGCTACCGTACTCTTTGATGGCTATATCAAGTCCACCACCATGATCTCTGACATCTGACATTAATTGTTATCCAGGGCTGGAAGTCGAGCGCGAAAATGTCCTTTAATCACTTTTGGCCACTCCCGGTATGGTACTTGACCTTTTTCACTAGCTGCATGTAATTTTGCATACTCGAGAATACCTACTGCATTTTCAATATTTGGTGTAAAATTGCCTAATACATAATTTAATTTGTTTTTACTCTGGATTGTCACATTGCATGCAAAATCACATCCCATTAAACACGAATGTCGCCTAAGATTTATTTCAGGAAAATCCTTTGCAGCTTTTTCAATAAGATTAGCCAGCATTTCACCGTCTGTTTTATTATTGGTTTCTACATTCCAATCTGCGCGCTTACAGGTTTGACAGATAGTAATGGTTGTTGACATGCGCCTATCCTCATTTTTGAAAACTTGGTTGCACATAAACGGTATAGAACGCAATTATTTTCGTAAGCAAATGAAGTTTATTTTAAATATTATGCTTAAAAATTTATAAATAATCACAAATCATAAATCACGGGTATGTGGTTCCGTCCAATTAATTATTGGATTTATTGGTATAATTCTATTTGGATTTATAGTTTCATGGCTGAAATGATAATGGCGTATAATATGATCAAAATCTGTTGTTTCTTCAATTCCAGTAATTTGATAAAGTTCTCGAGAATAATTCCAAATATTTGGATAATCAACAATACGTTTTCGATTGCATTTAAAATGCAAAACATAAACACTGTCAAAGCGCACTAATGTAGTGAACAAACGCCAATCAGCTTCTGTTAACTTATTTCCCATCAAATATCTATTTTTTGATAACCGAGATTCAACCCAGTCAAGTGCATCAAATAGAACAGTTACTGAATCATCATATGCTTCCTGAGTTGTAGCGAAGCCAGATTTATAAACACCATTATTTATCGCAGAATATATTTTTGAATTTACTTTTTCTATATCTGTTTGCATATTGATTGGCCAAAAATTTTCAATATTTCCAGTAATATTGTCAAATGCTGAATTGAACATTCGAATAATTTCTGAAGATTCATTAGAAACAATTGTATTGGTTTTTTTATCCCACAAAATAGGTACTGTTACTCTAGTGCTTACTGATGGATCTGCTTGGGTATATATTTCATGTGCAAATTTAGAATTAAACAAACTATCACCTTTGGCTAAACCATGATGTTCAAACGTCCATCCTTCATTGAGCATATCTGGGTGCACAACATCTACAGTTATGTGATTTTGCAACTCCTTAAGTGTTCGAAAAATTAGAGTTCTATGTGCCCAAGGACACGCTAATGAAACATATAAATGATAACGGCCACTTTCAGCTTTAAACCCTCCATTTCCACTTATGCCTGGTGATCCATCTGGTGTTATCCAATTGCGAAATCCTGCTTGTTGGCGTATAAATTTACCTCCGCTTAATTTGGTATCATACCATTGATCAACCCATTTTCCGTCTATTAGTAAGCCCATATTAAAACCTTTTAAATTAAATTTTATTTAACAATTAGTTTCTATTAAGTTCAATGAAAAGTCTTGCAACTTACTATATGTGCTGCGGAAACAATAATAAGGTCGGTTTCATTTAATAGTCCGGCGCGAATCTGTTGCGCCTGAATTGTTGCTGATCTATATGTATTGTGACGAAGCCCCAGAGGGCCGGAAAGAAGTGTTGTACACGGTTGACCCAAATTAGGAACTAGCATCAACATCGTCAGGCTAAATGCCAACTTTTCGTTCATCTGTAATTAAGGAAGTAATATGCGTTTATTTGCAGTTTTATTATGTTTGATTCCAATCCCAGCATTTGCTCACTGGGGACATTTACCTGAATTGGCAGGTCATAGTCATTGGATTGGGATGGCCGCAGCAGCTGCCGCAGCAGCTGCCGCAGCTTGGGGAATTCGTGAGAATTCTAAAGATTCTTCAAAGGATGAAGAATCTGTTGAAGAAAATGAAGAAGAATTACAGGAAGCATAACTTATGGTAAATAAAATTGGTGTCATGATTTGTGGCCATGGTTCACGCAGTCAATCTGCCGTTGATGAATTTGCAACATTAGCTGAAAAGTTACCTCCATATTTACCACCTGAATGGAATATGGAATATGGATATTTGGAATTTGCTAATCCATTGATAAGAGATGGACTAGATAAATTACGAGAAAGTAATTGCGACAAGATACTTGCTGTGCCTGGCATGCTTTTTGCTGCCATGCATTCTAAAAATGACATTCCAACAGTTTTAAATACATATGCTGCTAAACATAACATAGATATTAATTACGGCCGAGAATTAGGTGTTGATCCCAAAATGGTTGCTGCCGCTGCTGGTCGTATTCAAGATGCTGTAAATGCGGCAAACATTAAACATGGTGAAATGGATCTTCATGAAACGGCATTAGTGGTTATTGGGCGAGGCGCATCAGACCCTGATGCAAACTCTAATGTGTCAAAAGTTGCACGTATGTTGTGGGAAGGTATGGGTTTTGGGTGGTGTGAAGTTGGCTATTCTGGTGTCACATTCCCATTAGTTGAACCATGCCTAGATCACGTTTCACGATTAGGATATAAGCGGGTGATAGTTTTTCCATATTTTTTATTTAGTGGTATTTTAATAGACCGTATATATGGCTTTACAGATAAATGTGCGGATAAATACCCAAACATTCAATTTATTAAAGCAGGCTATTTAGGCGATCATCCAAAGGTTTTAGAAACTTTTGCAGAGCGCATTACTGAGCAGGTAGGTGAAATACCCCCTCCAAATTGTGCTTTGTGCAAGTATCGAACACAGGTTTTAGGATTTGAATCTGAAGTTGGATCTGTACAAGAGAGTCACCATCATCATGTAGAAGGCCAAGGAGCATCTGCACCTGGTTCTAATGTAGAAGACTGTAAGCTTTGTGAAACTTTTTGTACTGGCGAGTGTAGGTTGGATATGAGTCATGACCACCACCACCATGATCACAGTCACAGTCATGACCACCAACATGATCATTCTCATTCTCACCCTGAGTATCCTCAAGCTAAACATCCATTAGGCCCTGAGTCTGCTCGAAAGAAGTGATTAGATCATTGATAACTTATGAACGTGATCCAAAATCTATTTATGCAGCTAGTTTTGCTACTGTAAGAAATGAAGCAAACCTGGCAAGGTTTTCTCCAGAAATGCAGGCTGTTGTTATTCGATTAATCCATGCATGTGGGATGATTGAGGTTGCTGATAGAATTGCTTATTCACCTAATGCTGCGAATGCTGGATCTTTTGCATTAGCAAATGGCGCTCCAATTTTATGTGATTGCGAAATGGTTGGTGCGGGAATAATTCGACGATATTTACCTGCTAATAACGAAGTAATTGTAACTTTAAATAATCCAGCTGTTTCTGAATTGGCCACAACCATTGGAAATACAAGGTCAGCAGCCGCAATAGAATTATGGGAACCTCATATTGAAGGATCTGTAGTAGCAATTGGGAATGCCCCAACCGCATTGTTCCACCTTTTAGAATTAATTGACCAAGGTTTCCCTAAACCAGCATGTATTCTTGGTTTTCCTGTAGGATTTATTGGTGCAGCTGAAAGTAAAGCTACACTGGTAGCCTCTCCACGTGATTGTGAATTTATTGCCCTTCGTGGTCGTCGGGGAGGGTCAGCAATTGCTTCTGCAGCGGTAAATGCATTATCGGCAGGTTTGCCAGAGATATCGTTATGACTGTTTGGTTGCATATTGTGGGGATTGGTGAAGACGGAATCGAGGGTCTATCGCCGGCTAGCCGAGCAGTTGTAGAGGCTGCAGAAATAATTGTTGGAGGCTCAAGGCACCAAAATTTAATTAATTCCCAAGCGGAACGAATTAACTGGCCAAGCCCATTTGATGCTTTAATTGAACTGCTAAAGTCAAAGTCAGGTCACAGAGTTGTTGTTTTGGCTACGGGAGATCCACTTTGGTATTCTGTTGGAGCGAGAATCGGACGTGAAATAGATCCATCAGAAATTTCATATCATCCTCAAGTTGGAGCTTTTCAATTAGCAGCGGCTAGGATGGGATGGTCAATGGCTGACTTGGAAACACTAACTGTTCATGGTCGGCCAGTAGAGCAGATGATTGCTTTTATCCAGCCTAATCAACGGTTATTGATTTTGACTACAGGTGCTGAAACCCCAAAACAAATTGCAGGCTTTTTGACTGAGCGAGGCTTTGGAAAATCACAATTGACTGTACTAGCATCAATGGGTGGAGAGAATGAGGCAAGGTTTGATGGTAAGGCAGAAACTTGGCAGTATGAAGTTCCAGCATTTAACACACTAGCTGTGGAGTGTATTGCTGCTAAAGATGCTGCAATGTTACCTAGAGTTCCGGGATTAGCCGATGAATTGTTTCAAGGTGATGGAACAATGACTAAGCAAGAAATAAGAGCTACATCTGTCGCTAAATTAATGCCTATGAGGGGTGCTTTATTGTGGGATGTTGGTTGTGGTTGTGGTTCAGTTGCTGTTGAGTGGATGCGGGCTGCAAGATATGCAAGGGCCATAGGCATTGAGCCACGAGCAGATCGAAGAACATATGCAGCTAATAATGCATTAGCACTAGGGGTCCCCAAGCTCGAGTTGATAGATGGTTTTGTGCCAAGTGCGCTTAATGATTTAGAGTCGCCAGATGCAATATTTATTGGTGGTGGATTAAGTATAGAAACATTTGAAGCTTGCTGGTCAGCTTTACGGCCATTAGGTCGATTGGTTGTAAATGCGGTTACATTAGAATCAGAACAAATTCTATTAAACTTATATGCAAAATACGGTGGTGATTTAGTTCGCATTCAAATCAGCAAGGCAGATAGTATTGGTAAAGTTACTGGATGGAGACCATCTATGCCAGTTACACAGTGGAGTTTAGTAAAGCGATGAAAGGTATCTTATATGGCGTTGGGCTTGGCCCAGGAGATCCAGAGTTAATGACACTCAAAGCTTACCGATTAATAGCAGGTGCAGAAGTTATAGCTTATCCAACCTTAGAGGGAAGTGATAGTTTTGCGAGGTCAATTGCTTCAGACATTATAAATCCTGAAACTGAAGAAATTGTAGTTGAGATTCCTATGTCAGTTGAGCGAGGTCCGGCACAAACTGCTTATGATTTAGGGGCACTAAAAATTTCAGAAAAACTAAATGAAGGAAAAGATGTAATAGTCTTATGTGAAGGTGATCCATTTTTTTATGGATCTTTCATGTACTTATTTTCCAGATTAAATAAAGAATTTGAATGTGAGGTTATACCTGGAGTTACATCTGTAACTGCATGTGCGGCCTCAATTGCAACACCGCTTACTGCCCGAAACGAAGTCTTAACCATTATTCCGGGACCAATTAATGAAGTTTTATTAGAGCAACGTGTGGCTGGCTCTGAGGCTATTGCAATTATGAAAGTTGGCAGGCACCTACCAAAAATTCGTAGGGTTTTAGAGAAATTAGATTTAACCAAATTCGCATATTATATAGAACGAGCTACTCTCCCCAATCAGATTGTCTTGCCATTATCTGATGCGCCTTTAAAGGCTCCTTATTTTTCAATGATATTAGTCACTAAAGGAAATGATCCATGGCTTTAACTCCTGTTGTTTTATGCCTTTCTCAGTCGGGTTACAAAACTGCTAGAAGAATTGCAGATGTATTAGGTGCTCAGTTGCATGGGCGAGAAGATCGCGTTGAAGGAGTTGATGCAACATTTGAAAATGCGTTAGATTATATTCGAGTTTTATTTGGGGCTGGAACACCAATTATTGGTGTATGCGCTGCTGGAATATTAGTCAGGGGTGTTGCACCAATGTTGGTTGATAAACTAAAAGAACCTCCTGTTATTGCCGTGCCTGATGATGGCTCAACAATAATACCACTCTTAGGAGGGCACCGTGGGGCGAATAGATTGGCTCAACAAATCGCTGTTGAGTTAAATTCTAATGCAGCAATAACTACTGCAGGTGATATAGCTATGGGTGTTGCTTTAGATGAGCCTCCAATTGGATATAAATTGCAAAACTTTAAAGATGCAAAATCTGTAATGGCAACCCTACTAAGTGGAGCTCAAATAAGTGTTTTAGGAGATAATATATTTGAAATTGAAAGTTTTCCTGAAGGTAAAATCAAATTAGCTGTTTCTGAATCACCGCTAGTTGGTGATGAGATGACATTAGTATATCACCCGCAAAAATATGCCCTGGGATTAGGATGCGCCAGGGGATGTTCGATTGAAGAAATGTGGAGTCTTGTTTCAAAGTGTTTGCTGGATTCTAATATAGCAGAGGGATCTATTTCTTGTATTGGGTCATTAGACTTAAAGGGCGATGAGCCAGCAATTATAGAAACTGCTTTACGACTAGGTGTCCCATTCAGAGTGTTTAATGCTAGTGAATTGGAAGCTATGACCCCTAAATTAGCTAATCCATCTAGTATTGTATTCTCTGAGGTTGGTTGCCACGGAGTATCTGAGGCAGCAGCTTTAGCTTTGAGTAATGGTGAGCTAGTTTTAGAAAAGAAAAAAACTCTTAATGCAACATGCGCTATAGCAAAATCAAGTAATGTAATTACTAAGTTTAAAGGTCGCTCAAGGGGTAAGCTGTCAATAGTTGGTATCGGTCCAGGTCAACACTCATGGAGGACGCCTGAAGCATCTGCATTAGTTTCTGAAGCTGATGAATTAGTTGGATATGGTCTTTATATTGATATTTTAGGACCATTAGCTGTGGGAAAAGATAGATCTGATTTCCCTCTAGGCGGGGAAGAAGCCCGATGTCGATATGCTCTAGAGCAAGCTGGAAAAGGTAAAAATGTTGCTTTAATTTGTTCAGGTGATGCAGGAATTTATGCAATGGGAGCATTGGTTTTTGAGCTATTAGATCGTGATGAGAATGATATGGGTGTTTCTCAGGCAGCAAAACGTATTGAAGTACAATGCACTCCGGGCGTATCAGCATTACAAGCTGCTGCAGCGAGAGCTGGAGCTCCCCTTGGCCATGATTTCTGTACTATAAGTTTGTCAGATTTATTAACCCCACGTGAAGATATAATAAGGCGCCTTCATGCTGCTGCTGAAGGTGATTTTGTTATAGCTTTTTATAACCCAGTATCAAAAACTCGAAGAACATTATTAGCAGAAGCGCGCGAAATTTTACTAAAACATAGACCTAAAGATACACCAGTAATGCTTGCTAGTTCATTAGGGCGACCAGAAGAAGAAGTTCGGTATAGGCGTTTAGATGAATTGGAGGTTGATGAGGTAGACATGTTAACAGTTGTTTTAGTCGGTTCAAGTAATTCACGTTTAACAAATCTTGGTGAGGGTCCAAGAATGTTTACTCCACGTGGTTATGCACGAAAAATTGATGGAGATTTATCATGACTGTTTACTTTATTGGCGCTGGCCCAGGTGACCCTGATTTAATAACTTTAAAAGCAAAAGCTTTAATTGAAAAATGTGCAGTATGTTTATATGCTGGATCACTTGTGCCTGAAGCAGTGGTTGCATGTGCTCCAGAATATGCAATTGTTAAAGACACTGCTGTCATGACTTTAGATGATACACATGCAGATATAAAAGAGGCACATCGGCTTGGAAAAGATGTTGCACGCGTTCATTCTGGAGATCCATCATTATATGGGGCAATAGCAGAACAGATCCGTAGGCTAAAAAATGATAATATCCCCTATAAAATTATTCCTGGTGTGCCGGCTTATGCTGCTATGGCTGCAGAAATGGGCCAAGAGTTAACAATACCAGAAATAGCTCAATCGATCATTTTAACTCGCATGTCTATGCAGTCCACATCCATGCCTGAGAATGAAACATTAAGTAATTTTGGACGTACAGGAGCAACTCTAGCAATACATTTAGCTGTAAGGAATATGCGAGAAATAGAACGACAGCTAATACCTCACTATGGTGAAGATTGCCCAGCTGTCGTTGGTTATCGCGTTGGATGGCCAGATCAAATGATAATTCGAGGTACACTTAGTACGATACGAAAAAAAATACGCAAAGAAAAAATTACAAGAACTGCATTGATTATGGTTGGGCCAGCATTAGCTATAAGCCATGATTTTGTTGATAGCGCGCTTTATGATCCCAATATACCTCATGTGCTTCGTCCAGTTGTAGGAGTTGATTTGATAGAAGATCATAATACGTAAGTATCTTAATAAATTCTTAAAGTTGAATTTTATCTTAAAAGCGAAGAATATACTGATATTTCATATAAATTCGAATAATATTCGATAGAATTATAGAATATACTAATTTTAGCAATTAAATATGGTTTAATTGGTGGCATTAAAGATTAGTAAAATAGAAGTGAGATAGATTATGATTAAGTCCCCTTATTTGTTGTTTCTTGGAGATGCAGCTGATGGATTAGCTGCTAAAGTTGCTCAAGGTATAAAAGATTGGCGCCCAGATTTAAGTGTAGGCCAGTATCGAATGGATAAGTGTAATGCTGATTTAGGTTTAACTGATATGAGTTTTGATCAAGCCGTTGAAGCTGGTGCAAAAACTTTAGTAATTGGTGTAGCAAATCGAGGTGGGGTCATCTCTATTGAATGGCAAGAAAGGCTATTAGAAGCATTAGAAGCGGGTTTAGACATAGCATCTGGATTACACAATTTATTAAAAGACGAAAAAGTTTTAGTTGATAAAGCTGCTGAATTAGGACGAAGTTTATTTGATGTAAGAATACCAACAGAAGCTTATCCTATTGCCTCAGGTATTAATCGAACTGGAAAAAGATGTTTAGCTGTTGGTACAGATTGCTCTGTTGGGAAAATGTATACAGGCTTAGCAATCGAAAAAGAAATGCTTAGTCGGAATATGAAGGCTACTTTTAGATCAACTGGACAAACTGGTATTTTAATAACGGGTAATGGCGTACCATTAGATGCAGTTATTGCAGATTTTATGGCTGGTTCAGTTGAGCATTTGACTCCAAACAATGATGAAGATCATTGGGATTTGATTGAAGGTCAAGGAAGTTTGTACCATGCTTCATATTCTGGAGTTACTATGGCATTAATTCATGGTGGGCAGCCTGATGCTTTAATTTTATGCCATGAACCTACACGGGAACACATGCGTGGATTGCCAAATTATAAATTACCAAGTTTAGACGAATTGCGTGATACGGCACTAATTTTAGCTAGAATTGTAAACCCTGAAGTAAAAGTAGTTGGCATATCAGTAAACACTCAACATTTAAGTGAAGTTGATGCTATTAAGTATTTAAAAGAAACTGAAAATAGAATGGGCATTCCAGCAGTTGATCCATTCCGCCATGGAGCATCCCGTTTAGTTGATGCATTAGAAGCTTGTTGAATATTTGATGAAAATTTCTATTGAATTTAACAGCTTTAAACTAGCTCAAGTTTTTACAATTTCTCGAGGCTCTAGAACTCAAGCAGATGTCTTAACAGTCATCATTTCTCGAGGAAAATATCATGGTATGGGAGAGTGTGTCCCTTATGCAAGATATGGTGAAACAATGGAATCTGTAAGCCAACAAATTAATGCTCTTCCAGCTGAGTTTGATAGAACAATACTTTTACAACTTTTACCTGCAGGTGCTGCGCGAAATGCAATTGATTGCGCTTTATGGGATTTAGAGGCTAAAGAAACAGGTATTTCAGCCTGGAAGATAGCAGGCTTAAATAAGCCAAAAGCTGTCGAAACAGCTTATACATTATCCTTAGATACGCCAGAAAAGATGAATTCACAGGCTGCAAAAAATTCATTTAGACCACTTTTGAAAACAAAACTTGGCGGTGGTGAAGCTGATATAGATCGAATTCGTGCAGTGCGAGCTGGTGCCTTGTCTTCACGAATTATAGTAGATGCTAATGAAGGATGGACACCTGAATTATACGAAAAATTAGCACCAATTCTATTAAATCTTGGGGTTGAAATGGTAGAACAGCCATTTCCTTCTGGTGAGGATGAAGCGTTATTAGATTTAAATAGAGTTTTACCTGTTTGTGCTGATGAAAGTTGTCATGATAGAGCTAGTTTAAAAAATCTAATGGGTAAGTATGACATGGTTAATATTAAATTAGATAAAACTGGTGGATTGACCGAAGCTTTAGAGTTAAAGCAAGCAGCATTAAATATGGGTTTTGACGTTATGGTTGGATGTATGGTTGGGTCTTCTTTAGCTATGGCACCTGCTATTTTAGTTGGACAAGAAGTATCCGTTGTTGATCTTGATGGACCACTTTTATTAAGTGAAGATCGCAAACATAAATTATTTTACGATGCCGAAGGTGTACATCCTGCGCGGCCAGAATTATGGGGTTAAATATGACACGAATTGTATATTTGAATGGTGATTTTTTAAACGAAAATGATGCAAAGGTTTCAATTTTTGATAGAGGCTTTTTGATGGCTGACGGGGTTTATGAAGTGACATCAGTAATTAACGGAAAGTTAATTGATTTTGATGGACATGCTATCCGTTTACAACGTTCAATGAGCGAATTGATGATGGAATCTGCCATTTCAAAAGAAGATCTTTTAGAGGTTCATAGGCAATTAATAATAAAAAATGATCTGAATGAAGGCATGATTTACTTACAGATTACTCGGGGCTCACCAAATGATCGAGATTTTGTATTTCCAGATCCTAAGCTAATAAAGCCAACTATTGTTTTATTTACACAATCTAATGCTAATATGGTTGAAAACCCAAAAGCGCAAATAGGTATGAAAGTTATATCAATTCCTGATGAACGTTGGGGCCGGCGTGACATAAAGACTGTTCAACTTTTGTATCCTTCAATGGGCAAGATGATTGCAAAATCTAAAGGTGCTGATGATGCTTGGATGGTTGAAGGTGGAATGGTAACTGAGGGAACCTCTAACAACGCGTACATAATTAAAGATGGCGCTATAATTACCAGAGAGCTATCAAATGATATTCTGCATGGTATTACTCGCGCTGCAGTATTAAGATTTGCAAATGAAGCGCAAATGACAGTTGAAGAACGCAATTTTTCAATTGAAGAAGCTCAAAATGCTGATGAAGCATTTATAACTTCAGCTTCAACTTTTGTGATGCCTGTAGTCAACATTGATGGTGTTGATGTTGGGTCAGGTAAGCCTGGAAAAATTGCTGCTAGATTAAGGGAAATTTATTTAGAAGAAACACTAAAAACAGCAATTTAAAATTTTAATATTATGGCTGTTGAGTTAGTTATAATAATTATTTAAATTAGCTGGCCATTTATCCATTTAGTGATTTTCTTTAAATGAATTTTTTTGTTCTTTAGTAGCTTCAGTTTGATATTTAGTTTTCCATTCATCAAATGGCATTCCATAGAATGTTTCACGTGCATTATCTTTAGATATTGAAATGCCTCTTTCTTCTGCTGCTTCCTGATACCATCGTGATAAGCAATTTCTGCAAAAGCCTGTTAAATTCATCATGTCAATATTTTGAACATCTGTTCGTTTTGCTAAATGGTCTCTTAAAGTTCTAAATGCTGCCGCTTCAAGTTCAGTTTGAGTTTGTGTGTCCATAATTTATTCTTTTCGTTAAATTAAAATATTTGGATATTTTTGTAATATTTGTTTTTAGTTAATTTTACACCAATTTTACATATATAAAAAATTATTTAATATTAAATAATAGATATAGCAATTTACTGGTTGTTTTTTCTTTAGCAGGTATTTAACTGAATGTTGAAAAAACGACATAATTATAAAGATAAAGACACTTTTAAGGGGAACTGCAGTGAGAAGAAATCGAAATGTCAAGATTGTTGCCACTCTGGGCCCAGCGTCAGATACTTATGAAATGATTAAAAAGTTATTTGAAGAAGGTGTTGACGTATTCCGTTTAAATATGAGCCATGGTACTCACAGTGAAATGAGAGACCGGTATCAAATGATACGTGATATTGAGAGGGATGTGGGTCGCCCTATATGTATTTTGGCAGATTTACAGGGACCAAAATTGAGATGTGGTTCGTTTCTTAACGGAAAAGAAATTCTGGAAGTTGGTTCAAAGTTTCGATTTGATTTGGATGAGACAGAAGGTAACCAAAATAGAGTTTGTCTACCACACGAGGAGATTTTTGCTGCTTTGAAGGTTGGATCAACTTTATTGATTAATGATGGCAAATTACGTGTTAAAGTTTTAGATTGTGGAAATGACTTTGCTAATTGCGAAGTAATGGTCGGTGGTGAAATATCAAACCGTAAAGGTGTAAATGTTCCTGATGTTATTTTACCATTAGCTGCTCTATCTGAAAAAGATCGTAAGGATTTGGAGTTTTCTTGTGAGTTGGGTGTTGATTGGTTAGCTCTGTCATTTGTTCAGCGTCCAGAAGATGTAGAGGAAGCTAGGGCTTTAACTAACGGGCGTGCGGCTATTTTATCTAAAATTGAAAAGCCAGCAGCGGTAAATGCATTTGATGAAATTCTTGCTGTATCCGATGGGATTATGGTCGCCAGAGGTGATCTTGGAGTAGAGCTTCCAGTGCAAGATGTGCCTCCAATTCAAAAGCGCCTTGTCACGTCATGTCGAGATGCAGGAAAGCCAGTAATTGTTGCTACTCAGATGATGGAAAGTATGATTGAAAGCCCAGTTCCAACTAGAGCAGAGGTTTCTGATGTTGCAACTGCTATTTATGAGGGCGCTGATGCAGTTATGTTGTCTGCTGAATCTGCTGCGGGCAGTTATCCAGTTGAAGCAGTGAGAACAATGAATGCTGTGGCTGTAGAGGTTGAGCGAGATCAAACTTACAGGACAGGAATAGAAGCAACGCGTAGTACTGCTAGAAGTAAAGTTGCGGATGCAATAACAGCTGCGGCACGTGAAATTGCAGAAACAACAGATGTAAAAGCAATATGTTGCTTTACTTCCTCTGGTACAACTGCTGTCTTGGCATCACGTGAGAGACCAAAAGTCCCAATTATTGCATTAACGTCATTGCCTGCAGTAGCTAGAAGACTAGGGTTAGTGTGGGGGTTGCATTGTGTGGTGACTGGAGAAGTAACAAGGTTTAAGCATGCCGTTATAAGTGCTGCTCGTGCAGCAAGAAGTTATGAGTTTGCAGCAGATAAAGATAAAATAGTAGTAACAGCAGGTGTTCCATTTAATACAGCGGGTTCAACAAACATTATCAGAGTTGCTTCAGTTGATGAAAAAATTATAAATACGTTAGAATCTTAAATTCGTTTGGTGTAAGGAATTTAAAAAATATAAATGATTTATGGATGACTAGGGCTTGCAATTATTATCTTTGAGTCATAAAAGCGCGTACTGAGAAACATTTCCGGCCTATAGGGTATGCCGAGCGATGTGTTAACCAACTCAAAAGGAGATGGAAATGCCCAAAATGAAGACTAAATCAGGCGCTAAAAAGCGCTTCAAGATGACTGCCTCAGGTAAAGTCAAATCCGGTCAAGCCGGTAAACGTCATGGTATGATTAAACGTTCTAATAAATTCTTACGCAATGCACGTGGTACAACCACATTGTCTGCGGCGGATGCTACGATCGTTAAAAAATACATGCCTTACGCGCGCTGATAGGAGATTTAAACAATGGCAAGAGTTACATCTGGTAAAGTTACACACGCTCGTCACAAAAAGGTCATAAAGGCCGCTAAAGGTTATTACGGAGCACGCAAAAATGCGTTTCGTACGGCAACCCAAGCTGTAGATAAAGCGAATCAATATGCAACACGTGATCGTAAGAACCGTAAAAGGAACTTTAGAGCACTTTGGATTCAACGTATTAACGCAGCAGTTCGTTTAAACGATGAGACATTAACATACAGCCGCTTCATAAATGGTGTCCAAAAAGCTGGAATAGAAGTGGATCGTAAGGTTTTGGCTGACTTAGCAGTTCACGAACCTGAAGCATTTGGTGTGATTGTAGAGCAGGCAAAAGCTGCTCTTTAATAAAGTTATATAACTGATCAAAGACCCTGCAGTGAAATGTGGGGTTTTTTTTTGAGACTGTGTAAATTTAAATCTAAAGTTATGAATATATTTTAGCTATACTTATGTAAATATATTTTGATAATGCTAAGCTTGCATCTGTGGGCTGTTGTGATAATTCATTTAACAACAATAAGGACATGATCATGGAAGCATTAAACGACCTCAAATCAAAATATTTAAATGCTGTTTCTGAGGCCGTTGATGAATCAGCTTTAGAAAATTTGCGTATTGCTGCTGTCGGTAAAAAAGGCGAAGTAAGCTTAAAAATGCGTGAACTTGGTAAAATGTCACCAGAAGAGCGACAAACAGCGGGCCCAGCGCTTAACGCTTTAAAGGATGAAATTAACTCAGCATTAACTGCTAAAAAAGCAGCACTTTCTGATGCAGCATTAAATGAGAGATTACAAAATGAGTGGCTTGATGTTTCAATGTCAGGGAGGCCACGGCGTCAAGGATCATTGCATCCAATCTCTCAAGTTACTGAAGAAATTGTTGCAATATTTGCATCATTAGGTTTTTCGGTAGCAGAGGGGCCTCAAATTGAAAATGATTACTATAATTTTGATGCACTAAATATAGCTCCAGAGCACCCAGCGCGTCAGGAGCATGACACATTTTACATGCATCGGGATAAAGAAGATGAGCGAGCTCCAAACGTATTGAGAACACATACAAGCCCAGTTCAAATTCGCTATTTAGAAAAAAACGGTGCACCATGTAGAATTATTTGCCCGGGTAGAGTTTATAGAGCAGATTATGATCAAACTCATACTCCAATGTTTCATCAATATGAGGGTATGTGTATTGATAAAGATATTTCAATGGCCAATTTGAAGTGGACTCTAGAAGAATTTTGCCGTGCGTTTTTCCAAGTTGATAATATTGAATTAAGATTTAGGGCTTCTCATTTTCCGTTTACTGAACCAAGTGCAGAAGTTGACATAAGATGTTCATGGGCTGGAGGCCAATTGAAAATAGGCGAAGGTGATGATTGGATGGAAATACTTGGATCAGGCATGGTTCACCCAAAAGTGCTTCATGCGGGTGGTATTGATACTGATATATACCAAGGCTTTGCTTTTGGTATGGGTATAGATCGATTGGCGATGTTGAAATATGGCATTCCTGATCTTAGAGCATTTTTTGATAGTGATTTACGTTGGCTCCGTCATTATGGTTTTGCAAGTTTAGATGCACCTAACTTACATAATGGAATTAGCCGTTAATGATTTTTTACAAGGGCAAATAAAATGAAAAAATACTTTGATATAGCTCAAAAGCTTGGATTTGGATTGTTTACAATTGTATTGTTAAATATTTTGTCTGGTATTTTCTTAGGTCAAATATTTATTAGCATTTTTATTTCCTTTTGGTTTTTTACCATAGGATTAGCTCTTGTTGTTTATCCCGCAGTCTTAAAAAAACGTAATGAAGATTAGTATTGGTTTGATGCCTTCACTTTGTAACTAGTTTCTATTACTCATCTATAACAGAATTCTTAACACGGTAGACTTATGAAATTTACATTATCTTGGTTAAAAGAACATCTTAAAACTGACGCCTCTCTTGATGATATTCTCTACGCATTAACTGACCTTGGGTTAGAAGTTGAGGATGTCGTAAATCCACTAGATAAGTTGGATGATTTTACTATTGGCTATGTAGCTGATGCGGAAAAGCATCCAGATGCAGACAAGTTAAGAGTTTGCAAAGTAAATACAGATGAAGGTGAGCTCCAAATTATATGTGGAGCACCTAATGCTCGCAAAGGCATATATGTAGTGGTAGCAAAACCTGGCGTGTATGTTCCTGGGTTAGATATAACAATTGGTGTTGGTAAGATCCGTGGAATTGAATCATTTGGCATGATGGCTTCAGAGCGTGAAATGGAATTATCGGATGAGCATGATGGTATTATTGAATTAGAGGGAAGCCCAAGTATTGGTTCAAAGTTTGTTGATTATTTAAAGAAAAATAAGCCTGAAACGGTTGATCCAATAATTGAAATAGCTATCACTCCCAATCGACCAGACGCGCTAGGTGTTAGGGGCATAGCTAGAGATCTTGCTGCTCGTGGAATAGGTGAATTAATTAATCGAGATACGGAAGTAGAAATTGATGGAAAGTTTTCCTCTAAGCTAAAGATTAGCATCGATCAAAGCACTTTAAATGGATGCCCATTATTTGTTGGACGAGTAATAAAAGGTGTAAAAAACGGTCCAAGTCCTAATTGGCTTCAGACTGCATTACGTGCAATTGGCTTGCGCCCAATATCACTATTAGTAGATATCACGAACTATTATACATATGACCGTAACCGGCCTCTCCATGTATTTGATATGGATAAAGTTTCTGGAAATTTACGTATTCATCAAGCTAAAGGTGGTGAAACTATCACTGCGTTGGATGACAAAGAATACGTAATGCAAAAAGATATGATGGTTATCTCAGATGATAACGGAATAGAAAGTATTGCTGGTATTATGGGTGGGCTTAATACTGGATGTGATGAAAATACTGTAAATGTATTTGTTGAAAGTGCGTATTGGGATCCTACAAAAATTGCAATCACTGGAAGAAAATTAAAGATTAATTCTGATGCTAGATATAGATTTGAAAGAGGTGTTGATCCTTTATTTACAATAAGTGGATGTGATCATGCTGTTGCATTAATCCAAAAATTTGGGGGAGGAGAAGCATCCAATCTTATAACTGCTGGTTCGGTTCCAGATGTCTCGCGGTCATATACCCTGGATACTGATAGGGTTGAATCTTTGGTTGGAATGGAAATTTCTGCTAAAATGCAAATTAAATATTTAACAGATTTAGGATTTATTATTAAAGGGGATCAGGCTTATGTGCCAAGTTGGCGCCCAGATATACTTGGTTCAGCTGATCTAGTTGAAGAAGTTGCACGAATAGCTTCATTAACAAAGCTTGTAGGTGTTCCTCTCCCACGTTTGTCTGATGGTGTCCCAAAACCAATTTTAACTCCAATGCAGCGTAGAGAAGCTATGGCTCGAAGAACTATAGCAGCTTTAGGATATAATGAATGTGTTACATATTCATTTATTGATCGTGTATCTGCTGAGCTTTTTGGTGGTGGATCTGATAATGTTATGATTGGCAACCCAATTTCATCAGAAATGAGCCATATGCGTCCGTCATTATTGCCAGGATTATTGCAAGCGGCACAACGCAATCAAGCTCGAGGCGTTATGGATATGGCATTATTTGAAGTAGGGCCAGTATTTCATGGCGGAGAGCCTGAAGAGCAGGAATTATTAGCTTCAGGATTACTTGTTGGGCATACTGGACCACGCGATGCTTATGGTGTCAGGCGTGCAGTTGATGCTTTCGATGCAAAAGCAGATGCTGAGGCTGTCTTATCAGCGATAGGAGCACCAGAAAAATTAATGGTTTTGCGTGGTGCTAAAGCATGGTGGCATCCAGGTAGATCAGGTAAACTTTCTCTAGGGCCTAAAAATATTATGTGTGCTTTTGGGGAATTACATCCAAAAGTTGTTGAGGCATTTAATATAAAAGGTCCGGCGGTTGCATTTGCAATACATCTAGAAAATCCACCACTTCCAAAGAAAAAAACAACAACAAGAGCAGCTTTGAAAACTAGTGACCTGCAAACTGTTGATAGAGACTTTGCTTTTGTTGTAGATAATTCTGTAGAAGCATTAACTATATTAAATGCAGCAAAAGGAGCTGATAAATCTTTAATATTTGATGCTTATGTCTTTGATGTATTCGATGGAGTTAAAGCTGAAGGGCAAATGGGACCTGAAAAAAAATCTGTTGCATTTACTGTAAAGTTACAGCCAAAAGAAACTACGCTAACAGATAAAGAAATTGAAGCTGTATCTGAAAAAATTATTGAAAAAGTAACAAAAGCAACTGGTGGGGCTTTAAGAGGGTAATATGAAATTAAAAGTTTATTTAGCAGGTGAAATTCATACAAATTGGCGAGAAGAAATAATATCAGGATGTAAAGCTTTAGATGTAGAATTTACCTCACCAGTAACTGACCATGGTTCATCTGATGATTGCGGTGTTATTATAATGGGTTCAGAAGAAAATAAATTTTGGCATGATACTAAAAGTGCAAAATTAAATGCAATTAGAACACGTAAGGCAATTGATGATGCAGATATTGTTGTTGTAAGATTTGGTGAAAAATATAAACAATGGAATGCAGCATTCGATGCAGGGCAAGCCTATGCTTTAGGAAAATCTTTAATCGTCATGCATCAGGGAGAACATCAACACCCATTAAAAGAAGTTGATGCAGCAGCTCTTGCAGTTGTTGAAACACCTACACAGGTATCTCAAATCCTTGAATATGTTTTAAACGGCTCATTGCCAAAGTAATTATTTATTTATGTAATATTTTTTCTTGTTTAAGGAAAATTTCAAAGGCATCAAAATTTAATTGTTCAAATTGGCCAAAGCTTTCCATCCAGATTGCCGCATCGCGCATTGCATGCATTTGAAGTTTACACCATTTTACCCGGCCTCTTTTTTCCTGAACAATTAATCCAGATTTGGATAAGATTTGTAAGTGTTTTGATATTGCAGCTAATGATATATCAAAAGGCTCTGCAACATCTGTTACAGCCATATCATCTTCTAGTAACATAATTAGTATTTCCCTCCGAGTAGAATCGCCAAGGGCTGCAAATATTTTATCAAGATTATTATTCATAATAATTTCTATCTTTTATTGAATGTAAAGGTCAACTAACTGGTTGATTAAATACTCTTAAATTATTTTAATAATTTAAGTTACTTTATTACTTAACCAAAAGGTTGAATAATAGATTTATGGTATTTTTTGTTTATAATTTTTTGTAAATAATTTTTTTGTGAAAAATTTATTAAAAAACTGTTTATTTTCAGTAGGATATGTACTTTTATAAAGTACCTAAATTCGTTGACACTAGCCTACTTGCATTCTATTACACTTCAAACTGTCCTTTGTTCCTAGATGAGGTGTTTATGGCTGATAAAATCGACCCCAAACGTCTTTCTGATTTGAATGATAGGTTAAATGCTAAGAAAAGTGTCTCTAAAAAAGAGGCTAAGCATGAAGACCATTATTCAGGTGCCCATCTGGGTTGGAGAATGGTTATTGAGTTGGTTGTGGGTATGCTCATGGGGCTCGGTATAGGTTATGGTTTAGATCATTTACTTGGCACTTTGCCTTTGTTTTTGATTATTTTTACAATTCTAGGCTTTGCTGCCGGTGTACGCACTATGATGCGAACCGCACAGGAAGTTCAGATAGAAGATACAGTTATTGATAGTGATGATCTATCAATAAAAAATATGGATGATAGTGACGATTAAAAAATAATCGTTTTAAGTAGAAGGAACATTAGCGTGGCAAAAGAAGAAGCAGGTAACGGTTTAGTTTTCCATCCTATGGATCAGTTCCAAATTAAAACGCTATTTGGTGATGGGCCAGTTCATTGGTACAGCTTTACAAACGTCACACTTTGGATGGGGCTTACACTTCTTGCAATATTTGCATTGTTAGTTTTGGGAACATCTCGACGCGCAATGATCCCTAATCGCATACAATCTGTTGGCGAGTTGGCATATGGTTTTATTTACCGGATGATCGAAGATGTAGCTGGCAAAGATGGTGTGCGGTACTTCCCACATATTATGACATTATTTATGTTTATTGTTTTTTCTAATTTTCTTGGTTTATTGCCAATGGCATTTACCACAACGTCACACATCGCAGTAACGGGCGTATTAGCGATGGGGGTGTTTTTATCGGTTACGATTCTAGGTTTTGCAAAGCACGGGCTAGGCTTCCTTAGTGTATTTTGGATTAGTTCGGCGCCTTTGCCTCTACGACCAATCCTGGCTCTTATTGAAGTAATTTCGTACTTCGTTCGCCCGCTCAGCCATTCTATTCGTCTAGCCGGTAACATGATGGCTGGTCATGCTGTGATCAAAGTGTTTGCTGCTTTTGCGGCAGTGCTTGCGATCTCACCCTTTGCCATTGTGGCAATTACTGCAATATATGCACTCGAAGTACTGGTAGCTTTCATTCAGGCTTATGTCTTTGCAATTTTAACTTGCGTGTATCTGAAGGATGCATTGCACCCGCATCACTAATCTACTCTTAAACTTAAACTTAAACTTAAAACACACTAATCGTAAGGAGATTTAATATGGAAGGCGACATCGTACAAATGGGCGCATATATTGGCGCAGGCCTCGCATGTACTGGCATGGGCGGCGCAGCCGTCGGTGTTGGCCATGTGGTCGGTAACTTTTTATCTGGCGCATTGCGCAACCCGTCTGCAGCTACAGGTCAAACAGCGACAATGTTTATCGGTATCGCATTTGCTGAAGCTTTGGGCATTTTCTCATTCCTAGTAGCGCTTCTACTAATGTTTGCTGTTTAAGCAAATAAAGATTGTGCGAATTCGTTTGCACTAAAAAATGCGAGTGAGGTTTACCTCACTCGTTTCCCTAATTGGAGAGCAACAATATGGCTGATAAAGTAGAAGGCGTAGCAGAAACTGCACCAGGCATGCCTCAGTTGGACTTTAGTACATTTCCAAATCAAATATTTTGGTTATGTGTAACATTAGTTGTCCTATATCTTATTTTAAGTCGAGTAGCATTGCCTCGTATTGCTACAGTTCTGTCAGAACGTCATGGTGCAATCCAGCGCGATCTTGATAAAGCTGAAGAAATGAAAAGATCTGCTGTAGAGGCAGAAAATACTTATAATAAAGCTCTAGCTGACGCTCGTGCGAAAGCAAATGATATAGTTAATGAAGCTAAAGTTGAGATGCAAAAAGATCTGGATAAAGCTATAGCAAAAGCTGATTTAGAGATTGCTGCAAAAGCAGCTGAGTCTGAGAAGGCAATAAGTGCCATTAAAGATAGCGCGGTTCAATCTGTTGAAGAGGTTGCTAATGCAACAGCCAATAATATTGTAGATGCTATTCTTCCAGAAGCTGCTGATACAAAAACAATTAAAGCGGCAGTAGCTGCAAGATTGAAAGGTTGATTTAATGCGTATTATTTTATCATTAATTATAGCTTTATTGGGAAACCCAGTATTTGCTGCTTCAGGACCATTTATATCATTAAGCAATACTAATTTTGTAGTACTTTTAGCATTTTTGCTATTTGTAGGAGTGATTGTATATTTAAAAGTTCCTGGAAAATTAAATGGAATGTTGGATGAAAGAGCAAAAGGCATCAAATCTGAACTCGATGAAGCAAGATCTTTAAGAGAAGATGCGCAAAGCATATTGGCTGATTATGAACGCAAACAAAAAGAAGTTCAAAATCAAGCTGATCAAATTGTTGCTAATGCAAAAGAAGAAGCAAAAGCGGCCGCATTAGTTGCTAAAGATAACTTGAATGCTTCAATAAAGCGTAGATTAGCTGCGGCTGAAGAGCAAATTGTATCAGCGCAGATAGCGGCAATAAAAGAAGTTAAAGATACGGCTGTAACTGTAGCAATTGCTGCTGCAAAGGATGTAATATCTATTGGCATGAATACATCTCATGCGAATGATTTAATAGAATCTGCCATTAAAGATGTGAATGGAAAATTTCATTAATTATTAGTCATTAAAATTAGTAATTTTTAAGCCTTATTTTCTAAAATAGAGAATAAGGCTTTTTTACAATATGTTATGTTGTTCTTGTATGCTCAAGGCGAAGTTTAGCAATCTCTTCGTTTGCTTGAGATTTATTCACCTCTTGCATGCAATTTTTAATAAAATCCATATGCTCTTCAACTGCTTTGCGGGCAGCTTTTGCATTTCTGCTTTGAATAGCATTGCAAATAGTTTTATGTTGCTCGAGAAGATTACTGCGATTTGTATGTCTGCTAAACATAACCTGACGATTATAAAACACACCTTTTTTAAGCATTTCAAACATTGATCTAACCATGTGAAGCAAAAAAACATTGTGTGAAGCTTCAATGATTGCCATATGAAACTGTGCATCTAAAGTAGCTTCTTCAAGGGCATCTTTTTTATCATGAGCGAGTTTCATTTTATTAAAGATAGCTTGTATTACTTTTAAATCTGTTTCAGAGCCTAAATTTGCAGCGCGCTCAGCAGCCATACCTTCAAGATCACTTCTAAATGAAATATAGTCAAATACTGCTTCGTCATGAGTTGAAAATAATTCTGTAAGAGATGGTGCAAACGGTGACCCTAAGAGGTCAGCAACAAAGATGCCAGAATTTGCCTTTGTTGTAAGTAATCCTCTCTCTTGAAGAGATGATATAGCTTCTCGAAGTGAAGGCCGAGAAACACCTAATTTTTCTGCAAGATCCCGTTCTGATGGTAAGCGTTCCCCAGGCCTAATAATGCCCCTTAAAATCAGTTGTTCAATCTGAGTTATGACTGATTCGGCAACTCGGTCGAGCTCTATTTTTTGAAATGGCATACTATCCTCCAGATTAGCAAATTGTATTGCCAATTTAAAAGCGAGACAAGCTAATCATTTATTTATAATCGTACTGAAAAGCTTAAACCTACATTTGGTAATTCTGCATTTTTATCAGGTGCAGGTGTAATTACAATTTCTACCCTGCGATTTGAAGCGCGCCCTTTTGAGGTTTCATTTGACATTGCAGGCTCTAGTTCACCTCGGCCATATGCTTTTATTCGTGATCTAGAGACATCATTTTGAGCCAAAATTGTAGAAACACTTTCTGCTCGACGTGTTGAAAGTTTTTGATTGTAATCTTGGTCACCTACATTATCTGTGTGGCCAATTATTTCAACACTGGTGGTTGGGTACTTATTCAAATTTTTTGATAATCTTACGATTGAATCTTCTAATGAATACCGCACTTTAGAGCTATCAATATCAAACGTAATTGCTTCAGGAAGTGTTACAATCAGCTGGTCACCCGTATTTACAATTAGTGCACCACTACCTTCTAATTCTTTTCGTAATTCTTCTTCTTGAATATCTAATTCATTACCAATTGCTGCTCCTAAGGCTGCACCGGCTAATGCGCGCTTGATTGTTCCATTGCTATCATCGCCAGTTAGAAAGCCAGACATTACTCCTGCAGTAGCTCCAATTATTGCACCTTGCTTTGCATTGTAAGGGTTTTCTGTACATGCAAGTATGCTGAACAGGCTAAATAATAAAACTGATATCGTTTTAAATGATTTATTCAAAGTATTGATCCTCATCTAATATATAAATTTAAACTATTTTTACTAACTTTTTTGAAAAGTTTCTACATAAATAATAAATTTTCAAAATTCTGTTTTTAAAATGTTATTTTTAATATTTAATCCCCACCGATAACCACCTAAGCTACCTGTTTTTCTTATTACTCTGTGACATGGGATTAACCAACATATTGGATTTCTCCCAATTGCTGAGGCAATTGCACGTACAGCTTTTGGTCTTTTTAATTGGTATGCAATATCACTGTAACTTGTTACACTTCCAGTTGGAATTTTAAGCAGTGTTTTCCAAACATTAATTTGAAAAGGGCTTCCAATCATATGAATATTTAACGGGTCTTTATGTTCTAAAATTGATCTTGATTGAGAAACCAGTGCATCGTCATTTTGTTGAAAATTTGCATTTGGCCAGTATTCAAACATTTTTGAGATTGTCTTTTTTTCCCCATATTCATCTGCAAATGCCAAACCACAAATACCTTTTTCTGTAGATGACAAAAGCATTGGGCCATATGGGCTCTTGAACCAGCCAAAGACTATTTTAAAAGTATGATCAGTGGGTGTTTCAAATATTAAGTTTATATTTTTCCACTGCCTTTTTTGAGCCATTGACTCATGATTTATTAATTTTTTTTTAAGAATTTCTTGTTCGATTTCTAAACTTGGTAGGTCTTGATTTATATTTGATTTTTTCATTTTTTCATTTTGGTATAAAAATTGATAATTAGCTATACGTTATTTTAATACTTTACTTGGCAAAAGTGTATTTTAATGACAAAAGAAAGGATGCCAAAGCAATTAGATTATCAAAGTATATATGAAATTTTTTCACGTTTTCGTGAACATGAAGCAGAACCAAAGGGTGAACTTGATCATGTAAATGCATATACACTAGTTGTAGCTGTTGCTTTGTCTGCCCAATCAACTGATGTAGGTGTTAATAAAGCTACAAGCGCACTTTTCATGATTGCAGATACCCCAGAAAAAATGATTGCCTTGGGTGTAGACGGCGTTATGGAATACATAAAGACAATTGGACTATATCGCCAAAAAGCCAAAAATGTAATTAAAATGAGCGAACTATTAATTGAAAGGTACAATAGTATTGTTCCTTCATCTAGAGCGGCGCTTGAAGGATTACCTGGTGTTGGGCGAAAAACTGCAAATGTCGTTTTAAATATGTGGTTTGGACAACCAACCCAGGCTGTAGATACACACATTTTACGTTTTGGGAATCGATCTGGAGTTGCAATAGGTAAAGATGTTGTTGCCGTTGAGAGGGCAATTGAAGACCATGTGCCAGCAGAATTTCAACATCATGCTCATCATTGGATGATCTTACATGGCCGTTACACGTGTAAGGCCCGCAAGCCAGTTTGTATGAATTGTATTATAAAAGACTTATGTCAATTTGAGGAAAAGATTAGTGAATAAAAGTTATAAGGTTGTTGGAATAGGCAATGCGATTGTTGATGTTTTAGCTAAATGCAGTGATGAATTTTTAAGTGCCAAAGGAATTGAAAAGGGCATAATGCAACTCATTGATACTTCTAGGGCTAATGAAATATACACTGCTATGAATGCAGGTGTCGAAATATCAGGAGGATCTGCGGCGAATACGATTGCAGGAATTGCTTCAGTTGGAATAAAAACGGCATTTATTGGAAAAGTTAAGGATGACCAATTAGGGCGCATTTTTGCTCATGATATACGTGCACAAGGAGCAGATTTTGATACGCCAATGGTTAGTATTGATTCTGTTGATGAAACTGGCAGAAGCATGATATTGGTTAGTCCTGATGGTGAAAGATCAATGAGTACTTATTTAGGTGTGGCAAACCAATTGGGTGTATCGGATATTGACCCCAAATTAATGGCAGATACAGATTGGTTATACCTTGAAGGCTATTTATTTGATCGTCCAGAAAGCCAGGCTGCATTTATTCGAGCTGTAGAATTATGTAATGAAGCAGGCGGTCAATCTTCGATTAGCTTATCTGATCCTTTTTGTGTAGATCGCCATCGAGATGCATTTCATGATTTAATAGCCAATCATATAAACATGCTCTTTTGTAATGAACACGAAGTTTTAGCAATGTATGGAGGCGAAAACTTACAAGATTCAATTATTAATGGTGCGAAATATGTAGATACCCTAGTTTGTACTGCTGGTGCTAATGGGGCTTATATTGCGAACAAAGGTAAAATTATTCATGTCCCGTCTAATCCAGTTAATCTTGTTGATGCAACTGGAGCAGGAGATCTGTTTGCAGCAGGGTTTTTAGCGGGTTTATCACAAGGTAAATCATTAGAAATTTGTGGAAAAATGGGTAATATTTCTGCAGGAGAAGTAATTTCGAGTATGGGTGCACGCCCTCAAACTAGTTTGCAGGATTTATTTGAAATTAATAAGCTTTAGAAAGCGATGCGATTAGAATAATGTTGATTTGTAAAAGCTAAAAAAGGTATTAAAATATGGCCTATAAATATGATAATCAAAATATATTTGCGAAGATTTTACGCGGTGAAATTCCAAATGATACAGTTTTTGAAAATGAACATGCGCTAGCATTTCGAGATATCAATCCACAACGCCCTCATCATGTTTTAATAATTCCTAAAGGGAAATATGTTAGCTTTGATCATTTTTCTAAAGAAGCATCAAATGAAGAAATAATTGGATATATACAATCTATAGGAAAAGTGTGTGATTTGCTTGATATATCAATAGATAGAGGCGATGGTTTCAGAATGATCGCAAATAGTGGTCAACACGGCATCCAAGATGTACCACACCTTCACGTGCATATTTTAGGCGGTAGCTCTTGCGGTAAAATGATTCAACTATGAATATTTTTAGTAAAGTATCGTTGGCTACATAATGTAATTATTATTAAGGAAAGAATAATGAATAAAGAGGCAAAAGAAATTAAAGAGGTGACATCATCTCGAGTAGCTTGCGATGGAGGTATTGGTGGTCACCCTCGGGTATGGCTACAAATCTCAGAAGAACAAGGTTGGATTGAATGCCCATATTGTGATTGTAAATATATTCAAAAAAACCATATCGATAAAGGTGCTTAAATAGTGGAGTTTGGGAAAGGTCATCACCTTCATTTAATCGATGGTTCTGGATTTATTTTTCGTGCTTATCATGCTTTGCCACCTTTAACTCGTAAATCTGATGGATTGCCTGTTGGTGCTGTTAGCGGTTTCTGCAATATGTTGTTTAAAATTATTGAAGACCAAAAAGGATCTAATGCACCCACTCATTTAGTTGTTGTTTTTGATGCAAAAGGAAAAACATTTAGATCTGACATTTATCCTGAATATAAAATGAATCGGCCCCCTGCTCCAGAGGATCTAGTGCCACAATTTCCCCTTACAAGAGATGCAACAAGAGCATTTGGGCTTGCTTGTATTGAGCAGGAAGGTTTTGAAGCTGATGACATTATTGCAACTCTAGCAATTAAAGCTCGTGATGCAGGAGGACATGTTACTATTGTTTCTTCAGATAAAGATATGATGCAGCTCGTTGGTAATGGTGTTGAGATGTTTGACGCTATGAAAAATAAACGTATTGGAATTGAGCAAGTTGAGGAAAAATTTGGAGTTGGTCCAAATCGTGTGATTGATGTTCAATCATTAGCTGGAGATAGCGTAGATAATGTACCTGGTGCGCCAGGTATTGGCGTAAAAACAGCAGCACTTTTAATAAATGAATATGGAGATCTTGATAGCCTCTTAGAGCGCGCTTCTGAAATTAAGCAACCTAAACGGAGAGAGACATTAATTGAAAATGCAGATCAAATTCGGACAAGTCGTGAATTAGTTACGCTTAAAACGGATATGGAAATGGATTGTCTTTTAGACGATTTTGAAGTTCAAGCTCCTGATCCTGAAGTTGTATTAAAATTCCTTTCTGAAATGGAATTCCGAACCATGTCTGCACGAATAGCAAATAAGCTTGGTGTAAATGCTCCTGAAATAATATTGGTAGACAAAAACATAAATAAAAATCAAATTATTGATGCAGAATATATTCCTATAACTTCAGATAAATATGAGTTAATTAATGATATTAATGGGTTAAACCGTTGGATTGAAAAAATATATCAACGTGGCTATGTAGCTGTAGATACAGAGACTACTGGTTTAAATGACATGATTGTTGATTTAGTTGGTATCTGTTTGTCTGTAGAAGTTGGTGAAGCCTGTTATATCCCACTTGGTCATACAAATGGTGAAGATGATTTATTTGGTGGAGCATCACTTTGTGAGGGCCAAATTAAACTCGAAGAAGCATTAACAATTTTGCGTCCTGTTTTAGAAGACTCTTCAATTTTAAAAATTGGTCAAAATATTAAATATGACACAAAAATCTTTGCAAGATACGATGTTAGTTTAGCACCTGTAGATGATACTATGTTACTTTCGTATGCTATAAATGGCGGCAAGCATAATCATGGTATGGATTACCTTTCAGAGAGATATTTGGATCACAAACCTATAAGCATAAAAACTTTGTTGGGTTCAGGAAAATCTGCAATCACATTTGATAAAGTATCTATCAGTGATGCAGTTAAGTACGCTGCTGAAGATGCTGATATTACGCTTCGACTTTGGAAACTATTCAAGCCAATGTTGCATGAGAGCAATGTGACTAAAGTGTACGAAACATTGGAAAGACCTCTTATACCTGTATTGGCTAAAATGGAAATGAATGGCATTAAGGTTGATCGAAATACATTAAGCCGAATGTCTAATAACTTTGCACAATCAATGTCTGGACTTGAAGCAGAAATATATAATCTAGCAGGTCAATCTTTCAATGTTGGATCACCAAAGCAATTAGGTGAAATATTATTTGATAAATTAGAATTACCAGGTGGAAAAAAAGGTAAAACAGGTGCGTATGGTACTGGCGTAGATGTTTTAGAGGATTTGGCATCAGAAGGTCACGAGCTACCTGTTAAAGTGCTTGATTGGCGCCAAATGTCCAAATTAAAGAGTACTTATACAGATGCTTTGCAAGGTCATATTAATTCAAATACTGGGCGAGTACACACATCATATATAATTTCAGGTGCATCAACTGGGCGCCTGTCTTCAACTGATCCAAATTTACAAAATATACCAATTCGATCTGAAGCGGGTAGAAAAATTCGTGAAGCTTTTATTGCTGAAGAAGGCAATGTCTTGCTTTCCCTTGATTATAGCCAAATTGAACTTCGTATTTTGGCACATATTGCAAAAATTGATACTCTTAAACAAGCGTTTCATGAAGGCCAAGATATTCATGCACTTACGGCATCGCAAATGTTTAATGTCCCATTGGAGAATATGGATCCAATGGTCAGGCGCCAAGCAAAGGCAATAAATTTTGGTGTTATTTATGGTATAAGTGGGTTTGGGCTTGCTAGAAATCTGCGTATACCCAGAAAAGAAGCACAATCGTTTATCGATACATATTTTGAAAGGTTTCCAGGGATTAGAGCTTATATGGATGAAACTGTTAGTTTTGCCAAAGAAAATGGATATGTTAAAACCTTATTTGGTAGAAAAGTTCATACTAGTGAAATTAATGCAAAAGGACCTCAAGCAGGTTTTGCAAAGCGAGCAGCTATAAATGCACCAATTCAAGGAACTGCAGCAGATGTTATTCGGCGTGCAATGGTGCGAATGCCTAATGCTATTGCACATTTACCAGCTAAAATGTTGCTTCAGGTGCACGATGAATTGATATTTGAAGTTAACAAAGATGCTCTAAATGAAACTACAGAAGTTGTAAGAAATATAATGGAAAAAGCAAGTGAGCCAGTTGTTAAACTTGATGTTCCATTAGTTGTTGATGCTGGTTTCGGTAGCAATTGGGCAGATGCGCATTAATTAAATATTAGTAAAATTTAGTTTTTTTGCTAATTTCTTAATTTTGTGTTATTATGATACTATTCTTTATTTTATCACTATTTGAAAGTACATTTTCATATGGATAGTAAACTCGCATCTAGAAAACTTGGTTATGGATTTTCCTCGCAATACCAAGAAATCCCATTGTCTGATTTTGTTGTTAATGCAAAAAAAGAATTAGAAACTGTTCCAAAATTTAATCCTTGGCGTTTAATTTCAGTAGAAAGAAAAAAGAAAAAACTATTTGATAAACAAACTAAAGAAGATGCGGCCAAAGATGAGAAATCATTTACCAAACAATACAAGAAAAAACTTCAAGAATATTTAAAGTTAGCAGGATTTTATAATTCTAACATTGATGGTGATTTTGGAAAAGGAACTCGCGCTGCAATCATAGGTTGGCAAGAATACTTAGATAAAGAAGGAACAGGGTATCTCACAAAAAAACAAGCAAAACTTCTCAAGAAACAATTCGGTGAATATTTAGGCTATAACTACCCTAGAGAGATGCATAATCTAGCAACATGGGATTTATCCACATCAGATTTGAGGTATCCAACAAGCATTAAATTAGCTGTTAATCATCTATTAGAAATGGATAGTGAGAGGAAGAGATTAAGAGCGCTATTAGCTGCAGGGGAAATAACAAATAATGAACTTCAAAGACTCTGGTGGAAAAAATATAATTCTTTCGCTTGGTGGAGAGACACTCAAACTCGCTCAATAGATGTTGTTTATGGCGATACTCCTACATTTAATAGATTTTGGCATTTTTGGATAAATTATTTTCCTATAAGTGTAGATGCTGTTGAAGCAGAATTATTTGGTAATTATTACCTAACTTTAAGAAAAAACATGGCATCAAATTTTAGTGACTTACTCTATGATGCAACTTGGCATCCTGCTATGCAGTTATACTTATCCAATCAGGAAAGTACTGGCCCCAATTCAAAGCGGGCAAAGGATATTAAGAAAAATAGAGAAAAGAAAATTGCTGCAATTAATGAAAACTTAGCACGTGAATTATTAGAGTTATTTACATTAACTCCTGCGGCGGGATATTCTCAGGATGATGTTAATGGGACTGCTTATATTTTAACTGGGTGGGGGCAAATTTGGGATAATAATCCAACAGAAAATTATTTTTCAGATTATCAACATGAACCTGGTGCTCATAATGTTCTAGGGAAAAAATATAGTGGTAAGCCATCAGAGAAATTGAAAGCTCTATGC